>ERZ826396.2764-NODE-2764-length-13329-cov-30.654588_pt1 | contig 13329 bp, 16 predicted proteins | sample MGYA00519926_ERZ826396 | MGnify/ENA primary metagenome ERZ826396 (study PRJEB31778, sample SAMEA3449230) | human gut metagenome | biome: human gut; feature: human-associated habitat; material: faeces | place: United Kingdom | collected 2010/2012 ...
TTCTCTTCTGAGAAACTCCACTGTGCTGAACAGGCTTAAAGCCTAACAAATAAAAAAACGACTCTCAATTATTTCTAATTGAAAGTCGTTATATTTCTGGTTAACTTGCCAATGATTCTTGTTCTATATCATCAAGCAATGTATATTCTCCTGATCTTATCAATGTTAAAACCTTATTGACAAATTGAGTTGACAAAAGGTCCTTTGTATCATGTCCATATGTAATAATACTTGTTACTTCTTCAACTTTAAGATCTGGATAAGATTTGAATTTATCTATTTTTTCATCAACATTAAATTCCAGTGGATCATGAAATGTATGCCCACAACCAAGATCATAAAAAAGATAATAATTGTAAAAACTCTCGCTTTCCATGATATCTCCGAAATATACTTCACATTGCTGTTCTCTATCGTAGTATGATCCCTCGTAAAAAAATTCTCCATATAATTCATCGTATTCTGGTTCATAATCGAAGTATCTTACTCGATGGCTCCTAGATGTGTTTTCTCGATGTATACATTTTGGCTTAATTGGTGTTAATAGCATTTCTTTTTGAGAGTAATACATTTCTTTATTTTCTCTTGCCTTATCCACTGTGCCGTACCAATCATCTGAATACTTTCCTCTATACTGATGTTCTTTATCACGCCAATTCTTCGCTCTTTTATTGACGCTAAAAATACAATCTGATAGCATTTTTGTTGTGATGATTCCATTCTTTACATTGTTTGCATACTCTTTTGGTGTTTTCATAGTCGTTACCTGTCCTTTCCCTAACGTGGCTTAATTAAATATGTTATGTAAAAATTAAAAACTATATAATTCGATTGCCAGTCGGTTATGATACTGGACTTTGTAACGTCTTTTTTTATATATTTTAGATATTTATTATATCACAACTATAACAATATATCAATGTTTTCGACAAAAAAGACACCAACATTTCTGCTGATGTCTTACGCTCCTTTTGAGGTGCTAATCTTCATAATGTGCTAGATCGTGTGACACTTGGTTATTTAATGCCAATTCATATTGTTCCTGGGCATTATACAAGCATGTAATCATGTACGATCTCGGATTCTTTATCTTGTCTGTTTGTCCGATAAATTGATCGATTGCATATAAGATCATGTCTTGATTCAGTTTAAGCATACGTCCAACAACTGCCATTGTAGGCTTGTCCTCTCCATTGACTCTGATCGTTTCTTTTGTTGAGTTCAATATTGTATACAATATATTGGCAACTGTATCAACAACTGCTGCCTTGGTTGGATTCTCTTCTTTCAATTCGTTTAAATTGTAAAAATCTATGATCCATTGCTCAGGGTAGCGTTCTTGTGTTTCTTGACTTTTTTGTATCATTTGTGTATTATGTGTATTAGATAAATTGCTAGCAATATTGCTAACTGCATTTGAAGTTTGATGACTTTGGGAAATCGTTGTCGTGGATGATTTCTCAGAGTCTTTTTTCTTTGTAATAATGTAACCTTTTCGTTTTAATCGCTCTACTAACTGCCGTTCTTCTTCCAGATCGTCAAAATCTTCTGGTAATTTTCCAGTATTCCATACATCTGCATAATCATACAAGGTGTATAGTTTACTCGTCTCTCCGCCTTTTTTATCAAATCTTCTTTCTGATTTAATCACGCCCAATTCTTTCATATGACTTAGACATTTTCTTACCTTTGAGTAACTAATGCCTGTTACACTACTAATTGTTTTAAGGCTTGGAAATGCTTGTTTTGTCTTATTATCCGTGTAACTTTTTAATGTAATGAAAATCATTTTTTCATAATAATCTAACAAATTACTTTTCAAAAAGTCATCGTATATAAGCGTAAAAGCTCTTTGGTCAGTTTTGGCGATGATATGTTCATCTGCCATTTATTTTATTACTCCTTTTCTTTGTTCATGTCCTCTTTTATTAATCCTAAGATATAATCTTGTAGATTAAGCCCTTTTTTGATTGCATGAATTTTTATTTTTGCATGTAAATCAGGATTTACTCTTATTGTAATTCCTTTTCTTTCATCACTTGCCATTTATTCTATTACTCCTTTCTCCTTATTAAATAGCCTACTGTTAGTATATCAATTAGTCATCAATTCATCAAGTTTAAAATTAGATTGTTATAAAAATATTTAAATGTTCTTTATTGCTAAGTCATTCAGTCATTCGGTCTTTAGAGTGATAGATGGATATAGTTAAATGATTCTAGATAAATGGATATAGTTAGGTGTTCTGTGAAAACACAGGGGGTGTTCTGTGAAAACAGGGGTACTGTTCTGTGAAAACACAGGGGGTGTTCTGTGAAAACAGGGGTACCTAAAACTCTCATTCAGTCCTATAAAAAATTGCACTCTATAGATCAAAAATCCATTTTTATTTTTTAGGCAACAAATTCTACGCCTACATATTCAAAGTGCATTTTTAATTTAAATTCGTGCCAAAAATCAAGCAATCATGATATATAGTTCTCGCAGCTGCTCCCTTATCTGGCACTCGATCAGGACTCAACAACTGCTCCCGTGGGCAGATAAAACGCAGAAATATAGCACTCCAATGTGCGAAAATCCTTATATTTCCTACGTTTTTGTGATATGTAATAAAATTTCAGTTTTATGTAAAGTTAAAATAATGCTATAAAAACGGTAAAAAAATAGCAAAAAACCCTTACAAATAAAGGATTTCTTGCTTCTTCTGATTTATGTAATCTCCAAAAAAGAGGAGATAAAACTATTATTTTAATATAAATTTGCAATAAAAAAAAGAAGTTATTTGGTAGGCGTCGCCTCTCCTACATCTCTTTTAACCCATAGGGTGCGTGGTTGCAACGAATTTTACCACCTCAAATAACTTCTTTTCAGTCTTTATCCTATGTATATTATAACGTAATTATTCTTTTTTGTAAATAATATTTTTGTTTCTTATATAGTTATTCAGTCTTTTTTCTGTTATTTTCCATCCAGTAATTACTGAATTTTTGTAATCTTTATTATCTTTAGAAGTTATAATTTTAATTACTAATAATGAATGTTCTTCTTCGTTTATAATTTTCTTTACAACTATTCCAGAGTTTTCTTTTTTATCTTTAAATATGTAATCAGGATCGTCTAAAACATCTTTTACATAAAGTAATGTATCTTGATATGCTTCAGGATGTTTTTCACGAATATGTGATAATTGTTCTTCGGTAATAATTACCTCATCAGTAATAAAATCTGTAGTAATACAACTGTATATTTCTAAATTTAATTTTCCAAGGCTGTGTATTCCAGAGTTTTTCTGATTAAGATTCATAATGGTTCTCCTTTCGTCCTATAACTATTTAAGGTTAGTGAATACATTCCATACATGTATCCAGTTACATTTTTATAATAGCATAATCTCTCTTTTTTTTTCAATACTATTTTTAATGATTAAGTATTTAAATAAAGTAATAATAAAATAATGTTATAAAAAAGTTAAAATATCACTTTTAAAATAGTAAATAACTACTGCTTTTTTATGTACTCAATACAAGCATCTGTGACTAATTGCGAAAAACTCTTGTAATTTTCTTTTGCTAATTCTGATAATGTCTTGTAGAGATCAGGATTCATTGTTAAGGTATATTGTTTCTTTTTATTAGATACTTTCGGTCTGCCTCGCTTTCCTGGTTCTTTTTTTGGTAGTGCTGTATCTTCGACTGCTGCCTTTTCAGTTTCTTTGATTGGTTCAGGTGTTTTTGTTTCTTCTGTTGCTGTTCTTTCAGCGATTCTTTTATTTGGATTTTCTGCTTTAAAGCCCTTTTTTGCCATCGTCTTATCCCTCTACTTTCTTCAATAATTCTGTTGTAAAAGCCTTATAATCTATGTTCGGCTTGCTATTCTTGGCGTAGTCAATTAATGGTATTCTCATAGTTTCTGCTTCTGGTACAGCAACGCCCTCTCTGATTGTAGCATTGAATACAGATGTATTCATATCATGTGCTGTATCCTCGATCATGTCTTTAATGTCTCTGTTTAGGATTGTTCTGTTATGGTACTTAATTAACAAGATACCTAGCACTTTAAGATCAGGATTCAATGATTCTTTTATGCTATTGATTGTGTTATTCAAGGTTCCTAATCCTTTTAAAGCAAACGGACGTGGCTCCGTTGGGATCACTACATAATCACTTGCGACAAGACTCATATAGCTGAGATTGCCTAATGCTGGCGGTGTATCGATGATGATATAATCGTAAAGGTTTTTATAAGGTTTTAATACGTTTTTTAAAAGGGTGCTTTCGACATCGTTAGATAGTTCAACGTTCGGCAAAAATTCATCCGCCCCTAGTAAATCATAGTATTTACACTTGATCGTGGCTTCTGGCACTGTACACGTTTCTCCCAGTACGTCTGTTATACTCTTTTCAATGGTATCAATGCCACTTGCATATGTGCTGTCACGTTGTCCGTCCATGTCGATCAGCAAGACTTTTTTCTTTTTGAATCCTAATGTAGAAGCTAATGCAAGGGCTGTTGTTGTTTTTCCGACTCCGCCTTTCTGCAAAGCAATTGATATTGTAATTGCCATGTTTTCACTCTCCTTTTTATCATATTTTTATAAGGTTATTTTATTGTTATAATATTGTTTCTTTAATGCCATTATAACATGATAATAATGTTGTGTCGAGTCGGTAATGAAAAATAGACTCCTCATGTGCGTGTATCACGTTAAGGCGTTTTCCTTGCTTTTCCAACAATCGAAAATGTAATATAGCCCCCTTTTATAAGTACAACAAAAAAAGAAGTTCCCCGACTTGATGGGGATACCTCTTTTCTTTCCTCACTTGTGGGGAATCTATTCGGCTAATACAAACTGTACATTGCAATCCATACATAACACATTTATATTTTTTGTTGCTCTAAATGAATTCCCACAGCAAGGGCAGATATACTTTCTTGTACTACTTGGTTTTCTTATTTTCTTTGGGGCTTCTGCTCCGTTACCGCTTTTTGATCCGCCAACTGGTGCGATACTTCCAAAAGATTTTCTAAAAATTAAAATATCTTCAAAATCATGTGAGATACAAAAATCAATAGTTTCTTCGGTTGGTTCTGTAAGAGTCCAACCATATCTTGGATGACGTTCGATGTGCAATCCTCTTGCCTCTGCTAACTCTTTAAATCGTTTGTTATGGTATACGCCTCTGTTTGAGGTGTCTTTGATGTTCTTCTGCATAGCATATAAGTGACATCCCTCATGAATCAGAGTTGCTACAACATTTTCAATTGGTCGATTGAGATAGTCGGCAGATAGGTTCAATTCGTGTGTTGCTGTCTCTCCGTTTGTCCATAACTTGCTAACGCTTACGTGTCCATACGCTCCGACAGTTGACTGAATTGTTATAGTAGGTATTTCAAGTTCATTATCGAAATATTCTTCGTTTACAGCCTTAAAAACCTTAACAAGATAGTTGCTTACTCTTTGGTAGTTTGTTAGTTGTTTCATTTCAATTACCTCGTTTCTTTCTATTATTTAATTGTTTGTGGTAGTCGTTAAAGGCTTTCCTTTAACTGTCTTTATTATAACATGGTACCTTGTAAATTGCAAGTGTATTTTTAATATTATTTATACTTTATTATAGTAATAAAATAAGGTTATAAAAAACTTAAAATAATTTTAAAAAACTATTGACTTATACATGGTACCATGCTATACTATAAACAAGTTAAGAGATAACAACTTAACTTACTACCACACAAACAAACCAAACGAAAAGAGGTAATTATCATGGCAAAGACAACTAACACAACAAGTATCAAAGATGTAATCAAAGAGATTAAAGAGTACCAGGCAATGCAAGATGAGTTGAAAAAACAAATCAATGAGTTAAAAGAAGAAGCAATTGAATGGCTCGACGAAAACGAGTTAGATGAAATCCTCACAGATGAGGGCAAAATCACATATCGTGAGGTAATTTCTAAAAGATTCAATTCAACACAATTTAAAAAGGACTTTGCAGATATTTATGATGAGTATACAACTCAGACAAGTAATATGAGATTCACTTGCAAATAGCCACAATAAACAAGTCAATACGGTGCTAAGGGCTACATAAGCCCTTGGTGCTTGTATCATAAATAACAAACTAACATACATTAAGAAAAGAGGTGTTATACATGTTAGTCGATATTCCATTTATCAAGGTTGTTCTTCTGAAATGTGATGTATTCGAAACATTCATTGCAGACGAACGCAATTTCAATTCTTATGCAGAGGCAAAGGCGTTTGCAGACTTGCACAACGACATGGTACCTGTTATAATCGAACTCTAGTCATTGCTTTTGCATGACTATCAAAATACAAACTAATAATCAAACTAAACAAATTATAAATAACATGAAAAGGATGATCGAATAAGTATATACATTGGCAGTGTATATTTCTTAAGAAGCAAGGTAACGCTTCATCTGTGCTGAATAACAAGATGTTCTATCTGCTATTCAGTGCAGATCATTCTTTCTTATTTATTTAATTGAATGTGAGGTGCAGTCATGCCAAAAAAAGCCGATCCAAATAAGAAACAAGGTAATCAATACAAATCAAAACTGCTTGCAGATGCAAAGTATACTGGAGAGGGATTGTTGAAGTATAAGGAAGATGGCACGATAACAAAAGAAGAATACGATCAGGCAAAAGCAAAAGCAAGAAAGAGTGTAAGACTTCGTATGTCTGGCGAACTAAAAGAAGCCATAGAAACATACGTTGCAGATCATTCAAATCAATACAAATCAATGAATGACTTCATTTGCCAGACACTTGAAGAGAAGATCAAGCAAAATTAAATTGAAAACAACGAAACAATCGTTTATAATAGAGAAGTTAGTTGATGGGGGCAAAACGCCTCAATTACCTCAAAAAAGGCAGTATCTGTGGTAGGGTGCTGCTTTTTTTATTATGTATATAACCAAAAGAAAAGCCCCGGATTATGAGGCTTCTTTTTTTCGTTCCTGGTTCTGCTGATCTGCTTTCATTTCTTGTAATCGTTCGGCTTCAAGCTCTTTTTTGTATTTATAAAATGTTACTTTGCTGATATTGGCAAGCTTCCACGTTTCTTCGTTATTTAATGATCCACCAAACGCAATATTATGTTTTTTGATAATCTCTTTTGCTTCAATAGATTTCTTCGTAACCAGTTTTTGCCCTTTCAGGATTCCAATTTGCTTTCCGTTATTTCTTGCTGTTTCAATTCCCTCTTTCGTTCGTTGATGCAAAAAGTCAACTTCCTTTTGTGCCTGTTCGAACGCTTTGATAATCTGCTGTTTAGCAAGCAATCGAATCACTCTGTTAGTTGCTTCAATATAGATGTCGGCTATCTCATTTCCTGTACTTTGAATGGATTCCTCTATTGCTTTTCTGTATACAGACGTATCAATATAACGCTCTTTGAGAAAAACAAGATCAACGCCCATATCGAATAATTCAAAATACTGTGCAACGCCCTCTTCTGCGTTACGACTCATTCGAGACACCTCATCGAATACAATCGTATCTTTCGGTTTGACTTTTTTTAATATCTTATCAAATTCTTTTCGACCAAAAAACTTTGTTCCTGTAAATGCTTCTAAATACATTTCAGCCGTTGGAAATGCACTTAAGATGTTTCTTACTTGCCGTTGTATGTTTTGAGTTTTTCTTGAGATTCTTCCGTATCCATAAATTGCCATAATTTATTCCCCTTTCTCTAAAAAGTATTGCAACAAACGTTGATTTCTTCTGATACCCTTATTATAACATGGTACCTTGTAAAAAATCAAGCACTTTTATAACTTTTTTGTTTCCCCTTTTTTATATGCCTCTTAAGATGGAAATTATCATAAGCAAGTATACTCTCATCTCGCCAGTGGCACCGATGCCAAAAAACAGTGCTTCGGAAGTGTCGTCGATGGAAAAATCAAAATCATCAAAAATCCCAATAAATTGCAGACTTTTTTGTATTGGAAAATATTGTAACATTTTGAAAACATGCAGTCGTATAAAACGATAAAAACCTAGTAATTTAGTAGGAAAACACGCAATAGTTGATTAAAAATGGCTCTAAAAAAATAGTGCTTCGACAAAGTCCAGTAAATATAAGGATTTTTAACGATAATTTTGGAAATTTTAAGATATTGAAAAAAATACAAAACGCAAAAAATCCAGTAAAATCAAGGGATTTCGGACCCTCAAAAATTACTGGATTTCAAAACGTCGCTTCGACTCGATGGAAAAAATGACCTCTGGCACGTGCAAATGCCATCTTATTTCATCATTTCAGCATCTTTCAGCCTCTTCTTTTCTGCGATCGCACGTTCTAACATTGCCTTTTGCCATCTCAGGCGTATCACTTCTTGCGATTCTGCGGTTGCTTTTCTGGTTAATGTATTGGAAATTATCTGCTTTATCATATACTATAGCCCCTTTCTGAAATTTTATAAAGTGTATTTTAAAATTAGTTTATATTTTATTTTGATAAATTTATAATAATGTATTAAATTCAATTCGTCAATATGATATAATATAAAAAAGTATAATTAAATCAATTAAAAAATGAGAGGAGTATAATTATGGCACTTATTAAATGCCCTGAATGTGGACAAAATATATCTGATCAGGCAGACACCTGTATTCATTGCGGTTACCCATTAACGGAATTCAAAAAAGAATTAGAACAACAGAGATTAATTGAAGAAAAGCAACGACAATTATTTGAAAAGATGACAAATACAAAATGTGTTGTTAACAACGTAACCATTGATTTTTCAGATGCCCTTGAATCAATGAAGAAATGGGATAAAGAAGAGTCAATGCAAAAAGTTTTATCTGCAATAGAAAATTCAGAACTTGAAGATATATGTTTAGATGATAAATTAACTTTGCTTAAACAAATCATGTTTCAATATTCTATTCCAGAATCTTATACAGTAAAAACAAATGAAGAATATCAAGAGGCATTAAATAATCTAAATACAATTACTACTTGTTTTTTACATTATCAAAAATATGATTTTGAAGATGAGGCAAGAAATCTATATTTTAAAGGGAGATTGAAAAGAAAACATATCAATCGTATAAAAGAGTTACCAATTCTAACAGATGAAGAAAAGCAACAATTTATTGAATTGTTAGAAACTACTCATAAAATTCCTTTTTCTTTCCCTGAGGAATGGGAAGATTATGTTGCAGTAAACGGCATGGCAACGGCAGAAAAATATTTTGATTATAATTACGAACAAGTACACATGAAAAAATTTACAAATAACGATCAAAAACAAAAACCAATTATTAAGCCAACTAAACAGACTCAACCTGCTCGAAACGTACCTCGTTGTCCAACATGCGGATCAACTAATATTGAAAAAATTAGCACTGGCAAAAAAGCAATGGGATTTCTTGCCGTTGGTATTTTAAGTTCTAATGCAAGAAATACTTATAATTGCAAAAACTGCGGTTATAAATGGTAAAAATTTTCTGCAAATAAAAAAGGCGTATCAAAGATATATTTCTCTGGTACGCCTTTTATTTTTTCTCACTTTCTGTAAATAACACATAGATCAGCACAAATCTGCCCCATAATCTCAGCACTTTCATTCATTTTATTTATTGCATCTTCTTTGTACGCTATCGCATGATAGAGTTTTCTATACATCTTCTTGATTTCTGGGTGCAGATCATCATTATCTTTTGTAGCAAAAAGTTTTTGCAAAAATTCTTTCATACGCTCCATATAATTTGATTCATCTTTTTTTCTTTCTTCCATAATTTCATCACATTCTGACACTGCATTACTGTAATCACTTAACTGATCTGCTGGTATTTTCTTGGCTTCTGATACGTTTAATTCAGTGTTTTTTAATAGTTCTTCTTTGTTTTGATCGAATAAATATTTATTTTTCATTGGTATTTCCTCTTTTCTTTTATGGTTTGGTTTATTTTTATAGTGTATTTTTTAATTTTAATTGTTGGGCAGACACGTTTTTTGCATCTGCCCGAAATTTAATAGAGTAAAAAGGAGATCTCTATATGGCAAGTCTGTATCTTATAAAAAAACTACAACCATTACAGTAATTTAAGCCACTTTATTAGAGGATTTCATTTTAAATCCTTTTCCAGATTCACTGATTTCCGATAACAGTTCTAACGCAATCATGTGCCCTTGCACATTGTAGATTGACCATTTCCCTACCTTTTTTATCGGTTCTTGTTTGACCGACAAAATAATGTCTTTCAAATCTAGTCCAGTCTGCTCTACAAGTTCCAACGGATGCAGATTCCTTGCAGTTTTTTCTCTCCAGATACCGAATTTTCCAATGAAATTACAATATAAATGTAAGTATCTTGGTAACCATAAGAGGTTTTCAGGTCTGTTGACTCTTTTACCGTGGTTCATATGGTGTACATCGTTCGGATCGTTTGACAAATCTCTGTAAAGGTTTGGGCAAAAGGCTTCTGCCACGGCTCTATGTACGTATATATTCGTTCCGTTTTTATGGCTTGCATTGGACATTCTATAGTACATGTAGTTATTACATTTCATTCGCTGTGGCTTCTTGAGGCGTGGCAAAGAGTTCTTTTTCTTCAAAGATATGAGTCTGCCGTAATTGCTTATATAATACCCTGGATACCCAACTACCTGTACGAATATTTCATCTTTTTTGATGTATCCGCCCACCTCTTTTACCTTATAATGAGGTAACCTTTTTGCCTTGCATCTGCGTTCAATTCTTGCCTTTTCTTCCTGTAAAATCATCAAATCTGTTTTTGTAGTCTCATTTTTTTGTAATGCTAGTTTTTTCATATCATCCTTGCTCTTTCTCTGGCTGATGTCATTTAGCCATCTCCTCAACTTCTGCAAAAGTCAAGGATGAAAAACAGCATTATATTTAATTGTCTTTGCAATGATCGGGTAAGTGATATATCAGGATGCACGTACATTCATATGCTTATGCTCCATTATCAGATACACCCTTACCGTTTATTACATTTATCTCAAGGGAAGTATCCCATGCCCTCACGTAAGTTAATGGAGATATTCGCCAAACAACGATCAGCCAAAAGTTGTGTTCATTTCTAGTAACTTCTGCTGCCAAGCACCATCTTCAAGGTACCCCCTAAGGGGTGCCATCTGGTACTTCTTCCCGTTGTCTGGATCACATCTCCAATACTTTATTGAAGATTTCTTTCATCTTGTCATTGTTTCCGATCAAATCAGATTCAAATTCAAGATTCTTTTTAAACTGTCGGTATTTTTTATTACCTTTTTTTGGATTTCCCTCTAATTCTTTTAATACGTTTCTCACGTCCTCAACATCGAATAAGAGAGGAGTTCCATTATTCAATTCGCTGTATTCTCGAATATCACGCAAAAAGTATGCTGTCCACTTATCGTGTGCTTTTCTATGATTGTCCACTTTTGCAAGTAGTTCTCTGTGATTCCATGCTTTCCAACCTCTGTATTGCTCAACGAAATCTCTTTTGAAAAGATTTTTAAAAAACGCTGCAATCTTCTTATCACTCAACGATTTAACAAGGCATCCGTTGAAGTTTCTTTTCGCTTTCAAAATGCGATTGTCTTTAATTTTATATTCAATCCTCATTGCATCATGCCCTGTCACGCCAAATGCATCTGTTGCTTCAACATCGATCAGTTGTTGATTTTTATGGTATATCTTTAATTCTGTTGATTTATTTCCTTTGCAAAAGATCGTTTCTTTTTTCGATAACGGCAGCGTTTTCATATCTTCCACATAATCTTCATACGTTTTGTTTGCGAAATCTCTCACGTAATGTGAGTCAAACGCCCCTGTTTTTAAACGTCTGTTATCTTTTCTTCCGACTGCATAACGATCAGGTAGTATACGCTCCATAAGTAATAGGCACCATCTGTATGTATTATATGGATGATTCAGCCAAAATGTGGCGTTGAATTCAATACTTTTTATGTACAATTCAGCCATTGGTGCATGACACGTTACGCCATAATCTAACTGCAATGTGTCGAATATATCAGCGATTCTCTGCCTATACTCTTTGCAAGTCATGTTCTGCAAATTATTGCCATCATCATGTGATAGTATATCCAACGTTGCAATGATCTGCCCCGATTCTGTGACATTGTTTTTCTTATACTTAATATGTAATTTTCCAATTTCTTTGGATTCGATCAGCAATTCTCCGATCTTTCTTTCATCAATTAGTTCGATGCTCGATTCACTGTTCGTTGTGTACCAAATCTTTCCTTTTTCTTGTTTCGCTTTTTGGCGAAAACGTTCGTCATCAATGCTTGACAATGAAAACCCTGAGATCGTAGATTTGTCAATTCCAATACGTTCGATCAGCATTTTCTGTTCAACTTGATTTTTCAAATTCGTTCATTCTCCTTTTAATAATGTATTTGTTGATACATTTTGTTCTCTGCCCAATGCTCGCCAATGGTTCAAACGCTCGGCACAGCACAAAAAAGGTAACAAAAACTAAACACAACATAATTGTGTCAATTTTTCTTTATTTTGTTTTAAATAAGTCATCAATATGGGATATAAAGAGGATAGATCAATTCCTCTTGTTAGATTCCGCTTGCGTTGTTTTCTCATATCTAATATATGCCAACGCTCTTTAAGTTGAAACATGAGTGTTTCGATATGTTATATTTCTTTCCATTCTAGCCCGAAAATGCAAGGCTGTATTCATAATTTCTTCTTTCCGTATCTTCCTTTCTTTTTATCTCTATATTATTAATATTCTCCTAAATAATATAGATAAACAACTTCCAATTTGATTTTCTCCTCATACATATATTGTGTAACGTTTAGTCGATTTATTCAATCAAACGATTGTATTTTTTCAATGTTCTCTAAATAACTATCATACCCTAGCACTCGCTGATATTCCATTAATTTTTTCATTTTTTTTCGATTCATCAAATCAACCGATGTTCACATTATATCACTTCAAAAGTATATGTAAAGATGTCTAAATTTTACCGTAAAATATTGCACAAAGGCGTTTTCACATCTCGAAATTCTGATAGTACGTTCTCTTGCATTTTGTTGCGTTTTTTGATACGAATTTTCATTTTTAAGGCTTGTTTTGATGTCTTGATACCCTAATCTACATAATCCATTTAAAGGGCATTTACGTGCGTTAGGCAACGCCCAGTTATTTACATATTCTTTGTGATTACTTGAAATTTTTTTATTTTTGTGAAAGTTGCACATAAATAGATTTTTAAAAATGCACTTATATTTTTAAAAAATGCAGCAATCAAAACCACCGGCTTAGCCGGTGGTTTGTACTAGCCCTATAAGGGCTTATTA
>ERZ826396.2766-NODE-2766-length-13314-cov-10.033864_pt1 | contig 13314 bp, 11 predicted proteins | sample MGYA00519926_ERZ826396 | MGnify/ENA primary metagenome ERZ826396 (study PRJEB31778, sample SAMEA3449230) | human gut metagenome | biome: human gut; feature: human-associated habitat; material: faeces | place: United Kingdom | collected 2010/2012 ...
AGCCGAAAAAGAAGGACAAAAACAGCCGCGAGATCTACAGCCTCGCCGAGCTTGTGCCCGGCGACTACGTCGTCCACTCGACGCACGGCATCGGCATCTTCGAGGGCATCCACAAGATCGACATGCAGGGCGTCACGAAGGATTACATCAAGCTGCGCTACGCGAAAAACGACACGCTGTACGTGCCGGTCACGCAGCTCGACATGGTCGCGAAATACATCGGCCCGCGCGAGGACGCCGGCGTGAAGCTGCACCGCCTCGGCGACGCGGAGTGGCAGAAGGCCAAGACGCGCGTGCGCGCCGCAGTCAAGGACATCGCCAAAGAGCTCATCACGCTTTACGCGCAGCGCATGAAGCAGAAGGGCTACGCCTTCCCTGAGGACACCGACTGGCAGCACGACTTCGAAGCCCATTTCGAATACAACGAGACGGAGGACCAGCTCCGGTGCATCCAGGAGATCAAGGAGGATATGGAGAAGGAGCAGCCTATGGACCGGCTGCTGTGCGGCGACGTGGGCTTCGGCAAAACCGAGGTGGCCATCCGCGCCGCGTTCAAGGCGACGCAGGACGGGAAGCAGGTCATGGTGCTGTGCCCCACGACCATCCTCGCGCAGCAGCACTACGCGAGCTTCAAGGAGCGCTGCGACCCGTTTGGCGTGAGGGTGGAGGTGCTCTCGCGCTTCCGCACGCCCGCGCAGCAGGCCGAGGCGCTGCGCGGGTTCCAAGAGGGCGACGTGGACATCCTCGTGGGCACGCACCGGCTGCTGTCGCGCGACGTGAACCCGCACGATCTGGGGCTCGTCGTCATCGACGAGGAGCAGCGCTTCGGCGTGGGGCACAAGGAGCAGTTCAAGAATCTGCGCGAGTCCATCGACGTGCTCACGCTGTCGGCCACGCCCATCCCGCGCACCATGCAGATGTCGCTGTCGGGCGTGCGCGACATGAGCCTCATCCTCACGCCGCCCGACGAGCGCCGTCCCGTGGAGGTGCACGTGGGCGAGTGGGACCCGGACCTCGTGAGCGCGGCCATCCGGCGCGAGCTCGCGCGCGGCGGCCAGGTGTACTACGTGTCGAACCGCGTGCGCTCCATCGAGGAGGCCGTGCGCCGCGTGACGGCGGCCGCCGGCGAGGCGCGCGTGGGCGTGGCGCACGGCCAGATGTCGAAGGAGCAGCTCGAGCGCGTGATGGAGGACTTCGTCGCCGGCGAGCTCGACGTGCTCGTGGCCACCACCATCATCGAGAGCGGCATCGACAACCCGCGCACGAACACGCTCGTCATCGAAGACGCGCAGCGGCTGGGCCTCGCCCAGATGTACCAGCTCAAAGGCCGCGTGGGGCGTTCGTCGACGCAAGCGTATGCGTATTTCATGTTCCCCGAGCACAAAGAGCTCACCGAAGAGGCGGCGGCGCGCCTCGCGGCCCTCGGCGAGCACACCGACCTCGGCAGCGGCATGCGCATCGCCATGCGGGATCTGGAGATACGCGGAGCGGGCAGCATCTTGGGGGCCGAGCAGTCCGGCAACATGTCCGCGGTGGGCTTCGACCTCTTCGCGCAGATGCTCGCGCAAGCGGTGAACGCCGCGCGCGAGGGCGACCCCAAGGCGGCCGACGCGCTGCCGCCCGCGCTCAGCGACATCACGGTGAACGTGCCGGGGCACACCTACCTGCCCGAAGAATACGTGCCCGACGCCGACGAGCGGGTGCTGTGGTACCGCAAGATCGCCTCGGCCGCCACCGAGCAGGCCGTCGAGGACGTGCGCGCCGACTTGATCGCCAAGCGCCCCGACATGCCTCAGGCGGCGAAGAACCTGCTGGAAAAGGCGCGCATCAAAGCCTACGCCAACGAGCACCGCATCAAGACGGTGTCGGTGACGGGCGGCAAGCTCGTGGTGGAGCCCATCGACGTCCCCCGCGCGAAGATGACGGCGCTGCGCCGCGCGGGCGGACGCTATCTGGATTCGTCGCGCAAGCTCTCGCTGCCGGTGCGCTATTTCAAACTGGACGAAGGGGACAACCTGCTCGGCCCGGTGGCCGAGTTCTTGAGGGAGGTGGTCGGGTAGATGGCGGGCGCGGCTTCCCTGCGCGGCGCGGCCCTCACGCTCGCCGGCGCCGCCTTGTGGGGGTTCTCGGGCGCGTCGTCGCAGTACGTGCTGGCGCAAGGCGCCGATCCGACGTTCGTGACGGCGATGCGCATGCTGTGCGCCGGCGCGCTGTTCCTCGCGTTTCTCGCCGTGCGCCGACGCGACGTCCTTGCGCGCGCGTTCGCCGACAGGCGGACGGTCGGGCGGTTCGCGGTGTTCGGCTTCGGGCTTTTAGGGAGCCAGATCACGTTCGCGATCTCCATCGCCTACACCAACGCCGGCACGGCGACGGTGCTGCAGATGACGGGCAGCGTGTTCATCATGCTGTTCGTGTGCCTGAGGGCGCGCACGGCTCCGCGCGCAGGCGAGGCGCTCGGCTTGGTGGCCGCGCTGGCCGCGACGTACCTGATCGCCACGCAAGGCGATTTCGGCGCGTTGCGCCTGCCGGTCGAGGGCGTGCTGTGGGGCGTGGCGAACGGTTTAGCGGTGGCGTTGTACGTGGTCTATCCGAAGGAATCGGGCCTGTTCGAGCGTTTCAGCGGGCTTGCGACGACGGGGCTGGGCATGGCGGTGGGCGCGGTGTACGCGACGATCGTGTGGCTGGCGCGCGCCGCCGTCTCCTTCGCCGCGGGCGACGGCGCGGAGGCATTGCGCATCGTCGCCCCGCCGCTCGATGCGAGCGGATGGGCGGTGCTCGCGCTCGGGGTGGGCGTGGTCGGCACGTTCGTCGCCTATGCGCTCTACCTGAGCGGCGTGGCGCGCGTCGGCTCGGTGGCCGGTGGTCTTCTGGGCGCCGTGGAGCCGCTTGCGGCCACGTCGCTGTCGGCGGTGTGGCTGGGCACGGCGTTCTCCGGAGCCGATTGGGCCGGCTTCGCGCTCATGCTGGCCATGATCGCGCTGGTGACGATCAAGGGGCCGAAGGCCCGGACGGATGCGGCGGGGGAGGGCGCCGATCGGGCGGGCTAGCGCTTCGTCAGCTCCTGGCGGTAGACGACGTAGGAGCCCACGACCCCGGCGACGAACCCTGCCAGCAGCGTGAGCAGCACCGCCGGGGTCACGAGGCGCGCGGGCAGCACCAGACCGAGCGCTATTATCGCGACGCCCGTTGCGATGCCCGCGTACCCGCCGAGGCGCTGGCTGCGCCGCCACGTCTCCGGGCTGGCCTCGCTCCACGGCGTGCGCAGACCGAAGAGGGGGTTGCGGTTCGCCTTCGGCATGAGATTTCCCGCCACGACGCAGAGCGCGCCGCCTATGACGGCGGCCCAACGGCTCGCGTCCAGGTCGGGCTCAGGCAAGGGCGCGCCGTCGTAGAAGAGCGCCTTCGTGAGGAAGAACAGGATCCAGCCCAGCGCGAACACCTCGAAGGCCACGGCGCCCCACGCCCAGCGGCGCTCCTTGCCGATCGGCGCGTTCTTGGAGCCCATCACGACGAACACGCCGCAGAGCGGCAGGAGGATCGCCGCCAAAAGCTCGTACTTGCTGCCCAGGCGGTCCGGCTCGCTTGCTGCGTTGAAGTGCACCGGCACCTGATCGGGCATGAGGTGGATGAGCGCGGACGCCACGATCACGTCACACGCCATCAGAACGTACGTGGCTGCGTAGAGCCTCTTCATCGTCCGCCTCCTTCAGGTTCATCATCCACAGCAGCGTCTCTTCCAAAACCGACGCCTTCAACTCGTAGAACACGAACTTCCCCTCGCGGTAGTCGCGCACAAGGCCCGCGTCCTTGAGCACCGAGAGGTGCCGCGACACGGCGGGGGCAGAGATGTCGAACAGCTCGGCGATCCGTCCGGCCGGAAGGCGGCCGTGCTTCAGATGCTCGAGGATCTCCCGGCGCACCGGGTCGGACAGGGCCTTCAACGTCTCTTGGATGCCCATCCCGTCCCCTTTCTCCGCGTATCGATTAACATTTAAGTTAATTGTTATATATTGAGGGGGCAATTGCAAGAGGGGGAGAGGGCGGCGGGGCGGCGGGCGCGCGAAAGCGGGAGCCGCGTTTTTTTCGCGCGCGAAGGACGCGTTTCTCGCGTACCGGCTGCGAATTGCGCGCGAAGGACGCGTTTTCCGAGCGCCGACTGCGAAGCACGCGCGTTTTCGCAGGTGGAGTGGAGGCGACTTGGTCGGATGCCCGCCGCATGCGGCATTTGAGGGATTTTCGCGCACGGCTCAGACGAGCGGGATCATCCTTTGCGCCGCGGTACAATGGCAGGTGCCCGCGCAAGGCGGAAAGGACGCGTCGATGGGCCGCGCCTTGATCGCCGGCATGCGGGAGGCCTTCGTTGGACGGCGGTCTTGCGAGGCGGGCGAGGCTGCGGGCGCGATCAGGTGCGGCGTGCGAGAGGAGGGCGGCCATGGGGCTGTTCATGACGTTGGAGGAGGCGTCGGCCGAGGAGGCGGCGCTTTTGCGGGAGGGCGCGCTGCCCGAAGCGGCGCCGCGCGAGAAGGCCGAGGGGCGGCTGCGGGTGTTCGACCTGCACTGCGACACGCTCGACCGCCTGGCGTTTCACGGCGATCCGACGGTGCCGGGCGGCTTCGCCGAGCACGACGCCGCCGTGCCGCGCCATCGCATGGCGACCCTCGCCGACAACGACGCGCACATCTCGCTCGCGCGCACGGCCGGCTTCGCGTGGTGCCAGTGCTTCGCGGCGTTCATCCCCGACGAGGTGCGCGGCGATGCGGCGTGGAGCCTGTTCGAGCGCGTGCGCCGCGTGTGGGAGCGCGAGCTGGGCCGTTGCGGCGGCAGCCTGTCCGCCGTGCGCACGATGGCCGAGGTGGGAACCGTCCATGCCGCAGGAAAGACGGCGGGCGTGCTCACCGTCGAGGGCGCGTCGTTTCTCGAAGACGACGGCTCGGCTGAGGGCCGCCTCGACGCGCTTGTCGATGCGGGCGTGCGCATGCTGACGCTCACCTGGAACGGCCCGAACGCGCTCGGCAGCGGTCACGCCACGACGGACGGCCTCACGGCGTTCGGCCGCGCGATGGTGCGCGGGCTCGAGCGGCGCGGCATCGCGGTGGACGTGTCGCACCTCAACGACGCGGGCTTCAAGGACGTGTGCGACGTGGCGGAGCGACCCTTCGCCGCCTCGCATTCCAACGCGCGCGCCGTGTGCGGCCATCCGCGCAACCTTGCCGACTGGCAGCTGCGCGAGCTGGCCGACCGCGGCGGCATCGCGGGCCTCAACTTCTGCCGCGACTTCCTGTCCGACGTGCATGCCGACCCTGCTCCCGACGACGTCCTGCGCCACGTCGACCACGTGTTGGAAACCGTCGGCGAGGACGTGCTCGCGCTCGGTAGCGACTACGACGGCTGCGACGTGCCCAGCTGGCTCGATCCGTGCGACCGCGTGGGGGATCTGCACGCGCTCCTCGCGCGGCAGTTCGGCTCTGCGGTGGCTGATAAGATCTTCTTCGAGAACGCCCGCGCCTTCTTCGCGCGCCTCGAGGAAGGCGGCCGATCCGACGCGCCTGTGCGCTAGCGGTAGCAGGTTGCGGTCATGCGGGCGATGTCCTTGCCGAGGTCGTCGGTGACGGCGACGGTGTAGAACCCCAGGTGGCGTCCCGGCTTGTCGCAGGTGGCGACGGCGGTGAGCTTTGCGCCCTTCGTCGCGCGGAAGAAGCTCACGGAGGAGTCCACCGACACGGTGGGCGCCTCGCCGACGTTGCAGCAGACGGCCAGCGCGAAGTCGGCGAGCGTGAAGATGGCGCCGCCCATGACGTTGCCCATGGCGTTGCGGTGGATGTCGGCAAGCTCCATCTCGGCGACCGCGCGTCCGCGCTCGGCGGCCACGATGCGGCAGCCGGCGGCCTCGGTGGCGAAGCGGTCGCCGGAGAAGACGGCCTCTATCTCGGCGAGCGAGGGGTTGTCGGAAAGCATGGGGCCTCCAATCTTTATGCGGGCGTCGCCGTGGCGGCGTAGAGTTCGAGCCATTCTCCGTCCTCGACCGCGACGGTCTGCGTGCCGCCGCGCACGACGTACTTCTCTTCGGTGATGGAGCCGTCGTCGAACGCGAGGTCCTTCATCACGAACGCGGCGCATTCCTGCCTGGCCGCCTCCTCGGCGCTCTCGTCGACCGTGATGGCGTAGGTGCCGGCGGGGATGTCCTCGCCCACGAGGTACAGGCCGCTTCCGTAGGGAGCCTGCGGCTCGAACGCCGCTTCGCTCGCCAGGTACATGCGCGCATCGTCGTCGGGGGCTTCGAACGCCACGAGGTCGCCCTCCTCGAGATCGGCGTAGTAGTTGCCGAAGTACACGAGGGACGCATCGATGCGGTAGGTGCCCCCGTCTTCGCGTTCGAAGACGTAAAGGCTTCCCTCGGCGCTCGGGCTGCCGTCGAGGAAGTAGCGTCCCGGCTCGATGTCGGCGCCCACCTCGTAGACGCCCGCCGTGCAGCGCCCGTCCTCGACCGTCCCGGCACCGCCGCCGAAGGCGTCCTCGATGTCCTGGCGGGTGAATCCACCCAGGATGCCGGATCCGTACGAGTCGGAGCCTCCGTTGTATCGCTCGTGGTAGCCGTCGTATCCGTCGTAACCGTCATGGTAGCGCAAATCGAACGAGCCGTTGTAGCCGGGGTCGAGGAACATGGCGCACGACACGCAGCCCACGCAGCCGCCCAGGCCGAGCACGAACGCGAGCAAGCAGCCGCCGAGCACCCAGGGCCACGCCTTGCGCTTCGGCTGCTGGGGCGCGTTCGGATAGGCGCCGTAGGGCTGCTGCGGGTAGGGCGGCGGGGCGGGCTGGCCGTAAGGCTGCTGCGGGTACGGCGCAGGGGGTTGCTGGGGCGCGCCGGGCTGCTGGGGCGCACCGCCGGACGGGGACGGCGGCCAAGGCGTCGCGGGCGGGACCTGGGGCTGCTGCGGCTGCTGGCCGGGGGCCGGCGGCGGGGTGGGGGCTTGCGGCTGTTCGGGAGCCTTCGGCCGCTCGGGGTCGGTCATGGGGTCCTCCTCTTCTCATGCGCGTCTCGGCGCTGCGTTTCGGAATCTTCGCCGCCTTGGCTGCCCGCGTCCGGCAGGAACAGCTCGGCTGTCGCCTCCATGAGCGCGACGGCGCCGAAGGCGCAGGCGGGCACGCACAGCCCGCATCCGATGCAGTAGCGCGCGTCGAACGCGAGCCGCCCATCGACGGGATTGGGGAATCGCGCGCCGGTGGGGCAAACTGACGCGCAATCGAGAGCGTTCTCGCAGAGCGCGCAGTCGGTGGCGGACACCGCCACGGGGACGCGCGGGGCGATGGACGGATCGCGGTCGATGGCCTCGAGCAGAAGCTGGCGCTTCGGCTGCATGGTCTTTCGCGTGCGCCCGTCGGGCACGAAGTCGTTGAACTGCACGCCGTCGGCGAGGTTGAGCCGCGCGCGGGCACGCGCGCGCTCCTTGCGCTCGTAGAACTGCTGGAGCACTTCGGAGTTGCGCAGACGGCGCTTGCCCGTGGCGATGTCGCCCACGTCGCCGACGAGGTTCGCGAAGGCGCTTCGCCGGTCGAGGCCCTCGGGGCTCGCCAGGTCGCGCACAAGGTTCTCCTTTTCGGGAATGACGTCGGTGAAGCCCACCTTGCCGCCGCTCCACTCTTCGGCTGTCGCGATGGCGTGCGAGTACAGGGCCTCGCCCATCTCGCCCGCACGGTCGCAGTCGGCGCAGTAGGACAGGTCGGCCGCCACCTTCACCGGCACGTTCTCGGACAGCACGAGCGTCCAGAACTCAGGCGAGAGCGCGGCCAAACAGGGCAGCACCACGACGTTTGCCGCCGGCTCGAGGCCGGGGAAGACGTTCTCCTTGCAGGTGAGCACCACGTCCTCGCCGCGCAAGGCGATGCGGCGGATGCGCGCGTGCACGTCGAGCATCGTCACGCGCGTGGACGAGAACGCGTCGCAGATGCCGAGGCAGATGCCGCAGCGCGTGCAGGCGTCCTCGTTGATGGCGGGACGCCCGTCTTGCTGGAAGGAGACGGCGTCGTGCGGGCAGGCGAGCGCGCACCGCGCGCAGTCCGCGCCGTGGACGCGCACGCAGAAGTCGCGCAGCACGACGACCTGCCCGGAACCGCCTCGCTCCTGCCCGCCTTCCGTCTGCTCGGAGGAGCGCTCTGCTCTGTCGTCGGCGGCCTCAGGCACCGAACGCCTCCTTCGCCACCTGGTCGATGCGCGCCAGCACGTCGGCGCGCTCCAAAAGCTCGATGCTCTCGAAAAGCGGCGGCGACACCATGTTGCCGCACACGGCCACGCGCAAGGGCTGCAGCACGAGCTTGAGCTTCATATCCAGCTTCTCGGCAAGCGCCCGGCACGCCTCCTCGAGCGGCGCGGCCTCCCACGCCCGGCCCTCGTCGGCCAGCACTGCGCGGCAGGCGGCCAGCGCCTCGTCGGCGCGCGCGCCCTCCTTTTTCAGCACCTTGGCGACGCTCTTCTCGTCCAACTCGAGCACCTCAGGGCCCCAGAAGAGGAACCCCAGCTTGGCGGGTATCTCGTCGAGGCGCGCCAGGCGCTCGGCCACGAGCGGGTAGAGCTTGCAGTACCATTCGGGGCGCGCGTCGAGGTCGGCCGCGGCGCGCGAAAGCGCGTCCTCGGACAGGTCTTCGTCGGCGGCGAGGCCCGCGTGCGCGCGCCAGAGCCACGGCAGCGATGCGCGCACCCACGCGTTCGCGCCCATCTCCTTGATGTACTGGCCGTTCATCCAGTCGAGCTTCGTCTCGTCGAACACGGCGTCCTTCTTGGTCACGCGGTCGAGGCTGAACTTCTCGCACAGCGTGGCGCGGTCGATGAGCGTCGTCTCGCCGTCGAGCGACCAGCCCAGCAGCGCGAGGAAGTTCACCATCGCGTCAGGCAGGTAGCCGCGCTCGCAGAACTCCTCCACGCTCGCCGCGCCGTGGCGCTTCGAGAGCTTCTTGCCGTCGGGGCCGAGGATCATCGACAGGTGCGCGAACGTGGGCACGGGCAGCCCCAGCGCCTCGTAGATGAGGATCTGGCGCGGGGTGTTCGACAGGTGGTCGTCGCCGCGGATGACGTGCGTGACGCCCATGTTCGCGTCGTCGCACACCACGGCGAAGTTGTAGGTGGGCGATCCGTCGGTGCGCACGACGATCATGTCGTCCATCACCTCGGCGGGGAAGCTCACGTGGCCGTACACGGCGTCGTCGAACTCGATCGCGCCGCGGTTCTCGGGCACGCGCAGGCGCCACACGTGCGGCTCGCCGGCTTCGATGCGGCGGGCGGCCTCGGCGGCATCGAGGCCGCGGCACGTGCGGTCGTAGCCCTCGTAGGCCCCGCCGGCCTCCTCGGCCGCCTTGCGCTTGGCGTCCAGCTGCTCCTTCGTGCAGAAGCAGGGGTACACGCTGCCGCGTTCCTTCATGCGCTCGAGCGCCGCGGCGTACGTGTCCATGCGCTGCGTCTGGAAGTAGGGGCCGGCCTGGCCGCCCACCTCGGGGCCCTCGTCCCAGTCGAGGCCGAGCCACTTCATGGCGTTGAGGATGACCTGCACGTTCTCCTCGGTGGAGCGCTCGGGGTCGGTGTCTTCGATGCGCAGGATGAAGTCGCCGCCCATCGCGCGGGCGAACGCCCAGTTGTAGATGGCCGTGCGCGCGCCACCCACGTGGAGGCGGCCGGTCGGGGAGGGTGCGAAGCGCACGCGCACGCGCGCGCCGGTTGCGTTGGTCATGGAGAGGATCCTTTGCATCTCGTCGTTCATCGTGCTCAAGCCCGCGCCGAGCGGGCGGGCCTGCGGCGGCGCAGCAGGGCGCCGACCACGATTGCCAGTATAGATGACAAGCCGGTGGCCGCAAGCCACACGGTCCCCATCCCCATCCAAAATTCGGGAGGGTACATGGTGATGAGCAGCGAATCGTAGGAGAAGGTCCAGGTGCCGCTCGCGAAGAACAGCGAATGGAAGGCGGCGAAGAAGCCGTTGAAGTCTGCGACCACCCATGCGGCCAGCAGCGCGAAGGCCGCCACCACGACGGCGCCTGCGGCCAAAAGCACGCCGCCGAGCGCGCGGCGGCTCACGCGGATGGCCACGTGGGCGCAAGCCGCGACGGCCAGCAGGGCGACGGCGGCGAGCGCGATGCGCGCGGCTGTCACGACGCGGTAGACGTCGTCGAGGTGCGACAGCGCGTCGGAGGTGAGCGTGTACTGCTCGGGAGCGACGGCCAGCTCGTCAGGGCTCGCTTCGGCGTAGCGCGTGTTCGCGCTGTTGTTGATGTCGCAGAGCGTGGCGAACACGGCCTCGCGGTCGTTCGAGCCCACCGTGTAATCGCGGGTCGCCACCGCCGCCCGCACGAGCTCGTCGTGCGAGAACGGCGTGTCCGGGTTGCCGTCGCCCGAGAACGCGTTCGCGAGCAGCTCCGTGGTCTGCGGGAGCGCCGCGCACGCCGCGAACCCGGCCGCCACGAGCGTGACCGCCAGCGACGCGACGGCCACGACGGCCGCTGCCTTGTTGATCAGGTTGGACATAGCTTCCTCTCCCTGGCTCTCATAGCGCGCTTGTTGGCGCGCAGGTCAGTGGCGCTCGCGCGAGCAGACCAAGCGATCCCCAAGTCCTCTGGGTCGGCGTGCGAGGCGCCGCCGACCGAGCGCGCCGCCCGCCGCGCCAAAAAGGCCGCACCACTTGCGGTGCCGCCCGCCGCTTCCTAATCCACCCAGATCGTGGCAGCGGTCATGCCCTGCATGTCCTTGGAGATCGTCGGCAGCGGCCCCAGGCGGCTGAACACGCCCGCGAACGCGCCGTCGTACAGGTACAGTCCGTTCAAGTTGTTGTAAAGCGCCGGCTCGCGGCGCACCTCGCCGTCGGCCAGCGCGTCGATGCCCGCGTCGGGCGGCAGCGTCTCGGTCTGGAAGGGGCGGATGTAGCGCTGCACGATGAACGGATGGCCCGCGCGCCCGTTCGCGAACCGGTCGACGAGCTCCTCCCACTCCGCTTGCGTGACCGCGACCCCCGCGTACACGTCCTCCGCGCCGTAGTGGTCGGTCGGCTTGATGATCCATTCGCAGCGGTTCTCGCGGATCTGCGGCAGGTTGACGTGGTTCTCGTCCAGAAACGCGGTCAGGGGCACGGTCTGCTCGATGAACGACACCTCGTCGGCGTCGAGGAAGGCGGTCGTGCGCTCGTCGAACAGCGCCTTGAATATCTGCTTGTCGTGCGCGATGTGCCCTGCGAAGCTGCCGATGAGCGCCACTTTCTCGGCCCGCACGGCTTCGATGAGCTGCTGGGACTCGTCCCAATGGTCGATGACGTCGTTGGTGACGCAGCGCCGCCAGACGGCGTCGATGCGCTCGCCCTCGCCGTCGCGCAGCGTCTCGCCGTCGAAGGAGAGGTCGCGCACGTCGGCGACGACGCACTCCGCGCCGCGCTCGCGGAACAACTCCGCGAACACGTGGAACTCGTCCACCACGCCGTTTTCCAGGTAGTCGCAGATGGCGATGCGCGGGTTCTCGATGCGGCGGTCGTAGGTGGCGTAGATGCCGAGAAACGCCTCGACCCACGGCTCGAACAGCTCGCAGCCCTCCACGCGGTGGCGGCGCGCGAACTCCTTGAACGTCTCCGACCGAGCCACCGACGCGGTGATCTCGCGGTTCTCGTTCATGCCCGACGAGCCGTCGGCGTTGAACTCGCAGAACCTCACGCGCAGGTCGTCCTCGTCGAAAAACGTGTCCACGCGCGCAAACGGCAGCACCGAATCGTAGCCGCGCGGCAGCAGGATGAGCTCTTCGAGGCGCGGGTCGAAGTCGAACACGCGGCGGTAGGCGGGGTCGGCCAGGTAGCGCTCGATCACCTTGACGAGGATGCGGTGGGCCGTCTCGGCGGTCCGCTTCATGGCCTCGCGCGTTTCGCGGTCGAACAGGCGGGGAACGAAGGTGCTGGCCACCACCTGGTGGTGCACGATGGCGGTCGATCCTTGCATGTAGTCGTAGGCGGCGCGCCGTCCGGCGACGTCGCCGTCGAGGGAGTCCATGATGGCGAAGTATTCGCGGGTGTAATCGGCGTTTGCGGTCATGGCGTGGTCCTTTCGGGTGCTGTCGCGCCCTTCGGCGGCGCGGGCCGGCCGAGGGGCGGTTTTTCCGGAAAGTGTATCACGGCGCGCCTCGCGCCGCGGGCGGGGTTGCGGTATCGCCATACGAACGGCGAAGCCCCGGAACCTGCCTTCAACCGCGCGGGCGCGCCTGCGCGGCAGGGCGATCGGGCCGGGTCGGCAAAAGGACGTGCAATCATTGGGTTTCGGGCGCGCCTGCGCGGCGGGGGCGATCGGGCCGGCGCCCACGCTTCCCGCTCGGCTCTTGGCCGGCGGCCTGTGGTATCCTGTTCGAGACAAGGCGCGCGGACAGGAGCGGAGGGCGACGATGAGGGTGGCCGTTTTCGTCGACGGGGCGAACTACTTCTACATGCAAAGGAAGCTGGGCTGGCATATCGATGCCCGCAAGCTGCTGGATTTCTGCCGGAGCTTCGGGGACGTGCAGGATGCCTATTACTACGTCGGGACGGGCGCCCCTCCCGAGGCGCAGCAGCAGGCGTACTTGGGCGCGCTCGCGCGCATCGGCTACTCGCTCGTCACCAAGCAGATCAAGACGATCTTCGATCCCCATACCGGCGAGTCGAAGCAGAAGGCGAACCTCGACGTCGAGATCGTGCTCGACATGTTCAACACCGTCGACACCTACGACATGGCGGTTTTGGTGAGCGGGGACGGCGATTTCGAGCGGGCGCTGGAGCTTTTGCGGGCGCGCGGGAAGAAGTTCAAGGTCATTGCCACGTCGGGCCTCGTCGCGAAGGAGATCCGCTCCGTCTGCGGCATGCATTACGTGGACTTCGCGGACATCAGAGGCGAGGTTGAGCGGACCGGGGACGCCCGTTAGCGGGCGGTTCGTCCCAGGGGCCGTCTGCAGCCCCTCTGCGCGCGGTTGCGCGACCGCTCGTGGGGGTTGTGCGCGCGCGAGGGTCGCGGTATTGCGCGGGGGAGGGTTTCAGGGTACCATCGACGAGGTTTCGCAGGGGCTTTCGGCCGCTTCGCGGCGTCCTCTGTTTTTATCGAGAGTCGGGGGAGAGAGTTGGCTCTGGGATCCCGACACCAACCTGGCGTGCGCGCCAAGGTGGTCCGGCCTACAGCGATGAAGGAGGAAACTCATGGCCGAAGCATCGTCGTACCTGTTCACGTCCGAATCCGTCACCGAGGGGCACCCCGACAAGATGTGCGACCAGATATCGGATGCCATCTTGGACGCCATCATCTCCAAGGAGATAGAGCTCGAGCGCGAGGGCTACA
>ERZ826396.2772-NODE-2772-length-13291-cov-4.292233_pt1 | contig 13291 bp, 10 predicted proteins | sample MGYA00519926_ERZ826396 | MGnify/ENA primary metagenome ERZ826396 (study PRJEB31778, sample SAMEA3449230) | human gut metagenome | biome: human gut; feature: human-associated habitat; material: faeces | place: United Kingdom | collected 2010/2012 ...
CTTTATTTCGGATAAAAATTTTCAGCACTTTTTTGGAGGAAGGCTGAGTAGTAACCACACGAGGGCATGACGCGGCCAAAACATATGGACTTTATTGCTTTTTTGTTATATACTTACTATATTCTGACCAAATGCGTCAGAAAGGATACGGTAGAACCGGAAACTGATGAATGAGGTGATTACAATGGCATTATTGGAACAGTGGAGGGCGATGGCTTACTCTGAGAAAGCGAACAAAGGCGATCTGCAGAGGCTTTGGACGTCCTATTTTGAGAAAGAAAAGGAGATTTACGCGCAGCTTCTGAAAAACCCGGACGAAGTGGTAAAGGGAACCGTGAAGGAGCTCGCTGATAAATATGGCGTTGATATTATGACCATGACCGGCTTTCTGGATGGAATCGACGAGAGCCTTGTGGAGGCGAATCCGATTGAAGAGATGGAAGAGGATACGGAAGTCAATCTTGGATTTGATAAGGAACGCCTGTATAAGAATATGGTAGCTGCAGGCGCGGACTGGCTGTATGGGCTGGAAGAGTGGAACGATATCTTTGACGAAGAGAAGCAGAAGGAACTGTATAAAGAGCAGAAATCTTCCACCACGATCGTGAAAGAGAAGAAAATTTACCCCAATGATCCCTGCCCATGCGGAAGCGGAAAGAAGTATAAGAAATGCTGCGGTAGGAATAAATGAGATGCGTAAGAGCAGAGTAGAGGATGCGGTTCGGATGTTTGAATCCGGATATGGCTGCGCACAGTCCGTATTTGCAACCTACGCGGATCTGTTTGGCATGGACAGGCAGACGGCCCTGAAGCTGTCAGGCCCCATGAGCGCCGGGATCGGAAGAATGCGTGAAGTATGCGGTACGGTTTCCGCAATGGCGATGCTTTCCGGCCTGAAGGAAGGCTTCACGGATCCGGAGGACGAGGAGGGCAAGACGAAGTCTTACGAACTGGTCAGGAAGATGGCGGATGCGTTCCGGAAGGAGCAGGGAACCATTATCTGCAGGCAGCTGCTAGGCCTCCCGGAAGGGATGGAGAGAGAAGAGAGCGCCAGGCCGCAGCCGCGCACGCCGGAATATTATGCGAGCAGGCCATGCAGCGGCGCAGTCCGTACGGCTGCCCGGATCATCGAACGGGAACTGTTGGATGAGGCGGCAGACGAATAGGCATCCTGGGTGAAAAGGGAAAGCTGTTAGAATGGCCGATATGGATTCGTATTTTCCGTTTTGGAAAGGATTGACACAGAAACAACAGGAAAAGCTGGCTTTTGCCTCCAGTCAGAAGCGTTTTGCAAAGGGAGCGCTTTTACATGCCGGAGAAGGGGAGTGCACCGGGCTGATCGTAGTAAAGAGCGGTATGCTCCGCGCCTATCTGGCGAATGAAGAAGGACGGGGACTGACATTGTTCCGGCTGCTGGAACGGGATATTTGCCTGTTTTCTGCATCCTGCGTGATGAACGATATACAGTTCGATGTATCAGTGGAAGCGCAGGAGGATTCGGAAGTGATCCATGTCCCGTCTGAAGTATATAAGGAGCTGGCGGAATCTTCCCTGCCTGTGATGGAATATACCAACCGCCTGATGGCGAGCCGGCTTTCCGATGTGATGTGGCTGATGGATCAGGTGCTGAATAAGAGCCTGGATTCCCGCATCGCCGCTTTTCTCATAGAAGAATATGAACTGCGGGGGACGCGGGAACTGAAGCTGACGCATGAACAGATCGGGAGTCATCTGGGAAGTGCCAGGGAAGTGATTACCCGGATGCTGAAGCATTTTCAGCGGGACGGCCTGATCCGTTCCGGGCGCGGCAGCATTGTTCTGGAAGATTTATCCGGGCTGTACAGACTGGCGGAGAAGAGTTTGCGGTAGGAACCGCTTTGTTTGGCATGAATGTGCTGAAACGGATACCAATGTGATAAAGTCACTGTAAAGACAGACATTTTCTGTTATTCTTATCCCAACAAAGGAAAAGGAGGAACGGAAGATGTCTGTTTTAACATTAAATAAAGAAAATTTCGAGGAACTGGTTATAAAGGCTGAGGGAACGGTGGCGGTGGATTTCTGGGCAGCATGGTGCGGCCCCTGCAGGATGTTCACTCCAATCGTGGAGGAATTCGCGGCCCAGCATCCGGAAATCCGGGTTGGAAAGGTGAATGTGGATGAGAATCCTGAACTGGCGGACAGATACCGCATCATGAGCATTCCTGCCTTTCTGGTGTTCCGCAACGGCCAGCTGGTGCAAAGCAGCGTGGGTGTGAAATCTAAAAATGCGCTGGAGGAACTGGTGAAATGAGTTTGGGACGGCTGTTTGGGAAAAAAGAGACGATGGAAGAGGGCGTAAAGCTGTGTAGGAGCCTGCCCGGAGCGGTCCTCATCGATGTGAGGACCCATGAAGAATATGTCAGGGGACATATCCCGGGCAGCAGGAATTTTCCGCTGGATGGTCTGCAGGAGATGCGCCTGGACAAGAAAACGCCGGTTTTTGTATACTGCCAGAGCGGAGCGAGAAGCCGGATGGCCTGCCTTGCGCTGAAGCAGGCCGGATATGAAGTGACGGATATCGGAGGAATATCGGGCTATAAAGGTGAATTGGAAACAGGAGACAGGGGAGGCGAGAAGGAATGAAAGTGATCATAATCGGCGGAGTGGCGGGAGGCGCCACAGCTGCCGCAAGGCTGAGAAGGCTTGATGAAAAGGCTGAAATTATTCTACTGGAGAGAAGCGGGTATGTTTCTTATGCAAACTGCGGGCTGCCTTATTATGTGGGCGGGGTCATTTCGCAGAAAGAAGCCCTTACCCTGCAGACGCCGGAGAGTTTCCGGAAAAGGTTCCGGATTGATGTACGGATCAGGAATGAAGCTGTCTCCATCGACCCGAAGGGAAAGACGGTTCGGATCCGGCGGCTGGAAGATGGAACGGAATATGAGGAAACATATGATAAGCTGATCCTATCTCCGGGCGCCAGGCCCATCATTCCCCCTTTGCCGGGTATAGAAGACCCGCGCATTATGACGTTGCGTACCGTGGAGGATACCTTTCGGATTCGGGAATATCTGGATCAAAACCATCCCCGCAGGGCTGTTGTGGTGGGCGGAGGATTCATTGGCCTGGAAGCGGCGGAAAATCTGATGAAAGCGGGGATAGACGTAACGCTGGTGGAACAAAGCAGCCAGGTGCTGCCTCCCATGGATTATGATATGGCCTGCCAGGTACATGCTTATCTGCGCCAAAAAGGATTGAAGCTGCGCCTGAACGCTTCGGCGGCAGGTTTTGAAGCGGAAGGAGAGGGACTGAAGCTTTCTGTAGAAGGGGAAAAACCGGAGAAAATAGAAGCGGATTTTGTGCTCCTGGCCATCGGCGTGGTTCCGGAAACTGGATTGGCGAAGGAGGCAGGGCTTCTTCTCGGAACGAAGGGTGCCATTGTGGTGAACGAAAGGATGGAGACTTCCGAGCCGGATATTTATGCGGTGGGAGATGCAGTTGAGATCCGCCACTTTGTGACCGGGCAGAAGGCGCTGATCGCATTGGCCGGACCTGCGAATAAGCAGGGCAGAATCGCTGCGGATAATATCTGTGGGAGAAACAGTGTTTTTTCCGGTTCTCAGGGTTCATCCATTCTGAAATTGTTTGATATGACGGCAGCATCCACCGGCCTGAATGAACGAATGGCCAGGGATGCGGGCCTGGATTATGATAAAGTTGTTACCTATTCGGCTTCCCACGCCACCTATTATCCGGGTGCCACGGATATGACGGTGAAGACGATTTATGAGCGCGGTACCGGAAAGATTTTGGGCGCACAGGTCGTGGGCTTTGAAGGGGTGGATAAAAGAATTGATGTGATGGCCGCATCCATACGGGCGAACGGGACGGCTGAGGAACTCGCGGAACTGGAACTGGCATATGCCCCGCCTTTTTCTTCAGCCAAAGATCCCGTGAATATGGCGGGCTATGTGATTGAAAACGTGCGCGCAGGCCTGGTGCGCCAGTACCACTGGCCGGATGTGGAGAAGCTTTCCGGGCGGGAAGATGTGCTGCTTTTGGATGTGCGAACCCGCGCAGAGTATGGACGCGGCCATCTTCCGAACGCTGTGAATCTGCCGCTGGATGAACTGAGGGAGCATCTGGGCGAGCTGGATCGGACGAAGATCATCTATGTGAACTGCCACAGCGGGCTGAGAAGCTATCTGGCCTGCCGGATCCTGAGCCAGGAAGGCTTTGACTGTCTGCATTTATCCGGCGGCTTCCGGTTCTATGATTATGTAAAACAGGATCGGCTCTATGATGAGACGCCCGAGCATCCCTGCGGGCTGCCGATTGTGTAGAAATCCCCTCCAATTCCATTTGGGCGGACGGCTGTCAGGCTGTCCGCCCAAATGGCGTCTGCCCGTTTGAACGGCAGAGAGAAAGAGCGGGGATGAAGATGCCTTCAAGCCTTGGAAGAGATCAGGCGTATCTGTTCCAAAAGCAGGGTTTCCATGCGCGTGGGACGGTAATCATCGGGATAGATGAGCAGATCCGTCATCTTGCGGGAAGCACCCTGGCATCTTTTCTGCACCAGGCGGAATTTGGCAAGCTGGGCGTCGGGAAGCGGAGCGGTGAAAGCGAAGGTTCCGGGCACCTGCAGAAGGAGTTCCAGCATGCTTCCGTGTTCCTGAACATGGATCCGGCTGGCTGTATGTTCCGCTTCGGGCGATTCATTCAGATAAGCGGCCAATTCCGGATCTTCACAGAGGACTTCCGTGGATTGTTCCAGCATATCCGTGGTCAGTACAGAGGTGCCGGAGAGCGGATGGCGTTCTGACATGAGGGCGACGGATTCATATTTGCACAGCGTTTCGCAGGACAATTCCTTTCGCTTCAGCAGGGAAAACAGCGCGCGTTCATAGCGATCCGGATATCGGATGATGGCCAGATGGCAGCTCCGGGAAGAAACTCCTGTGATGGCTTCCATGGCGCCTACTTCCCGGTAGTCAACCGCCAGGATGCGCCCTTTTGCATGCTTTGTGCATACGGCGGCCAGGGCCGCGGAAAACAGGCCGGTTTTCGGAACACAGACCGCCAGGCTCAGCCGGTCCTTTTCTTCATGGGAACAGAAGTTTTCCAGCATCTGATACTGGCGGACCGCTTTTTTGGCCAGCAGAAGGAATTCACGGCCTTTTTCCGTCGGAATCACGCCCTTGGAACTGCGCGTGAACAGGGCGAAACCAATCTCTTCTTCCAGCTCCCGGATATCCCGGCTCAGATTCGGCTGGCTGATGAATAACTGCTTTGCCGCCCCTGTTATGGAGCGGCATTTTTCCACTTCGATTACATAGCGCAGGACATTCAGGTTCATTTCGTTTTCCTCCCAAAATTCGGCAAAAAAAGATGTATTTCATTTAGTACATTGTATACAAAATGTATCGACATAAAAACAATTCGCAAAAATCCCGCTTTTATCATAACTTTTCCGGCATAAAAGCACAAGATGCAATATGAAAAAATATATGATTTACATGTAAAAAAGATATACCCATGATTGGATGGGAGGATGTATAATATTGAGTATCAATAAGATAGGTTTTTGGGGCCATTCAGGCGTTCCTGAAGGCCGCAGAATTCGACTATCAATAAGGATAAGATGAGAAAGGAAGGTTTTTATGGCAAGGAAAATGAAAACCATGGATGGTAACCATGCAGCGGCGCATGCTTCCTATGCATTTACCGATGTAGCGGCGATCTATCCGATTACCCCTTCTTCCCCCATGGCAGAAGCCACGGATGAATGGGCAACAGCAGACAGAAAGAACATGTTCGGACAGACCGTAAAGATTACGGAGATGCAGTCCGAAGCGGGCGCAGCGGGCGCAGTTCATGGTTCCCTGGCAGCGGGTGCCCTGACAACGACCTATACGGCATCTCAGGGACTGCTTCTGATGATCCCCAACCTTTATAAGATTGCGGGCGAACAGCTTCCCGGCGTGTTCAACGTATCTGCAAGAGCGTTGGCATCTCATGCGCTGAGCATTTTCGGCGATCATTCCGACGTATATGCCTGCCGTCAGACAGGCTGTGCAATGCTCTGCGAAAGCAGCGTACAGGAAGTTATGGACCTGACTCCTGTTGCACATCTTGCGGCAATTAAAGGAAGCCTTCCGTTTATTAATTTCTTCGATGGTTTCCGTACTTCCCATGAGATCCAGAAGATCGAAACTTGGGATTATGAAGATCTGAAAGAGATGGCGGATATGGATGCGATCGATGCGTTCCGTAAGCATGCGCTGAATCCGAATCATCCCTGCCAGAGAGGTTCTGCACAGAACCCTGACATCTTCTTCCAGGCAAGAGAAGCCAGCAATCCGTCCTATGATGCGCTTCCCGGAATCGTTCAGATGTATATGGACAAGGTGAACGAGAAGATCGGAACGGATTATAAGCTGTTCAACTATTACGGAGCAGCTGATGCAGAACATATCATCGTAGCAATGGGCTCTGTAAACGATACGATCGAAGAGACCATCGACTATCTGGTGAAGACCGAGAACGCAAAGGTTGGTGTTGTGAAGGTTCGTCTGTATAGACCTTTCTGCGCACAGGCCCTGATCGATGCGATTCCTGATACGGTAAAGAAGATCACCGTTCTTGACAGAACGAAAGAGCCGGGTGCACAGGGCGAGCCTCTGTATCTGGACGTTGTGGCAGCTCTGAAGGGCTCCAAGTTCGATTCCATTCCGGTATTTACCGGCCGTTACGGACTGGGCTCCAAGGATACGACTCCTGCTCAGATCGTGGCTGTATACAACAACACCGAGAAGCAGAAATTCACCATCGGTATCGTGGATGATGTGACCCATCTTTCCCTGGATCTGGGACCGGAACTGGTTACCACTCCTGAAGGAACCACGAACTGCAAGTTCTGGGGTCTGGGTGCAGACGGTACGGTTGGAGCGAACAAGAACTCCATCAAGATCATCGGCGACAACACCGATATGTATGCACAGGCATATTTTGATTATGATTCCAAGAAGTCCGGCGGCGTGACGATGTCCCATCTGCGTTTCGGACATAAGAAGATTAAATCCACTTACCTCATCCGTCAGGCGAACTTTGTGGCTTGCCACAACCCTGCTTATGTGCGTAAGTACAACATGGTTCAGGAACTGGTTGACGGCGGTACGTTCCTGCTGAACTGCTCCTGGACACAGGAAGAACTGGACAAGCATCTGCCTGGACAGATGAAGAAGTTCATTGCTGATCACAACATCAACTTCTACACCATCGACGGTGTGAAGATCGGTATTGAGACCGGCATGGGACCGACTCGTATCAACACCATCCTTCAGTCCGCATTCTTCACTCTGACCGGAATTATTCCTGCAGAGAAGGCGAACGAACTGATGAAGGCTGCTGCACAGGCTACTTATGGACGTAAGGGCCAGGATGTGGTAGAGAAGAACTGGGCTGCCATCGATGCAGGCGCCAAGGGAATCGTAAAGGTTGAGGTTCCTGAAAGCTGGAAGAACTGTGAGGATGAAGGCCTTGATTATGCGGTAGTTACCGATGGAAGAAAGGATGTTGTGGACTTCGTAAACAACATTCAGACCAAGGTAAGCGCACAGGAAGGCAATACGCTGCCTGTATCCGCATTTAAGGATTATGTGGACGGCTCCACTCCTTCCGGCTCCTCCGCATATGAAAAGAGAGGTATTGCAGTAAATGTTCCCGTTTGGGATTCCACAAAATGTATTCAGTGTAACTTCTGCTCCTATGTATGTCCTCATGCGGTTATCCGCCCTGTGGTTATGACGGAAGAAGAACTGGCCGGCGCTCCGGAAGGAACCGTGGCTCTGGATATGACTGGTATGCCTGGCAAGAAGTTCGCGGTATCTGTTTCCGTCCTTGACTGTACCGGATGCGGCTCCTGTGCGAATGTATGTCCTGGCATGAGAGGAGAAAAGGCTCTGTCCATGGCTCCTCTTGAGACTCAGCTTGACAAGGAAGCTCTGTTCAACTATGGACGCACACTGCCTGAGAAGCCCGATGTGCTTGAGAAATTCAAAGAGACCACTGTTAAGGGTTCTCAGTTCAAACAGCCTCTGCTTGAGTTCTCCGGCGCCTGCGCAGGTTGCGGCGAGACTCCTTATGCGAAGCTGATCACCCAGCTGTTCGGCGACAGAATGTATATCGCCAACGCGACCGGATGTTCCTCTATCTGGGGTAACTCTTCACCGAGCACTCCTTATACGGTAAATAAGGCCGGCAAGGGTCCTGCTTGGGATAACTCCCTGTTCGAGGACAACGCTGAGTTCGGTATGGGTATGCTGCTGGCACAGAACGCGCTGAGAGGCGGCCTGAAGGAGAAGGTAGAAGCAGTTGCAGCGAATACGGATGATGAAGCTGTGAAAGCTGCATGTCAGGAATATCTGGATACCTTCAACAGCGGGGCAACCAACGGCGCTGCAACGGATAAGCTGGTAGCTGCTCTGGAAGGTAAGGACTGCGACGTATGCAAGGATATCGTGAAGAATAAAGATTTCCTCGCGAAGAAGTCTCAGTGGGTATTCGGCGGAGACGGCTGGGCATATGATATCGGCTTCGGCGGTGTGGATCATGTGCTGGCAAGCGGCCAGGATATCAATGTCATGGTATTTAATACGGAAGTATATTCCAATACAGGCGGACAGGCTTCCAAGGCTACTCCTACCGGTGCGGTTGCACAGTTCGCTGCAGGCGGTAAGGAAGTGAAGCAGAAGGATCTGGCAGGCATCGCAATGAGCTATGGTTATGTATATGTGGCTCAGATCGCTATGGGTGCTGACTATAATCAGACTGTTAAGGCGATTGCAGAAGCAGAAGCTTATCCGGGACCGTCTCTGATCATCGCATATGCTCCTTGTATCAACCATGGTATCAAGAAGGGCATGAGCAAGGCGCAGACAGAAGAAAAGCTGGCTGTAGAGTCCGGATATTGGCATCTGTTCCGCTTCAACCCTGCTGCTGACAAGAAGTTCGTCGTTGACAGCAAGGCTCCCAGCAAAGACTTCAAGGAATTCATCGGCGGCGAGGTAAGATATGCTTCCCTGGCTCTGAAGGATGCCAAGAAGGCTGAGAGACTGCAGAATCAGGCTGCTGAAAATGCGAAGGAAAGATATGATTATCTGCTGAAACTGCAGACTTTGTATGGCAATGACTAATTGCGCAGATAGTTCGCGGTAGTTGTTTCCGCGAAAATGATAGGTACCGAATGCGGTCGGAGACTGTCAGGTCTTCGGCCGCATGGTCGGTACACTTATTCCTGCAGGCAACGGGCTGTATATGCGCGCGGAGCGTATGAGCGTTCCAGCCATATTGGCGCCTGTCAGGAGGGTCAAATACCCCGCAGCAAGCTGCGGGACATCCTATTGGAGCGCAGTTTGCTGCGGGGTATTTGATTGTGCGTGGAGGATTTGTTTTTCTTCTGCCGGATAACAGAAGCTGGCTTGGGAGTGTCTCAATTCAGCTTTGTTTTTACTCAATAAGAATCTGTTGCTAAGATTCGGACAGATCTGAACCGTAATAATCTGTTAACCTAATTTTACCAATCAGGAAAGAGGATAAACGAAAAGTATGGGTATAGTATCTGATGACGCTACCATCTTGAGAATTAAGCACGAAGTGCTTACTGAAGTGGCAAAACTGGCATTTGCAGGTGAGCTGGAAGAGAAAAAAGAAAACATCCCCTATGAAATGATTCCGGGACCGGAGGCGCGTTTCCGCTGCTGTATTTATAAGGAACGTGAAATTATCAGACAGAGAATCAGGCTGGCTGAAGGAAAGTGCCCTGGAAGCAAGGAAAGCAAGAACATTGTTCAGGTAATCAATTCAGCCTGTGAAGAGTGTCCGATCTCTTCGGGATATGTGGTGACTGACCTTTGCCAGGGATGTCTGGCGAAGTCCTGTAAGCAGGCTTGTAATTTCGGTGCGATCACCGTTGGAAACGGCCGTTCCTCTATCGATCCGGATAAGTGCAAATCTTGCGGAAAATGTGCGGATGCATGTGCTTACTCCGCAATCGTGAAGATTCAGCGGCCTTGCATGAAGAGTTGCCCGGTGAATGCAATTACCATGGATGAGCATAAAGTATGCCAGATCGATGAGTCCAAGTGCATTCAGTGTGGTCAGTGTATACATAATTGTCCTTTTGGTGCGATCGCTTCCAAGACGGATATCGTGGATGTGATCAATGCCATCCGTGAGGGCAAGAAAGTGGTCGCCATGCTGGCGCCTGCAGGCGAAGGACAGTTTGGCCCCAATATTACCATGGCCAGCTGGAGAACCGCTATGAAGAAGGTCGGATTTGCTGATTTTGTAGAAGTCGGCCTGGGCGGAGACCTGACTGCTGCATTTGAGGCGGCAGAATGGGCGGAAGGCTTTAAGGAGGGCAAGAAGATGACCACCTCCTGCTGTCCTGCTTTTGTGAATTATATCAGAAAGCATTTCCCGGAAGTGGCGCAGAATATCTCCACTACGGTATCTCCGATGTGCGGTGTATCCAGGCTTTTGAAGGCAAAGGATCCGGAGACGGTTACGGTATTTATCGGGCCTTGTATTGCTAAGAAATCCGAAGCACACGAGCATGGAATCGAGGGAAATGCGGATTATGTTCTGACCTTTGGAGAGATCCGGGCGATCATGCGCGCAAAGGGCGTGGAGCTTGAACCGGAAGAGAATACCAGCCAGGAGGCAAGCGTATTCGGCAAGCGTTTCGGCAATGGCGGAGGCGTGACGGATGCTGTGCTGGAGTGCCTGAAGGAGACCGGAGAGAATACGGACATCAAGGTGGCAAGATGCAGCGGCATTGCGGAATGCAAGAAGGCGCTTACGCTGCTGAAGATGGGAAGGCTTCCGGAAGACTTCATCGAAGGCATGATCTGCGAAGGCGGCTGCGTGGGAGGCCCCAGCCACCACAAGTCTGCACAGGCTGCCAAGAAGGACAGAGACAAGCTGATCGGTGAAGCGGATCAAAGAGGTGTACACGAGAACCTGAAGAACTACGATCTGGATTCCTTCTCCATGCACCGCTAGGTGCATTGCATCGCTAGGTGCATTGCATCGCTAGGTGCATTGCATCGCTCAGATGTAACGGAGCGATGGCTCATTGCCAGGCGGTTGATTCAGCCGTCATCGTGTTCATTTGGTATGGATTATATATAAAAATATATGAACGGGCGGATAGGACATGTTTGCAAAGCATGTCCTATCCGTCCGTTTTCTCTTCCATAGGATTCCCCTGCTAGCCGTACCGCCTTTTCGCTCCACCCGTCCCGTACGGGCAGGAGTCAGGCTCTCCATTGAGCCTGCGGCGAAGAAAGGGCGCATGGCTGCTGCTGGGAAACGCTGTGGGACAGGGGGATGATTTAAGGAGCATAGATCAAGAAAAAACTTTACAGATAACGCGGGACAGAATAAAATACTGCTAGAATATATGAAAGAAACGGAAAAGACAGGAAAATAATAAGGAAAGATAAAGGAACAAAGGAGCAGAGAAGGTGGAAATGAAAGAAGTACGCAAGATGGAGGCGATAAGTTTTGGCCTTTCAGATGCGGGCAGGGATTCTGAAATGGAGACGTTTGGCGCCAAAACGCCGATGGGTAGGATAAAAATAGCGGCGGGAATCCTGCTTTTTGGTGCAGCGGTAGTGATGGCCTGCTACAGCATTTTTCTTTGCTTTAGCACGGATATCTGGTATGATGAACTGTTTACAGAAGGGCTGGTGGAACAACCTGTGAGCAGGCTGCTTGAACTGGCGGCAAAGGATGTGCATCCTCCGCTCTACTATTTGATCGTAAAGGCGGGAATTTCTGCCATACAGATGTTTGCGCCCGGGGCGGATGCGATCATGATCAGCAAGGGAATGTCTGTTGTACCATATATGGGCCTTCTTGTCTATGCCCTTTGGCTGGTGAGAAAGCGGTTTGGGTGGCTGTGTGCCGGGCTCTTTTCTTTTTGTCTGCTGGCCATGCCGCAGATGCCTAATTATACGACAGAGGTACGGATGTATAGCTGGGCGCTCTTTTTCATAACGGCGGCGTTTCTCCATATGGGAGAGATACTCAGGGGACGGCGCAGACATTGGCTGGCCTTTTTTCTGTACGGGATCTGTGCTGCCTATACGCATTACTTTGCGGCTGTAGCCGCAGCCTGTCTGTATCTGGCCCTGGGAGGGCTTCTTATCTGGAAAGAAAGAAGCGAGAGAAGAACGTGTCTGATGGCGGGAAGCTTTAACAAAGAGTATCAGGCTTTTTACGGTGCCGGGTTTTGTAAGGGGCTTGCACCCTGGCTGATAAGTGTAGTCCTGTCTGTCCTGGCCTATCTTCCCTGGATTCCCAGCGCTGTGGCCCAGGTATCTGCGGTGCGGGAGGATTATTGGATTCTTCCGCTCACACTCAGCTGCTTTGGGGGCTGTGTAAAATTTGTATTGAAACCTTCCACGGGCTATCAATGGCTGGATTATTCCCTGGCGGTGGTTCTTTTTGCCCTCCTTGCCTTGTTTTTGCTGATGGCTTTTGTAAGACAGCTTCGCCGAAGCGGGAAGATGCGAAAAGAGGGAGCTGTTTCGGAGAACGATAAGAAAAAGGAAGAGTGGTTCTGGGAAGTATATGCTTCCTGCGGCGTATGGGTGCTGGTGGGAACGGCTCTCTTTGGCATCATTGTTTCATTCTGTATGCGTCCTATTTTTGTATATAGATATATGCTGCCGGCTTTGGGCGGATTCTGGTTTTGCTTCGCCTATTTTGTCAGCAGGCAGAAGCGTCCATTGCTCATTTTTTCCCTGGCTGTTCTGATTGCGGTTGGCGTGGTGGATTATCGCGCTTTTGCAGGCGAGGAACGCTATAAAAAGGCGGAGATGGAGCGTACGGAGCAGGCGTTTTCCCTGTTGGAAGACAGTGTGGTAGTGTTTAATTTTGACCAGGTGCAGGCTGTTGCTGGGTATTATCTGGACCAGGATACCTGGCTGTATATGGACGAGCCGGAATCCCTGATCGTTGAGATGTTCCCGCACGCTAAGGGGGCGGTGGATACCGAATGGCTTCTTGGACAGCTGGAGGAAGGGAACACGGTATGGTTTGTCGGAAGCGGACTTGCGCGGGAATCCATTTTGAAAGAATGGGAACAGCAGGGGATCGTGACCGTCGAAATGGTGGATAGCTGTTTGTTGGAACGCTACTGGATGAATCTGTACCGCCTGGAACTGGAATAGAAGGCCGGGAATAGGAATTCCTCTGCGCCTTGCCGGGCCATCCGCTCCGCCCTGCAGCCTGCTGTGCA
>ERZ826396.2773-NODE-2773-length-13289-cov-3.028941_pt1 | contig 13289 bp, 14 predicted proteins | sample MGYA00519926_ERZ826396 | MGnify/ENA primary metagenome ERZ826396 (study PRJEB31778, sample SAMEA3449230) | human gut metagenome | biome: human gut; feature: human-associated habitat; material: faeces | place: United Kingdom | collected 2010/2012 ...
GATTTTTAAGAAACCTGCCAGTACCACCAGTTCAATGCCCTCTTCTCTGAAGATTTTCAGAAGTGATGCCTCGTCAGTCATCAGAACAGCTTTAATTCCATTGTTTTCTGCCCGTTTCAGCGCATAGGCATCTGCCTTGTTGGAAGCAACCAGAGTAATTTCGCCGTTTCTGATTATACCGCTGTTCTGTGCATCGATTAAAGCCTGCAGATTGGTTCCGCCGCCGGAAACCAGAACTGCAATCTTCGTCTTTACCATAATTCCACGCCTTCCTCGGATTTTACTACTTCGCCTAAGATGTATGCGTCTTCTCCGTTTGCTTTGAGCACTTCCAGTGTTTTTTCCGCATCCTCTTTAGCTACGATGACAGTCATACCTACACCCATATTGAAGGTATTGAACATATCTCTTTCAGGAATGCCGCCCCTTTCCATAATCAGTTTGAAAATAGGGAGCACTCTGACATCATCTTTTCTGATTTTAACACCGAAGCCTTTCGGAAGACTTCTCGGAATGTTTTCATAAAAGCCGCCGCCGGTAATATGCGCTACGGATTTTACAGTAACTTCTTCAAACAGTTTTACCATCGGCTTTACATAGATTTTCGTCGGCGTCAGCAGTGTTTCACCGATGGATTTTCCGTCAAGTTCAGCAAGGGGTGTTCTGATATCTTCGTTTTCGACATCCAAAACTTTTCTGACCAGTGAAAATCCGTTGGAGTGTACGCCGGAGGATGGAAGACCGATAACCACATCACCTTCTGTTACGGTTTCTTTTCGGAGAACCTTTGATTTGTCCACGACACCCACAGCAAAGCCTGCCAGATCGTATTCGTCTTCCGGATAGAATCCTGGCATCTCAGCCGTCTCCCCGCCGATCAGGGCCGCGTCCGACTGCACGCATCCGTCGGCAACGCCGCTCACGATGGTCGCGATCTTCTCGGGCTCGTTCTTTCCACACGCAATATAGTCAAGGAAGAATAATGGCTCACCGCCTGCACATGCAATATCATTTACGCACATGGCCACGCAGTCGATACCGATCGTATCATGCTTGTCCATAATAAATGCCAGTTTTAACTTTGTTCCAACGCCGTCTGTTCCGGATACCAGCGTAGGCTTCTCCATATTCTTAAACGCCTCCATGGAAAAAGCTCCTGAGAACCCTCCGATATTCGTCAGGACTTCCGGCCTCATAGTCTGTTTTATATGCTCTTTCATAAGTTCCACTGACTTGTAGCCAGCCTCAATATCTACACCTGCATTTTTATAATCCATAACATATCTCCTTGTATATTGTTTTCATCATTCTATTCTTTTATTTTAGGTATTCCTCATAGCCGATCTCACCCAGTCTTGCAGCCTTCGCCTGGACAGTCTCTTTCATCTCTTTGGAATATTCTTTTAATCTGCCTAAGAGTTCCTCATCAGAGGTAGCCAGGATCTTTGCTGCCAGAATCGCCGCATTCATGCCTCCGTCAATCGCTACGGTCGCAACCGGAATTCCAGGCGGCATCTGCACGATTGAAAACAGCGCGTCTTCTCCTCCCAGGTTCTTGCCTGACATCGGCACGCCGACTACCGGCATCGGGAATAATGCGGCGCACATTCCAGGAAGATGCGCTGCCATTCCTGCTCCTGCGATAATTACCTTAATTCCCTTTCCTTCTGCTGCCTTTGCCCATTCAAAGAACACATCTGGTTCTCTGTGTGCAGAGATAATTGTCATCTCATAGTCAATTCCTAATTTTTCCAGCATTGCTGCAGCTTTGCTCATTACTTTCAGATCAGAGTCGCTGCCCATCACAATTCCTACTTTTGGCATAATCTTCATCCTTTCTCGTATAACTGCCCCGGATCCGCGCTATCCCGGCTTCCGGCACTATGGGTTCATGATACATTATTTATCTGCATTTTTCAACGGTTCATTGAGAATCTCCGTTCCCGGAAGGACAAATCTTCCATTTTCAAGAAGAGCGATTTCCTCTCCTGACTTCGTCACGACCGTAATACTCTTTAATTCCTCATAAGGAATGGTAATATCCGTATGGCAGTAGAAATATGCCTTGGACACATCTTCCTTGCGCTGGATGGACACGGAATTATCCCGGGCTACAATCTCTTTCCCATTGGGATTATATACTTTGATATCCTCGCTCCAGCTATAGCAGGTATCGCCCACCGCAAAGTGGGGACCCATCTTCTCCGCAATCAGAATAGGCATCTTCTCTTCAATCCCGTACTTTCGTGCCGCCACATACGCGGTCGTATTCGTACCGATCGCAAACTCTCCAAGCGGCAGGGTCGGATGCTTATGGAGAATATTATCATGGATGTATTCCTTATTCTCCAGTTCCCGGTCAAAATTCCCGCAGTTATAATCCGCGATCATTCCATTGGCAAATGTGATTTCCAGATCCTTATACTGTAGTTCATTCAGATAGACCTTGCTTACATGGAGCAACCCGCTGGTTCCTTCCAGCACCGGAGAAGTAAAGACTTCTCCCACTGGAATATTTACATCTGCTACGCAGTTTTCAAATATTGTCTCTTTCTGCGGATCCTTTAACGGATACAACTGGACCTTCAGATCCGTCCGATTGCCATTATCTCCGAGAATATGGACATATTCTCCCTGATCAAGGGCATCGATCAGCGTCTGCTGTACTTTCTCATAGGTCCCGGCGTCCAGCGTATTGATTCGGATAATCTCATCGAAGATCTCTTCATACCTCTCGCCAATCTCCGGGACCGGATAAGCCACGATAGTAAAACTTCTCTCATCCCCCCGGATATACTCGTTGGTAATCTGACTCTGGCGGCTGTCGAAGAGCAGAACAAGCTCCTCCTGCTTTTCGGACAGTTTCAATACGTCTTCCTTCTGCTCGGGCGCAAAAGGCTCTTCTCCAAACATCTCAATGCAGGCGGGGCCGGCAAACCCGGCAGCCAACTCCTTACAACTCTCATACGTAGTCTTGACGACTTCCAGCTTCCGTTCCAGGAACTTTTTATCCAGAAACAGCGCCTGGTCATTCCTATGGTCATACTCATACTGCTTATTCGCGACCGCCCCAAAATACCCAATCTTTAGATGCTGCCTTTTGGTCAGGACGCTTACGCCAGAACGGTAGATCACCGGCTTAAGCCCCATCTTCTCAAAATTAGCAATGGCTTTTTTAATGACCCGCTCAAATCCAAGGACATAGCGGATATTAACCGCGGACTTCCTTGACAGATCCTTTCCGGTATTCACAAACCCGATCCGATATCCTTCCGTGTAGACATCGGCCATCCTCTTTATGACCGCGTCATCCAGTTTCATCAGATGCCTGGCCGTCTGAAGTTCATTCTCGCTTATATACTCGCCGAACTGGTACAGGTATCTTATATCGTCAAGGTCGCTGTCCATAATGATGCCTGCGGCAAAGGTTTCATCCGGGTCAATCTGCTCCCGGATCCGGTCTGCGACGAATACGTCGCAATAATCGCTGGCATACCAATATATAGTCTCCTTTATACTTTCAATCGCCGGATATGGCTCTTCTTCAAATTGATTGTATACTTCGACCAGAAGTTCAAATAGAATATCCAGATATTCCGTTTTCTGCTCGAATGTATAGGCAATGGCTCCCCTAAGTTCCGCATACAGAAAGCTTAAGGCTAAGCCGTAGTCCTTCCCGCACCGGTTCACGGCATAAGAGGGATTCCCATAACTGGCCTCATACCGATCCGGAAGAATATCCTGATACAGCCTGTGGTTCCATTCCTTAAGTTCTTCTAATTCCAGCGCCTGGTATCTGCCGCTTTGAAGTTCTGTCCGCAGTTCGTCTATCATGATGGCAAATCCTGCCATCTCGTGGAAATAATCCCGAAATTCACTGCCAACCGTGCTCTCCTTTTCTATTTCACGGATACGTCCAATTGCCAATTCATATCTTTCTTCTATCATTTAAAACAGCCCCCTGATGAATATTGCAGTCAGTCCAAGGAGGAAGGCCGCATTGGCGCCAATTCCCACCTTGCACGTTATGTAATTCTTATCCCTTTCCCGGAAGCCCCGCACGCCCAGCAGCAGGCCCATAAAGGATAGCGCCAGCGTACCAAGTCCGATGAATCCTATTAGGATATTCACCTCTCCCTTGCTTGCAAATGCGATGATCAGCATAAGAACCAGCAGGATAAATACGACCACGCCGTAAAAGCAGGAATATATCCCCTTCTTTGAATGCCGAAGAGGCGCCTGGCCATACTTGGTCTTGATCATTTTCTTTCTCTGCTTTTCCCTGGTCTTTGCAATGGCTTTTGCCCTATCTTCTTCTGTGGTTATTTTTCTTTTTATAAACATGTCTTCTCCTTATTGCCGCGCAAATTACGAATAAGATGTAGCCTGCCAGTCCCCCAATCGTATTGAGCAGAAGGTCATCCACATCAAAACTTCCTACCTTTGTGAGTAGCTGGAAAGTCTCTACGCAGAGGCTTAGACCGAAACTGTAGAATACCGTCGAGAGTAAACTTCTGTATTTGCTGGCCATCGGCATAAAGAATCCAAACGGCATAAAGATGATTACGTTTCCGAACAGGTTGGTAAACATGGCAAACATGCCAACCTGGTCTCTATACTCCCAGAATCTTTTTATTTCTTTAAAAAGCACAAGATTATAATGGTACTCCTGCATCTCTCCCGTGCGTCCGTACCAATCGGAAAATATCAGAAAGTAAATAATAAATATAATATACAGTACGAACAATATCTTTCCGAGAATACGGATTCTTTTTCTGCTCTTTGAATTCAAAAATCAAGCACCCTTTCAATCCGGACTTCTTAGAAAGTAAGCCCTTTTTTCTCTCTCAGTAAGCGTGCTCCACTGATGATTGCCAGCACTCCTGCCGCAACTCCTACGACTGCTATCACAATTCCAACCGCAATATTGACTGCCCCGGCAAAACTCATAGCCTTATACGCTCTCTCGTTCATCATAATCCCTCCTGGTCTTATTTCACGCCATACTGTTTATAATATGTGTCAATTGCTGCTTTTAATGTATCATCAATAATAATTTTTCCTTTATATGGCTTATTGTACAAATGTTCTACCACTTCCGCCATCGTTACGATAGCCGTCGTCTTAAGCCCGTATTTTTCTTCAATCTCAGCCAGCGCGCTCTTTTCTCCCTGTCCCCGCTCCATACGGTCTACGGAAACTACCAGGCCCGCGACAGTTACGTCTCCCTGCGCATTGATGATCGGCAGCGTCTCCTGAATGGAGGTTCCGGCAGTCGTCACGTCTTCAATGATTACAACCTTGTCTCCGTCGGCAATGGGGCTTCCAAGAAGGATTCCTTTGTCTCCATGGTCCTTGACCTCTTTCCGGTTGGAGCAATACTTGATATCCTTGTCATAGAACTGGCTGATTGCCATCGTCGTCGCCACCGTCAGCGGAATCCCCTTATAGGCCGGCCCGAACAGCACGTCAAAGTCAAAGCCAAACTTGCTTTCTATCGCCTTGGCATAGTACTCGCCCAATTTGCGTAGCTGCGCTCCTGTACGGTAAAATCCTGTATTTACGAAAAATGGCGTGTTCCTGCCGCTCTTGGTAACAAAGTCTCCGAATTTTAATACTTCGCAGTCAATCATAAATTCGATAAATTCCCGTTTATACTGTTCCATAGTCAACATCTCCTTTTTATGGCACCTTCTGTGATTATGGTGCATCAAGTTATTATAGCATCCTTCTTCAACTATTTAACAATGCCAATCATATCCTTAACATGGGCAAATCCATACTGCTTCATGTACTGCTCGATGCCTTCCGCCACTTCTATGGTTGCGGCAGGATTGAAAAAATTGGCTGTTCCCACGGAAACCGCCGTGGCCCCTGCAAGGAGGAATTCTATTGCATCTTCAGCCGTAGCGATTCCGCCCATTCCGATGATGGGAAGCTTCACCGCATTGCCCACCTGATAGACCATTCTGACGGCAATCGGCTTAATCGCCGGTCCCGAGAGTCCCCCGGTCCTGTTGGCCAGGGCAAATGCCCTCTTATGAATGTCAATCTTCATCCCTGTCAGCGTGTTGATCAGGGAAAGCACGTCTGCTCCGCCTGCCTCTGCTGCTTTTGCAGTCTCTGTAATATCTGTTACATTGGGGCTAAGTTTCATGATCACCGGCTGTCTGGCCCGTTTCTTCACCTCCGCGGTAATTGTCTCAACCGCCCTGGGATTCTGTCCGAAAGCAATGCCTCCTTCTTTTACATTCGGGCAGGAAATGTTGATCTCCAGCATATCCACTGCTTCATCGGCAAGGCGCTCCACCACTTCGCAATAATCTTCCGTTGTCCGTCCGCAGACATTCACGATAATCCTGGTGTCAAACTGCTTAAGGAACGGGATGTCCCGCCGGCAGAATACGTCGATTCCCGGATTCTGCAGTCCGATGGCATTCATCATGCCGCATTTTGTCTCCGCGATTCTGGGCGTAGCATTTCCCGGCCATGGCACGTTGGCCACGCCTTTGGTGACGACGGCCCCCAGCCTGTTAAGATCTACGAATTCGCTATACTCTTCCCCGGATCCAAAGGTTCCGGATGCTGTCATGACCGGATTCTTAAGTTCTACGCCAGCAAGATTAATTCTCGTATCCATTATAATTCCACCTCCGTAGCCAAGAATACCGGCCCGTCCTTGCAGACCCGCTTATTATGCACATGGCTGTGGCCATCCACTTCCTTGGACTGGCATACGCATGCAAGACAAGCGCCGATGCCGCAGGCCATCCGTTCTTCCAAAGATAGATAGCATGGAATATTCTTTTCCTCGGCATATGCCTTCAGTGCCCGGAGCATTGGCGCCGGTCCGCAGGCATAGATAATCTCTGCGTCCAGCCCGTTTTCACGGATGGCATCCAGTACATTCCCCTTGGTTCCAGAACTTCCGTCTTCCGTAGCCACATAGACGCTGCCATATTCTTTTAGTTCTTCTGTCAGGAATAATTCGTCCCGGTACCCTGCTATAATCTGTTTTTCGCAGTCTAACTGCTTTGCCAGTTCCAGCATCGGCGGTATTCCAATTCCTCCGCCGATAAGAAATGCCTTCCTCGGACAATTCGTCATGAAGCCATTTCCCAGAGGCCCCATGACCGCGACCTGGTCGCCTTCCTTCAATGCCGCAAACTGCTGCGTCCCTGTTCCCTTTCCGGTCACCCGATATACCAGCCGGATATAGCTCTTATCCTTATCAACCTCGCAGATGCTGATGGGACGGGGAAGCAGCTTGCTCTCATCTCTGGTATATACGGACAGAAATTGTCCCGGTCCTGCCTCTGCGGCAATATTCGCCGTCTGAATCCACAGGCTGTAGATATCTGTCGCGATTCTCTCCTGCGCGACGACGACTGCTTGTTCTTTATACTTGCTCATCTTTGTCCTCCTATCCCCTTCATCCGATCTTTGCTTATGCGCGGTTCTCCAATGCCCCCTTGATATCCTCTGCCATGTCCTTTACGGCCGCCCTGGAGGCATCCCCAAAGTTCTCAGGACCGAAGGATTGATACTTCTCCTGCTTATAGGCGGCAATGATTCCCCTGGAGGAATTGACGATCGCCCCCAGGCCGTCTTCATTAAAGAAATGTACCAGATCCTTTCCTTTTCCGCCCTGCGCGCCATAGCCCGGCACGAGGATATAGGCTTTCGGCATGATCTTTCTGAGCGCCTTTCCCATCTTGGGATAAGTTGCCCCTACAACGGCGCCCACATAACTGTACGCATCTCCCATAACTTCTTCGCCCCAGGCTGCCACTTTCTCGCCTACGAGTTCATAGAGCGGGCGGCCATCGATCAACTGATCCTGGAACTCTCCGCTGGAAGGATTGGAAGTCTTGACCAGCACGAATATGCCTTTTTTCTCTTCCTTACATACATCCAGGAACGGATTCACTCCGTCCGAGCCAAGATACGGATTGACCGTTACGAAATCCTCATCAAACGGCGCATAGGCCTTGTCCCCTACCTGGACCCTGCCGATATGTCCTGTGGCATAAGCGGCTGATGTGGAGCCAATATCGCCTCTCTTGATATCGCCGATGACGACCAGACCTTTTTCCTTACAGTAATCTACCGTCTTTTTAAATGCCGCAAGCCCCGGGATCCCGAACTGTTCATACATGGCGATCTGCGGCTTTACCGCCGGTATCAGGTCATAGGTCTTATCTACGATCTCCTTATTAAACTGCCAGATTGCTTCCGCTGCCCCCTCAAGCGTTTCGCCGAATTCTTCGTAGGCTTTCTTCTGTACCTGTTCCGGAATATAATTTAACATTGGATCCAGCCCAACTACGATGGGGGCTTCCGTCTTTTTTATATTTGCAATCAACTGGTTAATCAACTCTTCTACCTCCTAGTTTTTCTCATCTTTGTAGACGATTCTGCCATCTACCAGAGTATACCTTACCTTCCCTGTTGCCGGATAGCCGTCAAACGGCGTATTCTTTCCTTTGGACGCAAAAGTATTCTTATCAATGACGTAGGACTTGTCCGGATCAAAGATCACAATATCCGCAATCTTCCCCTCGGATACAGAGCCTTTCTCCCCAAGTCCCAAGATCCTTGCCGGATTGAAACTCATCTTTTCCGCCATATCCATGATGCTAAGAATGCCTGGCTTTACTAATTCCGTATAAGTCAGCGCCGCAGACGTCTCCAGACCGACGATTCCAAAGAATGCCTTTTCCATGGACTGGTTCTTCTCTTCTTCTGAGTGGGGGGCATGATCGGTAGCTATGACATCCATAACGCCGTCCGTTAGCCCTTTTCTCAATGCTTCCACATCCTTTTTGCTTCTAAGCGGCGGATTCATCTTATAATTTCCATCATCTTCCTTGATATCATCTGTGCACAAGGTAAAATGATGCGGGCACACTTCGCCGGTAACCGGCAGCCCCTCTTCCTTGGCCAGGCGGATCATCTCCACGCTGTCCGCTGTAGAACAGTGGCACAGATGAAGCCTCACGCCGGTCTCCTTCGCCAGCAGGATATCTCTTGCCACGATCACATCCTCCACGGAGTTGGTAATTCCTTTCATTCCCAGACGTCTTGCATTCTCATCCGCGTTCATCACGCCGCCTTCCACCATGTTGATATCCTCGCAATGGGCAAAAACCGAGATTCCACATTCTTTGGCAGCCTTCATTCCCTTTCTGTAAAGGGAGGCATCCATCACCGACTTCCCGTCTTCGCTGATGGCATGGCAGCCTTCCTTCGCCATCCCTTCAATGTCTGCCAGTTCCTTTCCATTCTGCCCTTTTGTTACCGCCCCGATCTGAATCACATTTGTAAGAGAGTCCTTTTTTGCCCTTTCATGCACATCTCTGACTTTAGTTCCATCGTCAATGACGGGCTTGGTGTTGGGCATAGCACACACCGTCGTGACGCCGCCTCTTACGGCAGCCGCGCCTCCGGTCTTGAGGGTCTCTTTATATTCCAGGCCCGGATCTCTGAAGTGCACATGCAAGTCTATGAACCCCGGCATGACATAGCAGCCCTTCGCATCGATGACCTGCCCTGCCGCTTCTTCTATCATTGCTGCAACCTTCTTGATTCGGTTATCTTCAATCAGCACATCATAGTCTCCGTCTATCCTTGTAAGCGGATCGACGACATGTCCATTTTTAATTAATATCGTCATATATGCTTTCCTTTCCGCTGTCCCTGCCTTGGCATGACAGCATGCCCCATGGGGCATAGAATTCCATACTGTAGTTTATTTTATCACATGGAATAATAAAAGGGAATGCCCCATTTGGCATTCCCAGTGGATTTTTGGCTCTTACAGTTTGTTTTTTATCGTTTCCACGGCCTTATCCAGCTGATTGTCGGCTTCCGGATTATTCTCATCCGCCTCATACTCAACCTCTACATCGGGGGTGATTCCTTTTCCGTTAATGCTTCTCCCTTTAGGCGTAAAGTATTTTGCAATGGTCAACTTCACGCAGGTATCATCCTTCAGGTCAAAGATCTGCTGTACCACGCCCTTTCCGTATGTCTGGGTTCCCACAATATCGCCGATTCCGTAGTCCTGAATGGCCCCTGCATAGATTTCGGAAGCGCTGGCGCTATTACCATTTACCAATACTGCCAGCGGCAGCGTGAACTGGTTCTCATCATCTGACGAGGCCTCCTGCCGATTGCCGTCCTTGTCTTCCGTATATACGATCAGCCCTTTTGGCAGCATCAAATCCAGCATGTCGCAGACGGTATTCAGATTGCCTCCGGGATTGTTGCGCAGATCCACTACCAATCCCTTCATCCCCTGGCCTTCTAAGTCTTTAAGAGCCTTCTGGTACTGGTCATAGGTGACGCTGTCAAATTCAGAGACTGACACATACCCGATCTGGCCATCCATCATCCGATACTTGACCGTCTGGGCCTCGACGGTATCCCGGGTAGCAGTCACCGTCACTTCTTCATTGTCAGCGCCTCGCAGCACCGTCATCTCTACCGTCGTACCTTTTTCCCCCTTAATATGGGAGACAACCTCCGTCAGTTCTACGCCGGTAACTTCCTCCCCATTTACTTTGTAGAGAATATCGTTATCCTTAAGCCCTGCCTTCATCGCAGGAGAATCATCATAAATCTGCACCAGGGTAATGATGCCAGTGTTCATATTCTGGCTCAGCACCGCGCCGATTCCCTGATACTCTCCCTCGGTGGTCTCATAAAGGGATTTGGTCTCTTCCTCGTCATAGTATACGGAATAGGGATCATCCAGTCCACTGATAAAGCCTTTGTAGATGCCTTCTTCCAATTGCTTTTCATCTACATCGCCCATATAATTCTGATCAATCAATTCCTTTAATTCCGATACCTTCTTCTGCGTGCTGCCATCGAAAGCGTCTTTCCCGCTGCCGCTATCCTTCATTTTTAACCCGCAGGATACAAGCCCTGCCACCAATAACATAGCAAGGGCGCCGCAAAGCGCCCCCTGCAAAAACCCTTTTTTGTTTTTCATCTAATTAAATCCTGTTCTTATAGATAATTTGCCGGATTAACCGGTGTGCCATTTAAATTTACCTGGAAATGAAGATGCGGTCCCGTAGAATTTCCGGTTGTTCCTACAGCCGCAATGTTCTGCCCTTTGCTGACCGACTGTCCCGCGCTTACATACAGGTCATTGCAATGCATGTAATACGTCGTCAATCCGTTTCCATGGTTGATAACGATCATCTTTCCTGCGTTCCCGCTGTATCCTGCTGAGACAACCGTCCCTGCCGCCGCTGCATAGATCGGGGTTCCGATTCCCGCCGCGTAATCAATGCCTTTATGGTTCGTGCTTGCGCCTGCCAAAGGCTGTTCCCTGTACCCAAACGGACTGGATATATAAGAATATCCCGGACAAGGATGGGTAAAAGTTCCATTGCCAGTAACCACAGCCGCACCAGCTGAACCGCCTCCGCCTCCGGACGCTTCTTTCTGCTTACGCTGCGCAGCTGCCGCTGCCGCCTCCAGCTGGGACAATTTATCCTTGGTGTCTCCCAGCTCGCTGTCCAACTTGCTGATCTCGTCCTCTTTGCTGGCCATAAGGCCGGATACTTCATCCTGCTTCGCGATCAGGTCGTTCTGCATCGTCTCTAATTCGGCGTACTCTTCTTTGAGCGCCGCCTCTTGGTCTTCCACCTTCTTTACGACCTCCTGGAATTCTACCAGCATATCCCGGTCATATTCAGAAATGGTCGTAATATACTCCGCATTGTTGAGAAAATCACCTATGCTTTTAGACTCGCACAAGATCTCAATAAACTGAGAATTGCCGTTCTCATACATATATTTGATTCTCTTCTTCATGCTTTCATACTGGTCGTTCTCATCGACTTTGGCCTGAATCAGCTCGTCTTCCTTCTCTGTTATCTCGGCCTCTTTCTTGTCGATCTTTGTCTTGGTATCCTCCATCTCCGAGACGATCGAACTTAACTGTGCCTCCAGAGACGCCTTCTCGCCCTCTGCCGCTTTCTTTTTTTCTTCCAGTTCCTGCGCCTTTTTCTTCGTATCGCTAAGATCAGCCGCATTTACCTGGATGGCCAGGCCTAAGCACAGCATAAGCGTCAGAAGAAGGCTTATCAACCTCTTCCCTCGTATCATATGTATCCCCCTTAAAAATTATACTTTCAGGTGCTTACGGATCGTAAAGAAACTTCCAAGGAAACCGATTCCGACTCCCAGAATGATTCCCACTGGAAGCAGCGTCTTATAGACGGTTGCCACCGGAAGGAAGTCTACAATATTATTCAGAAGGCTGAATCTGGTCATGATGTAAGAAATCGCCTTGTCATACATGAAGTACAGCATCACCAGCGGAATCACGGCTCCCACCGCTCCGATGATCAGACCTTCTATCACGAACGGCGCCCGGACGAATCCATCTTTCGCGCCTATGTATTTCATAATGGCAATCTCCTCGCGCCTTACCGTAATACCCATGGTGACCGTATTGCTGATCAGGAATATGGATACCGCCAGCAGGATCGCAATGATCGCCACGGAAACGTAGCCCACTAATTTATTCACGCTTGTCAGCGTCTTTGCCACAACATCCGACTTGTTGACCTTGCGGACCCCTTCCAGGCCTTCCGCAAATGCAACGACATCCTTCTGCTTGGATACGTCTTCCATATAGACTTCATAGTTGTCAGAATTAGCCAGCGGGTTGTCACTTTTGAATCCTTCCGCAAGATCCCCTGACTCTCCGAAATAATCGCCTTTGAACTTATCCCACGCTTCATCCGCGCTGATATAGTTAACTTCAAGAACGCCATCAGCCGTCTTGAGTTCATCGCCAATCTTATCCTTCTGGCTCTTGGTAGCATCCTCTTCAAAGAATACGGTGATCGCCACCCCTTCTTCTGCTTTTTCCACGATATAATTAAAGTTGATGACAATGGAGTAGAACAGGCCGAACAGGAAGATACACGCTGCCATCGTCGCAATGGATGCGATAGAGAACATCTTGTTTCTTCCAATGTTCTTCACCCCTTGTTTCATCGAATATCCTACTGTACTAATTCTCATTATTATACCCACCTTTTTTCTCGTCGCTTACAATGACTCCCTTCTTCATTGTAACAACTCGCTTTTTCATCTCGTTTACAATCTCCTGGTTATGCGTAACAACCAATACGGTTGTTCCTCTGTCATTCGCCTCTTCCAACAGTTTCATAATCTCCCAAGAATTTGTCGGATCCAGGTTACCAGTAGGCTCATCTGCCAGCAGGATTGCCGGTTCATTTACGATCGCTCTTGCGATG
>ERZ826396.2776-NODE-2776-length-13286-cov-4.534276_pt1 | contig 13286 bp, 10 predicted proteins | sample MGYA00519926_ERZ826396 | MGnify/ENA primary metagenome ERZ826396 (study PRJEB31778, sample SAMEA3449230) | human gut metagenome | biome: human gut; feature: human-associated habitat; material: faeces | place: United Kingdom | collected 2010/2012 ...
CACGGGCCGCCTTGTCAACCTTAGACGGGCGGCCTGTGCGGGGCTCCGCCGCTTTTGCCTTTTTTTCCGCAGTCGGCCCGGCCTGCTCTTTCGGCGGGCGGCCCCGGCGCTTCGGCGGCTTATCCGCCTCCGGCGCTTTCTTGTCCGGGGCGGGAGCAGAAGCCTCTTTGCCGCCCTTATCAGCGGCCTGGATGTCCGAAAGGTTGATTACCTTGCCGGACGGCGCGGGAGCGTCCTCACCCATACCAGGGATAACAGACTGCTCCGGCGTGGAGGGCTCCGCATGAGAGGGGGCCGCCTGATCCCCACCAGGAACAGCGGGCCCCTCGGTGTGTTCCGGCGCGGGCGGATCGCCCGGCCCGGACGGAGCCGGAGCTTCCGGGGTTTTACTTTCCTCCGGGCTCACGTTTACTTTTTCATCTGCCATTGGCTAACCTCCTTTTTCGTGAGATGAAAAAGGCCAGACCTCTCGGCCTGGCCAGCTAAAAAAATTCCCCCTTTCGTTTTAATATAAAGTCAGCACCACTCCTTTCCCAAACCGGGCCATGAAAAAAACGCCGCCTTTTTCTTGAAAAAGCGACGTTTTAGTGTAGGTTGGCTCAGTTTTTTGTTGTGATTTATGATTATGCCTTTGTAAAGAAACCTAAGATATTCTGCAATATCATTTTCTGATACGTCTATACATTTTAAATATTTTTTAGCTAAAAGGCCATCAAACTGCTTAATAAGAAAATAGGTTCTTGCTATATCGTATAGAGCAGGGCCACGACATACATTCATAAAATCAATAATAATAGGAGTTCCATCTGACATTACTAATATATTATTGGGATGCAAATCTCCATGCAATAGGCAATCATCATCAGGCAAAGCATTTATAGCATTAAAAATCACTTGATTATTTATTTTTTTATTCTTTAAATTTGCAATTAAGTATTCTTTATATGATAAAACCTTTTTAGTGTGATGTGCAAGGATGTCGAGCTGCAAGTTTACAAATATATTTAAAAGTTCATCTAAATTTGATTCATTTTCCATCATAATATTTAATAACGTTTTTCCATCAATCCGCTCATAGATAATCCCTTTACGATTTTCTATTGTAACCATTTGAAAAGGTTTGGGAATTTTAATTTTATTTTTATACATTTCTTTTGAATTTTGAAATTCTAATGCAACATACTCACCTGGATATCCTTCATAGAAAAGTTTACACACTCTTTCGCTTCCGTATACAAAAACTTCTGCCGTATTTCCCTTGCCCAACAACTTCATATTTTCAATCATTGTATTCTCTCTATAAATTGCAAGTTAGCGTTCTAATTTTAATGGTGCATAATAGCAAGTATCACAAACTTTCTGATTATTCCAATCGGAACTGCATAAAGTTTCCTCATGTTTCATTCTGCACTTTTTCGAGACCGTTTCAAATTTTTTCAGTTTACACAAAACTTGAAACGGTCTTGAATGTCTATTAATCCACCTCTTCTATAATTCATGCATAAAGATTTTTTCAAGTTCCCCCCAGGGTGCTACTTTTTTGTCAATGACTTTGAAACCATATTTTTCATAAAAATTTTCAAGGTCACTTACCAGAAAGACCTGATGAAATCCCAGTGTTTTTAGATAAGACATTGCATAAGAAATGAGCTTTTGGCTGAGACGTTGCCATCTATATTTTTCATCAACGAACATGTATCCAATATAAGGTGTGTAGGGGACATTTGGAATGCAATCACTTTTTGCAACAGTACAATAACCTGCAATATCATTTTCGTGTAAAGCAACTATCACGCGTTCCCAAGCTGTGAAAGCATTGTCAGACATGCTTTGGGATAAAGCTTTTCCGGCTCTCCATGAGCAGCTTTGTGCAAATTGACTTACCTCTTGCCACATATCATCATCGAATGTGACTGATAAAATATTCATGCGAATTCCTCCGGATTATTTCTAAATAGATTGCTCCGATTTTTTAAATCTTAATCGCATTCACGAAGCTTCTTCTGCTTGCGTAATTTTAATACAATATGTTTCCTATCGGCAGCTTCCTGCAGCAAAGCAGCTGCATGGGCAGATTTTTCTTTTAAGGTCAAATTTGAAGTGCTTTCGTCCAATTCGGATAGGACATTTTCTAAATCATCTAATTCCAGCAAATTGACTGCGACACAAAACAGCGTTTTCTTTCTTCCGTCATTATAATCAGTTAATAGGTGGTCTAACAGGACCTTTTTTCTCTGCTGTTTTGCCGTATAAAGTTCCATTCCCAGTTCCATGAAATTTTCCATATCCTGTTTTTGATGTTGGTGCGTGATAAAAGAATCGAATGCATCTATATTGTCGTATTTTTCGCAGGGATAATGTTTGCACTGGAAACAATATTCTACATTTTCGTGCTGCAGACTGCATTTTGCCAGTGAACAGGACTGATTCCCTTCTCCGCCGCCGCACCCAGGACAGTGTTGATTTAGGTTCATGGGGCATAAGCTGCAGTTTAATCCGCATAGGGAAAATAATAAATTATCTCTCCTAAAATCTTTCATGGGAAATCCTCTTCTGGTAAACGTTAAGGCGCGTTGTTTGGCGACACCTTGCAGTGCTGCCAAATATCCCTTTTTATGGGGTGATTTTTGTTTATCCGCCATCATCTGACTTATGAAATCCGTATTTGCCCAATATTATATCATACGGGAAAAAATCTTCACAGTTTCTAAAACACAAACCAGAAATATTTGCGGCTGCTCAGTTTTGGGCATTCTTCCGTGCCAGTCCGGCAGAAGTGCGGAGCAAATATTGCGTATAAAATTTGAAAAATATATCAGAACCACTTAAAATTTGTTACAATATAAACAGTCAGATCAAAATCGGGGGGAGGGGATACAATGCTTGAAAATATACCATCTCAATCAACGATGTCGGAGCTGCTCGGATCATCTTTGTTTGAAGTTTGGCAGGCGTTATGTTCAGCGATCGATGAAAAATATGAAATGGAACGGTTATGGAATACTGGCGGTAAGAATTGGACGTATGAATATAAATATCGCAGAGGCGGCAAAACCCTTTGCTGTCTATTAAAAGGAAACCGAATCGGAAATAACAATTCCGGTGTTTGCAAAGAAACAAATGGAATCTGCTATGTATGTAGATTTTGCGATCGAAGTCGCACAGAAGTTAAATTTATTTGTGAGTGAAAATGACCTGCAAGAACCAATCTTTTTTACAAAAGATAAATGAAGGAGTGTGTGCATTGTCTCAGAAAAACCACAGAATAGTCGATGGAAAGCTGCTTCAGACAGATAAAAGGTACGCCCAGCTCAAGCAGGGGCAGAAAGAAAAAATCGCAGAATGGATGGTTCTGGAGACCAGGGCATACTATGAGAAGAATTATGTTTTTCCGGATGAGAAGCATGTGGATGAGGTGCTATCGAGGATCTATGCCAGGATAACGGAGGCGGATATCTGGATACCCTATAAGGAAGTGGCCCGCCATTACAGAAAGAAATGGGCGGATATCAACCGGCGGGTAAAACGTTCTCTGCATCCGTATGAGGAAACGAAAACAGAGGCGGTCTGTTTTATGAACATGTGCATGATACAGGATGAGGGTGGAAAGGTTCTCGCGCTGGATAAAGTCAATGACAGCTATACCGGAACAACTTTTCCGGGCGGACATGTGGAAAAAGGCGAGACCTTTGCGGATTCGGTGATCCGTGAGGTCAGAGAGGAAACGGGGCTGGAAATTGTGCACCCTCTGTTCTGCGGAGTATATCATTGGATGAAAGCGGGCGTTCACAATATTCTGTTTTTGTATAAAGCCAGGGAATTTTCCGGAAACCTGGCTAGTTCGGAAGAAGGAAGGGTTTATTGGGTGCCTTTGGAGGAGTTCCGGGAAAAAGAGCTTGCCACAGGTATGGAATATGTTTTACAGATCATGGAATCTTCCGAGACCGGTGAGTGCTGCATGAGCCTGAAAGATGGAAAATATGTTGGAACCTTGTATTAAACTGTCTGGATGGGCAAGGGGGAGGGGAAGATGGCGCAGAAGAAGGATTATCTGACGGGAAACCGGGGCATGGCATATATCAAAAAATCTATGACAGAAAGCTTTGGAGAGGCTGTGAAACTCATAGAGGAAAATCAGTATTTTAAGCATCATGGTTGGTTCCAGCTCAGGTATGAATACCTTCCTTTGCGCTATTTTATTTTGTTCGAGGGCGAATTCAATGCCTTTCATGTCCGCATTTTAAATCAGGACGGCGGATTTATCGCGTTGAATCAATTAACGGATTACGGCAATGAACTGCTGGAAGAGGATATTGCGGACGCTGTCTGCAAAATGAGGGAGCGTTTGAGCTCCCCCATCGCTTTCTATAAGGTTATAAATGACAAACTGTATTTGCAGACAGATGGGATTTATAGAAGAGTCCGGAAGCGGTGACAGTTCAATATCCCCATATTTCAACAGCCGTATAAGCGTGGCTGATATGATATCCCAATTTTTCCGCCAATGCGGCGGAACCCATGTTGTGCGCATCCCAGCTGGGATATAAACCGCGTTTTTGGCATTCTAATATCAGTTTTGCCCCGCAGGCATATGCGAGGCCCTGGCGGCGGTATGGTTCTTTGGTGTCGATTTCCACCTCTATGCCTTCCAGGTATCTGGAATAGGAGGAGGCGCCGGATACGATCCTGTCCCCTTTACAGACCACAGCGCCGATTCCAAGGCGGCGGTAGTCCTCATAACATGGGAACTGGGATACGAGGTCGGAACTCCAGGTTTCAGCTTTGCATAAGTGATAGAGCGGCTCATCAATCATGGAAAGCGTATATCCGGACGGGAGGGAGGCAGCCGCGGCTTCCAGTTTTTCCCTGTCGAAGATATCCGGCTCCTTTTTGATCGCGTAGCGGGAGATACATTTCGTCCTGGGGCCGTACACCCGTGTGATTGTGTTCTGCCAGCGTTCATTTTGGGGCACCATAATCATAAAAGTCTGGGTGCACCAATCGGGTTTGTATGCTGCTAATTCTGCATTTGGCTTTCCGGCAAAAAAGGTAAAATCGCCCAGAATGGCCATTGCTGCGGAAGGATTTTTTGGATCGTCCGCATAGAGCTTTCCCATGACCCCTTGCAGACAGGACCATATGAGCGTTTCTTCCCAGGCACCGAATAAAGGGATAGCGGCGCTTTTGTCTTTTAATTCATAGATCATGTATTTCCTCTTATCATGTTTTTTCTGAAATATAGGGGGAGGATCCTCTGCGGCAGTATGCCTCAGCACTCTCTTTCTTGCTGCGTTCCCGTTTGGCAGAGGAGAGCTACTATAGCGTTATTATACTGCTTTGCCAATGTTCGTCAAGTGCGTAAACAGTCATGCCATATAGCAAGCGTTCCGCTCAGAATATTGAAACATCCTGAATGGAGAATATCTTAAATTGCGAATATCCTAAATGGCAAACAGATGCCGGAACGGCGGGGATATGGTATAATGTCATCAGACATTATACCGGCCCGGAGCGAAGCGGAGTGGCCATCCACCCCGAAGGGGCCATATCCGGAGGATATGGTATAATGTCGCTAGACATTATACCGGCCCGGAGCGAAGCGGAGTGGCCATCTTCCCCGGAGGGGGCCATGTCCAAAGGACATGGCATAATGTCGTATGCATTGTAAAGATTGCTTCCGCATAATGGAAGGGAAAGGGGAATGAGGGATGAAAACCTGGAGGGAAAGAGTGACCGGAGATTACAGCGACGTGCGCGGCGTATGCCACAATCCCAGAAAGGGGATGAGCCGGGAAGAGACAGAGAGGCGGCTGGACTATGCGGTGCGGCTGAATCTGAATTCGGTGCGCTTCTGGATGGAGCAGGAAGAATGGGAGAAGGATCCGGCAGCGTATGAGGAAATGATCGTGGAGTTTGTTCGCAGCTGCGGCAAGAAGGGGATCAGCGTGATGCCCATACTCTGGAACGGCAACTTCATTACGGCATATGAAGAGGCGACGGAAGCGGAGTGGGAAGGCAAGAGACGCTATGCACAGCGCATGATTGAACTGCTGAAGGATGAACCGGCAATGCTCATGTGGGATGTGTATAATGAGCCTCTGTGCAATGATTATCTGCGGCTGGCGTCCGGTGAGGAGTACGAGGCCAGGAAAGCAAAGCTGGTAAAGGATCTGAGAAAGCATTGTGAACTGGTGCGCGAACTGGATCCGGATACGCCGATCACTGTGGGACACGAGCAGGCCGCTCACCTGGATACCACAGCGGATCTGATCGATGTGATCAGCTTCCACGATTATCTTCCAACCAGAAAGCGGATGGAGGAAGCGTACCTGGCGGCCATAGCTGTTGCAAAGGCCGAGGGAGGCAAGCCGGTGCTCAATACGGAGACGGGCTGTATCGGACGCGCCAACCCTTATGATGCGGAACTGGAGCTTTGCAGCCAGTATCATTGCGGTTTTTATCTGTTTAACCTGATTATCGAAGGCTTCTGGGGAGAGATCCATGGCATCGTTTATCCGGACGGAACCGTACGGGATCCGGGAATCGTGGCCGCGCTGTATGGCTTTATGAGGAAGCGCACGCCCGGACGCATTGCGGCAAGAGGAAACAGGGAAGAGCATGCCAGGATGGCTGTGGAAGCGGTTGAAAAGGCCCTCCGTATGGAGCGGAAATCCCTTTTCGTGAATCAGGCGGGAAGCGTGGAAGAATTGCTGGAGGCGGCGGAATACTGCATCAATATTCTGGAATCCTGTGAACTGGTGCCCATGTGGAATCCGCTTTCTGCGCAGCTTGCGGATTACAGGAGGCGCGATCCGGAGGAAATCGACGGATATGAACTGCAGCAGTTCGCTTACAATCTGGCGAAGCGTCTGAAAGAAGAATTTTTCCTTCCGTAAGGATACATGAGGAAGGACAGGAAAGGAAGAGGAAATGGCGGCAGTCCGTGACCCGGGCTGCCGCCGAAAAGGGAACAAGGCAAAATGGGAAAATATTACCTTGATATGGAAAAATATAAGGAACTGGCGGCGCAGGCCGTGGCGGAGGGCTGTGTCCTTCTGAAAAATACGGGAAATACGCTGCCGGTGAGGAAGGGGGAGCGGGTGTCCGTATTCGGCCGGATCCAGCTTGACTATTATAAGAGCGGAACCGGTTCAGGAGGACTGGTGAATACCCGATATGTGAAAGGGATCCTGGATGCGCTTCGGGAAGAGGCGGATATAGAGGTGAACGAGGAACTGGCGGCTGTCTATGCGGATTGGTGTGCAGAACATCCCTTTGACAAAGGAAAGGGATGGGGCAAAGAGCCCTGGTCGCAGCAGGAGATGCCTCTTAGTGACGATATAGCCAGGAAGGCCGCCGAAGTGAGCGATGTGGCGCTTGTTATCATCGGCAGGACTGCAGGAGAAGATCAGGATACGAAAGCGGAGCGGGGAAGTTATCTTCTGACAGAAGCGGAGGAAGATATGATCCGCAGGGTGGCAAAGTATTTTGACAGGACGGCAGTGCTTCTGAATGTGGGCAACATCATAGACATGAAATGGGTGGAAGAATGCGGCCCCTCTGCCGTGATGTATGTGTGGCAGGGAGGAATGGAAGGCGGAACCGGAGTGGTTCGGGCGCTTACAGGCAAGGTGAATCCCTGCGGCAAACTCAGCGATACGATTGCCCGCGATATCAGCGACTACCCCTCCACGCCGTATTTTGGAGATCCCCACAGGAACATCTATGCGGAAGACATCTATGTGGGCTATCGGTATTTTGAGACCGCAGCGAAGGACAGCGTGCTCTATCCCTTTGGATTCGGCCTTTCCTATACTTCCTTTTCCATTCGGACGGAGGCGTTTGAAAAAGAAGGAAATGCTGTGAAAATCCGGGTGATTGTGAAGAATGAAGGGGAAGTCCCGGGAAAAGAAGTGGTGCAGGTATATGTGAACCCGCCGCAGGGCGTCCTTGGAAAGCCCTTCCGCAGCCTGGCAGCCTTTCTGAAAACAAAAGAACTGCAGCCCGGAGAGGAACAGGCGATTGCATGCTCGATAGATACAGGAACGATCGCCTCTTATGATGACGGTGGATTGACCGGCAACCGTTCCTGCTATGTGCTCGAAAAGGGAAGCTATGCGTTCTATGTGGGAAGCGATGTGCGCAGCGCCAGATATGCGGGAGCCTTTGTCCTGGAAGAGGATGAGGTGACGGATAGGCTGGAAGAGGCGCTGGCTCCTGTTACGCCATTTGAAAGGATGAAGCCTGTAAGCGAAGACGGGATCGAGGCGTCTATGGAATGGGAGGATGCGCCGTTAAGAACAGTGAATCTGGAGGAGCGCATCGCGGCAAATCGTCCGCAGGCGGAAAGCTGCAGGATGGATCAGGGGATCCGGCTCGCGGATGTATATGACGGCAAAGCGGGTATGGATGCGTTTCTTTCCCAGCTGTCCGATGAAGACCTTGCCTGCATCGTGCGGGGAGAGGGAATGTGTTCGCCCAAGGTCACTCCCGGAACTGCAGGAGCCTTCGGAGGCGTGACGGAGAGGCTGAAAGAATTCGGCATTCCGGTGGGATGCTGTGCGGACGGCCCTTCCGGCATCCGTATGGACTGCGGGACGCATGCGTTCAGCCTGCCGAATGGAACCTGCCTTGCCTGCACCTTCAATACGGAACTGGTGGAAGACCTGTTCGAGATGGAGGGGCTGGAACTGCGCAGAAACAGGGTGGATCTGCTGCTCGGGCCTGGCATGAACATTCACAGGAATCCTTTGAATGGAAGGAACTTTGAATATTTTTCTGAAGATCCTCTGCTTACCGGAAAGATGGCTGCGGCGCAGCTGCGGGGCATGTACAGTGCAGGCACCAGCGGAACGATCAAGCATTTTGCGGGAAACAATCAGGAATTCGCGAGGAACCAGGCGGATGCCGTAATCTCTGAAAGGGCGCTGCGGGAAATCTATCTGAAAGGATTTGAAATCGCTGTGAAGGAAGGCGGGGCGCTTTCCATCATGAGCACTTACGGGCCTGTGAACGGCCTGTGGACCGCAGGAAGCTATGATCTGCTCACTACCATTCTGCGGAAGGAGTGGGGATTTGACGGTCTGGTGATGACGGACTGGTGGGCGAAGATGAATGATGAGGGCCGGGATGCAGACACGCGGAACACAACGGCCATGGTGCGCGCCCAGAATGACGTCTATATGGTGGTATCCGATGCGGCATCCAACAGCGGCGGTGATAATACCATGAAAGGCCTTGCTGCTGGCAGGCTTACGCGGGGAGAACTGGTGCGCAGCGCACGGAACATCTGCAGCGTGCTGATGCGGCTGCCCGTCATGGATCGTTTCCTGGGACGCATTCCGGAAGAAGAATTAAGGCAGCAGAGGGAAAGCGCCGGTGATGACGCGCAGTTTTTGGATTTGGAATATCAGGATGTGGATGTGGATACCGCCCTGGATATATCCGGAATCTCAACCGAGATGGGAGCGAGCACGGTTCTCGGGATCCGGCTTCTGAAGGATGGCCACTATACCATGCAGGTGACGGCCAAATGTGAGGGCGGCTCTCTGGCACAGGTTCCCATGTCCGTGTTCATGAATCATGGTTCGGTGATCACTTTTACCTTCAATGGAACGGATGGGAAATGGGAGACCAAGACTGCGCCGATAGGAGAGTTCCGCTTCCCGCATCAGTATATGCGCTTCTATTTTGCCCAGGCAGGCCTTGAACTGGGAGAGGTGCGGATACGGCTTGAGAGAGATCTGTAATATATAAATACAACAATAATGTAGTAAAAAATAAAGAGAAGAGTGAAAGAAAAATGCTTTCACTCTCTCTGATTTTGTGTGTGTGCCGCAGCGTAAAACGCTTCGGAATGGAGGTAAAAATGAACATTACATATAATCAGGAGAACAGGGTTTTCAAGCTGGATACGCCGAATTCTTCTTATCTGATGGGAATCGTGGACAAAGAGGGCTTCCTCGGCCATATCTATTACGGAAAACGCCTGGAAGAGGATGGGGTGGCATATCTCATGCGGACGCAGGAAGCACCCTTTGTGCCGGAGGTTAACGACAGGGAAAGAGGCTCCTTCATGGACAGTTTTCCGATGGAGTATCCCACCCATGGCACAGGGGATTACCGTCAGGACTGCCTGAGCGTGCGGACAAAGGATGGATATAACGCGGTGCAGCTGACCTATGTTTCCCATCAGATCTATGACGGCAAAAAGAAGCTGGAAGGGCTTCCTGCCACCTTTGGAGAAGAAACAGAATGCAAGACGCTTGAGATCCGGATGGAGGATCCGATCCTTTCGCTGGAGGCGGTGCTTTCCTACAGTGTTTTTGCGGATACGGATGCCATTGCAGGGAGCGTGCGCATTATCAACCATTCGCAGGAGCCGGTGTGGCTGACCAAGGCTCTTTCGGGAGCGCTAAATCTGGATGAGGGAGCGTATGATGTGATCACTCTGCACGGCGGCTGGGCCAGAGAACGCCATATCGTCCGCCGTCCGCTGGAAGCGGGAATGGCTGCGGTCTATTCCAGAAGAGGGGAGAGCGGCCATCAGGAGCAGCCGTTTATGGCGCTGTGCGAGAAAACGGCGACACAGGAGACGGGAGCGGTCTATGGCATGCATTTTGTCTATTCCGGCAACCATCTGGAGGCGGCGGAGAAGAATCAGTTCTTCCGCGTCAGGGCTGTGATGGGTATCTATCCGGAGGATTTTTCCTGGAAACTGCTTCCGGAAGAGAGCTTCCAGACGCCGGAGATGATCCGGGTATTCTCCTGCGAAGGGCTGGATGGCATGACGAGGGCATTCCATACGCTGTATCGGAATCACCTGATGCGGGGCAAATGGCTTCACAGGAAACGTCCCATTCTGATCAACAACTGGGAAGCGACCTATTTTGACTTTGATGAGCAGAAGCTTCTGGACATTGCAAAGCAGGCTTCCGCCCTGGGAATAGAGATGCTGGTCATGGACGATGGCTGGTTTGGAAACAGAAGCAGCGACAACATGGCGCTCGGCGACTGGCAGGTAAATGAACAGAAGCTGAAGGGCGGCCTGAAGAAGCTGGTGGACGAGGTGAATGCGCTGGGGATGCAGTTCGGCATCTGGTTTGAGCCGGAGATGATCTCCCCGGATTCCGATCTGTACCGCGCCCATCCGGACTGGGCCATCCAGATTCCGGGACGAAGGGCCGGGCTGATCAGAAATCAGTATGTGCTGGATATCTCCAGGCCGGAGGTGGCGGACTACATCTATGAATGCGTGGCAAAGGTGCTGCGCAGCGCCAACATCGCCTATGTGAAATGGGATATGAACCGCCCGCTGTCCGATCTTGGCAGCGCGGCTCTGGATGCGGACAGGCAGGGTGAACTGTCGCACAGATATACGCTGGCGGTTTACAGGATGCAGGAACGGCTGATCACCGAATTCCCGGATTTGCTTTTGGAGAACTGCTCCAGCGGTGGGGCGCGTTTCGATCCGGGCATGCTGTATTACAGCCCGCAGATCTGGTGCTCTGACGATACGGATGCCATCGAACGCCTGGCCATTCAGGAGGGAACGGCCCTGCTCTATCCGCTTTCCTGCATGGGAGCACATGTGAGCGACTGCCCGAACCATACGGTGGGAAGGACGGCGCCTTTTGAAACCAGGGGATATGTGGCGCTGGCCGGAACCTTTGGCTATGAGCTGGACGTGACTAGAATACCTGAAGCGGACAGGAACAGCATTCCGGGTCAGGTTCGTTTATATCATAAATACAACGATCTGGTAAGGGAAGGAGAGTACTACCGCCTCGCCTCTTACAGCGAGAACCGTCTCTATGATTGCTGGGAGGTGGTGTCTTCGGATAAGACGGAGGCCCTCGTGACCTACATTCAGGTGCTGAATGTACCGAACCGGAAGAGCAGGAGGATATGCCTGAAGGGATTGGATCCGCAGAAGCGTTATCTGGTGGAAGTGGAGAGCCCGGACGGGGAAGGAGATGCCAAAACGGCGGGATGCTTCCCGCAGGGCAGCGTTCTTCTGGGAAGCACGCTGATGAATGCGGGCATCCTGATGGAAAGTATTTCCGGAGACTATGTCGGAAAACTGATCCATCTCACACAGGTGCAATAACAGGGAAGGGAGACATCCCCGGAAGGGTTCCGGGGATGTCCGCCGTATTGCGATATCTGCAAAAGACGGCGGAGTGACAGAAAAATGGAGATTACCGTTTTACTATTTGAAGAGATCCTGTCCATGCTGCTGATGCTGCTGCTCGGATTTTCTCTGGTGAAGGCGGGGTTTTTGGCATCCGATGACAGCAGAGTCCTGTCCGTTCTTTTATTATATCTGGTTATACCCTGCGTGATCTTGAATTCCTTTCAGGTGGAATACAGCGAAGAAACGGTGAAAGGTTTGCTTTGGGCCTTTGCTGCCGCTGCTGCGATTCATGTGGTTTTGATTGCAGGCACATGGATTCTGGGCAGGATATGGAGGCTGAGCGCTATTGAGAAAGCTTCGGTAATCTATTCCAATGCGGGGAATCTGGTCGTCCCGATCATTCTTGCGGTATTGGGAGAGGAATGGGTGATCTATTCCAGCGCTTATATTACAGTACAGCTGTTTTTGCTGTGGACACATGGAAAATCCCTGGTGTCCGGAGAGCGTGGCGCCAATTGGCGCAGAATTTTGACCAATGTGAACCTTCTGGCGGGAATGGTCGGCCTGGTATTGTTCCTCCTTCATATCCGCCTGCCGGACGTGCTGGGAGAAACAGTTCAGTCGGTGAGCCAGATGGTGGCTCCGGCGAGCCTGTTTATCGTCGGCATGCTGATTGCGGGCATGAACTGGAAAAAGGTATTCCTGAACCGGCGCGCCTGGCTTGTCACAGGGCTGCGGATGGTTTTCTTCCCCCTTCTTCTCGTGCTGCTTTTGCGCCCTTTTGTCAGGCATATTCCGCTGGCCAATGCGGAAACCGTCCTGCTGGTCACCCTGTTTGCAGCCATCACACCGCCTGCATCCTCCATCACGCAAATGGCGCAGGTATATGGAAAAGAAGCGGAATACGCGGGAGTGATCAATGTGCTGTCCACCCTTGTATGCGTTGCGACCATGCCGCTGGCAGTTTGGATCTATCAGGCGTGATGCCCGCTGTTTTACCTCTTAGCGTTTGGCCGCACTGCCCTGGCCCTTAACAGCTGCGGGCGGGAGACGTTTTCCGAAAGGCCGTCTGAAAACGTCGGCACTTACGCGCCGTCCTTTGGCGCGTTATGTACCGTTACGTTTTCAGCCGAGCGAAAGCGTGCCTTTC
>ERZ826396.2779-NODE-2779-length-13253-cov-2.640021_pt1 | contig 13253 bp, 9 predicted proteins | sample MGYA00519926_ERZ826396 | MGnify/ENA primary metagenome ERZ826396 (study PRJEB31778, sample SAMEA3449230) | human gut metagenome | biome: human gut; feature: human-associated habitat; material: faeces | place: United Kingdom | collected 2010/2012 ...
CATAGGAGACCTGCGTAATGATGCGTTTGGTCTCATCGACCTGGGCATACCCGAAAGCCAGTCCGTCCTCGCGGACGGTCAGCTCGTCGCCCTGCTGGTATTGCAGCAGCGCATTGGCGTAGTAGTCCGGCGTGCCGTTGATCCGGTTGTTGATGGCTTCCGAGATATCCACCGCGAAGACATCAAGCAGCGTCTCGAAACTGTAGATGACAGCGGCTACGGTCCATAGGATACCGTTCATGACAGACAGCTTCGAGTCGCTGGCGAACTCCGTCAGTTCCAGCCGCCGGTTGCGTTCCTGCACGGCTTCATTGTATATCTCCTTAATCGTCCGGCTCATTCCACTGTATAGGTTATATCGTCGATAATGAATTTCCACGCGCCACCCTCATTCCAGGCCTCCTCGTGCAGGATGACCCATACGGCTTCCATGCCCGAGGCGATACGGTAGCGCCCCGTTTCGGTATCCCGGTCCGGCTCCCGATAGGTTCCCGTCGGGGCTGTAGGTAAAATGACCGTGCAATTCCGTCGGTCGCCGTAATGTTCCACAAGGGTTGTCAGGTAATGATCTATGACTGTCGGTTTCAGTCGGGCGGCGGAGAGGTCGAGTGTCATCAGTTCCCGGCATTCGGCAAGCGGTGCAAGATCGGCCAACGCGCAATTCGACAGGTTCAGGCTGTAGGTTCCGGAAAGCAGCCGCAGGCTCTCCAAGGAGAGTGTGGCGTGCGTGAGCGTCAGCTCCTCCACCGGCAGTGTCTGCACCAGTACCAACGACCGCGGTTTGAGCCCGCTCCAGTCGATACTCCGGAAGCAGGCATCGGTAAACCAACGGATACGACGCCTGTCCCTGACTTTGTTGTCGAAGGTATGGGTGAGCAGCTGCGGCGTGTCCGCGAGGAGGACGGTCTCGGTGTCGCTGTTGTCGCCCCAGTCGATTTCCAGCTGTCCCGCACCGGAAACGGCACACTGCACGGTGATGATCCCGGCAGCGAGCGTGAGGACGACAGCAAGCGGCAAGGTGAACGTTTTGGGATAGACATGCCGTTCACCGTTAGCGGGGACGATGCCGTGCAACCCGTTATAGGCGACTACATCGGCGCGGATAACGAAATCGTCCGTGTAGACAAGTTCCCGGCCGGCAGTCAATGTCGTGGCGAAGGAGAGATCGGGGTTGTTGATGAGCAAATCCACGACTCCCTCGATGCTGCCGTACAGGTACAGGGCCACATCGTAGATATTCTGTCCGGCTACGACCCTGTACTTACCCATCGTTCTCCTCCTTTTCCTCGGTTTCTAAAAGCAGCTCTCCCGTGGCAGAATCCATATAGGCATTCTTGATGACGACCTTGTCCGACAGGAATTCCGACTGCAGTTTGGCGGCAAGACCGTTGTTTTCCAGACTCGAATGCAGGTAGTCGACGAGGCCGACACCTGTCGTAGAATGTTGGTAGAGATTTCCGGCTGAAGCTTTCAGCAGAAACGTCTCGTTCTGGGCTTTGGCGGCTCCTATTTCGAAGTCGGTCTCTGAGCCGCTGTACACGGCAAGGTAACCGTCCCGTGACAGCAGGTTGTAGACTCCCTTCTCATTGAGGGAGAAAAATGCGGCCAGGGCGATATCGGCCGTGCCGGCTTCCGTCTCCGCCACGACGGGAAACCAATGTTTGCCCGTCGCAGGATTTCTCAGGTACTCCGTGCCGCCCGAACCGCTTTCCATAACCAGACGGACCGTCAGGCGGCGCATGTCGGGCGTATAGGGAATCCTGACATGGAACCCTTTGCCGTCGTTATACGTGTACACGAAGCCGACGGGGACGGTAATCTCTCCGTAGCGGAAGGTGTCGTTGTCCGCACCCGCGACGGCATCGAGCAGGCGGAAGTCGTAGAAACTCTTGCCGGCGATATTGCCGGAAGTCTCCACCTCACCGTATTCGGCGTCCATTGTTATGTCCTGTCTTGCCATGAACGATACTTCAACAAAAAGCCCGACCATACATCAGAGTACGACCGGGCACTCTTTTCAAAAGAGTAGCGGCAGAAAGAAAGGATGGTTTACTTCTCCTGAATGAAATCGTAGATGCGCGACACGGTAGCCCACATATCGTCCGGAAGCTCCTCGTCCGAGATGCGTTCGCAGGCTTTCCGGAGATACTCCATCTCGTCCCCCGAGAACTCCACGGCAAGCGGTTTCTCCTTCTCCACATCCCATTCGATGCGCTTGTCCTCGGCATTCTCGTGAAGACCGATGGCTTTGCGCTCCTCGTCCGGAATGGCGATCTTGCGCAGAATCTCTTTTTTGAGGTTGAAGTCCTTGAAGTTGCCCCGTGCCGGCAAAAAGGACGGCAGGTAAAGGCGGTCTTTGACTGACAGTTCCATATTATTTATGCATTTTGTACGTTACTCTTTTTTATTTCGTCGATCATGGTATCGAAATCATGAAACAGGGGTGCAAGCGGCTCTCCCATAGGAATGTTGCATGAAATAACGCCTTGTTCCATGTAGATGATACCTATCTGCGGAGCGTTCCCCGAGCCATCCGTATCCTTCTTGCGGATGGAGGCGTGGACGCGGGTCAGCGCGTCATTGACGATGGAATATTCCAACTGGTAGTCGGCATTCTCCGTGCTCTCTTCGGCAACCTTGGTTACCGTTACGTTGGTGATGTTCATAATTCGCTTCTGTTTTTATTAAGTGTAGGGATATTCCCAGCAGAAAAGTTTTTAATAAGAGTGATTTAATATCTGGTAATGGAACGAGGGGTAATTGGCGCACAATACCGTAATGGAGTCTCCCTTGGCTAACGTGTAACTGGCAAGATCCCCGTTGTGGTTACGGATATTGGTGAATACAAGGCTATTCCCCCAGTTGTAGTTGTAAATTAGGGTAAATATGCAGGCGAAGTCCGACGGCAGAGTCGAGTAACCGAACATGGTGGCCACGGACGATGCCGACGGCAGGGTCACGCTGTACTTCTGGTTGGCATAAACGAAAAAGATGTTGAACTGCGAGAAATCGATCGTGTAACCGCTGCCTGTGAAATAGACATTCTTGATCTTGTTGCCGATGCAGGCAGGGGCTATAACAGAGGCATTGGACCATATTCCGTAGTTACGGTTACCGTTTTTGACATCGATATAAAGCCCGTAGTTGTTATTAAAGATGCTGTTCACCTTGTTGTTCACAATACGTCCGGTGGCACATGATCCGCCGGCGGATGCCGGTATGGTGTTGCTGCCGAACAGGACATACGAAATGGTGTCCCCCACGCGGAACAGGTCGTCGTAGATGGCAAGGCCGCCGCCTGAGCCGGTTCCTGTCGCCGTCGAGCCGATGCGCCCCTGACCGATGACGAATCCCCCGATGGTGCCGGCATTGGCGTTGATGGTGCCCGTCATCGTGACATTTCCCGAGGCGTCCCATTTGATATTCTGGTTGGCCAGATAACCCGATCCGTCATTGGCAAAGGAGATTTTCCCGCACCCGAACGTGGCGGAACCGTCCGTGTTCAGCGCCCAATAGTTTACTCCGGTGGAAGGGTTGTCGTGGTAAATATATCCTGAAGCCCCCATAACGATGCGGTGCCCCGAGGCCGGAGCCGAAGCGGTCAGGGCGCTTGTTCCGAGAATCCAGCCGCCGATCTTGCCGCTCACGGCCGTGATACCGTTCCTGTCCAGCGTGACCTTTACGCTATTGTTCGCATCCTTGACGGAGATGCTGCCGTTATAGCTGCTCCCTCCGACAGTCAGGGCGGAATCCACGATAATCTGGTTGGCGCGTACGGTTCCCGTGTAAATGCCGTTGGCATCGATGGTGGTCGTGTATTTCTCCGTGGAGGTAAGGTCGAAGACCGTGGCATAGGCCACATACCAGATGACAGGCGTATCGGAAGTCCCCTGCGTGCCGTCCACGTAGAAGAAATGGGTGCTGGAAAAATCGGCGGTGCCGCACACGACCTTGTAGACGTATTCTTTCCAGTCGCCCGTGCCGGCGTTCGACGTAAGCCACCGGTGCGAACCTCCCGTGCCGACGCTGTTCGTCGCCCAACAGAGATTTCTGCCGGCGGGGATCTTGGCGATAATGCGGGCGACGAGCACCTTGCGGTAACCGCATTTCGCCCCGAAATAGAAGCCTCCGTTGCGAGGGCTGGCACTGCCGCTGGTCTGGATTTTCAGGACATACTTGCTGTCATTGGGTGCCGTGGCATCCTGCTGCCGGGTAACGGTCACCATACCGTTCTGGGAGTTGTTGTAAACCACGACACCGTTGTTTCCGTTCCAGAAAGTCGGGTCGCGGTAGAGCATCTTCCCGAACGCCATGGCCGAAGCGAGTTCCTGCGCCGTCGTGATGCCCGTAGTCCACTGGGCGGATACGGATGCGGCAAAGGTAACCGTGCCGGCGGCATTCCATGAGATATTACCCGAGGCTATGTGCCCAGACCCGTCGTTGTTCAGACTCCATTTCGTGGAGTTGGCGATAGATCCGTCGCTGCCCAGCGAGATGTTGTTTTTCCAGATATGGTTGTGGTCGAAGGCCCACCCCGCGATACGGTTGTATACCTCCTTGCTGCCGCTTTTGGTATAGTTCACCGAGAGGCAGAAGTATTCCAGATTGTCCCATGACATCATCTGAAGACCTATGAATCCGGTCTTGACACTGTTGCCGGATGCCGCCACCTGCCCGAGGACGATATGCCCTGCATTGCTGCTCTGATACCACGTAAGGCATATACCCAGCGGCTTGTAGGCTCCCGTGTACCAGTAACCGCTGCCCGTGGAGGCGGAACGGATTTGCAACGGGATGGCACCCACAGCTCCGACGTTCCCTATGGTCATGTTGTCACTGCCGATGGAGAAACCGCCGATCTTGCCCTTCGTGAACGTGCAGCTGAGACCGTTGATGTAATCGGTATTGATAATGGACGACTTGATACCCACGGCATCGAGTTTCGAGGCGCTGATGCTGCCCGCGGCGATACGGTCTGCCGAAAGTGTTCCCGTCTTGATACTGCCGGCATCGATCGCCACGGCGTTGACCTGCGCCGCGGTAAGGGTGCCCGTGTAAATCCCTGTCGAGCCGATATAGGTCAGCGGGTGCGCCGCAAGCGTGCTGTCCGTGCTTTGCGCCAGAGCAATGAACCGATGGCGGCGGATCTCCTCCTCGACGGCAGCCGTGAGGGTGCGCGGCGCGGGGGCATAGGCTTGTGTGGAACCGCTCTGGAAGATAAGGTCGTTGCCGTAAGCGATTTGCGGAGCTGCCGGAATCGGCGAAGGACTATAACTGCTGCTCTCTATCGGCTGGTCGGAGTAGAGGGGGTACACGGCACCCGTATCGCCGCCGCCACGCAGGAAGACGGCGAACATGCAGTAGTTGCCGCACAGCTGCGCCCCGGCGAACATCCGGCAGTAGGTCTCGGAAAGGTCATAGATATCCCATGAATAGGCAATGCCACCCCAACCGCCGAAGTTGGTTTTGATAAGTACGATCAGACCTCCTTTGTGCGTGGATGTGTTCCACGAGACCGGAGCCTGCTCGGCATATCCCCGACGGACGAGAATGGTACGTTTGATGTTCTGGTCGCCACCTTTGAAAACGACTGGATAATAGGTCGCTTCGTCGCCGTTGATGATGAGTTTCTTGTAATATCGATAGCCGAAGTTCGTAACCTTGGCCGCTTCGATGTCGTTCTTCCATTGCAGCGATACGGAAGCCCCGAACGTAACGTTCCCGGCAGTGTCCCATGCAATGTTGCCCGAGGCGATCTGCCCCGAACCGTCGTTGTTCAGTTTCCATTTCGTGGAGTTGATGATCGAGCCGTCGCTGCCCAGCGACACGTTGCCCTTGCGAATGGAAGTCGTGTCGATCGTCCAGCCGGCTATGCTGTTGCTCGAACCCAGCTGTGCCACGCAGTACCCTGCACTGTCCGTGGTCTAGAGCCCGAAGCCCGTGTCGCTGTTGTAGTAGAGCTGCACCCGCTGCCCGCTAGCGACACCCGAATTGGCCCCGTACACCGCGATGCGTCTGTTGCCGCTGTCTATCGAGATATGCGTGGCAGTGAGGGCCGAAGCCCCGATCATCCAGCCGCCGATTTTTCCTTTGGTGAAGGTACAGCTCAGGCCGTTGATATAGTCCGTGTTGATGATGGAGGACCTGATGCTGGCGGCATCGAGCTTCGAGGCCGCTATACTGCCTGCCGCTATGCGGTCGGCGGAGATGGTTCCTGCGGTAATCTGCGAGGCGGTGATACTGCCGGTATAGATTCCGTCGGCCGTGATCTTCGTCAGCTTGGGATAGCCGCTGCCGCCCAAAGCCGTGGTGAGGGAGCCGATAGGTGCCGTCCACAAGGCACTGACCGTCGAGGCGAACGTGACGTTGCCCGAAGCGTCCCACGCGATGTTGCCGCCCGCGACCGCTCCGGCTCCCGAGGCATCCAGCCGCCATTTATAGCCCCGGATACCGTTCGAGCCGAGCGTAATGCTACCTGCGGCAGAGGTGCAGCTCCCCACAGTGTTGTTCTTCGTACCCCGGTAAAGGGAGTCGGCATCCACCGTCCAGCCGCCGATTTTCCCTTTTGTAACGTTCAAGGTCAGAGCTTCGATGTTTCCGGCGGTAATCAAGGAGGCTTTCAACGCCGCCGTGTCGATGCGTGCCGCAGCGATAATCCCCGATGTGATCTGGGAAGCACTGATGGAAATCGTCTTAATCGTATCGGCCGAGAGTGTTCCGGTAAAGACGCCGTCCTTGTCGATGTAGGTCGCACCGACCCAGTTCAGACTCACTCCGCTGCCGAACTCGACCTTGCCTGTCGTGGCGTTATACCTGACATACTGGTCGCCATAACCCAACTGGGCGTTACCGCCGTTATCTACATAGAAGGTTTTGTAGCCATCCCTAAATCCATAGATGCCGTTTACCGCCTCTGCGGCGATCGTTCCCGAGGAGGTCTTCGTATTGAGTGTAAACGAGCCTATGGCTATCCCGGAGACGGTGCCGTCGCTGTTTTTCGTGCCCGCAAAGAGTTTGGGGGTGATGACCGTGTTGCCGTTGATGAGCGTCTTACCCGTATTCCACTCCTTGACCCAGTCGAGCATGTCGGCATCGACCCCGTCCTTGCCCGGGATACCCGCCTTGGCTTTCGACCAGACGAACGACAGATGATAGACAATACCGGAAATTGTCACGGGAATATCTATTGTTCCGTGGTCGGCGAGGGTCGTCGTACCGGCGGTGATAACGTAGGTTAAGGTCTTCGTGCCGTTATTGACGGTAACGGATGAGAATCCCGCCGGCTTACCCACCGCACCGATGGTAAAGGCCGTGAGTTCCTCGTCCCCGCACATCACCCGTACGGTCGAGGTGAGAGTGACGGACGAGAGAATCTTCCCCGTGTCATCCGCGGGGAACACGTATTCACCCAAAGACTGGGTTATGGTATACCCGTCCTTCTGGACATAGATGGTCGCCTGTTCCCGGGCGATGAGAATCTTTGCCATGAAACCTTTTTCTGAAAGTATAGTGCGGAATGATTCCGGCAGGTTGCGGATTTTTTTTCGTGTAAATGATATTATTATAAAAAATATTTGTATTTTTGTAATTGGAAATGGTTCCGGGCGGTTCGCCGCCACGGATGAAAAGGGAATCCGGTGAGAATCCGGGACAGTACCCGCTGCTGTAAGTCCCCTCAAGGTTGCCGCAACCTGCCACTGGTGTAATGCTGGGAAGGCGCGACGACTGGGACGAGTCAGAAGACCTGCCATGACCGGAAAAGGATTTACACCCGCGGGAGAAAATCGGGTTGCGATCAGATACGGAATGCCGTAGGAGTCATTCTCATATTTGAAGACAAACATAATCCCGTTCGTGTAAACCTGCGCGAACGGGATTTTTTGTGTTTGTTAAAAATATGTTTTATTAAAAAACAAGTAAGCTATGAAAAGAAATTTACGCTTTCTGGCGGGAGCTTTCCTGTTGACGGCAACCGCCCTGTTCACCGGCTGTAATTCAGACGATGACTTTTTGATGAATCCTCAAACTGATTCAGTAACTCCCGAAACCCGAGCCAACTTTAATGATGATGGCACTACAACCATTACATTCGATGACTTCGATGAAACATTCATGGCGGTTTCGCCTAAAGCAGAGAACTACTACACGCTTTATGGATATACTGCAGAGAACCAAATCAGGGAAATATACGATCCCGATTTTGTGTTTGTCTCCGACATGAATACTGTAACCAATTCTTATGGAGCGTATACTGAATTTTCCAGTGGTGCCATTGCGTTGTCGAAATACAATTATCGTTCTGATTCTGCTGCCGGCAAGACTTCTGGAACTAATTGGTGGTATACTTGGGAGAATCAATGTAGTGTCTATAATACAGCATCCACAGATGGGGCCAATACAGGGGCAGGTCACAGCGGTTCCAATTTTGCTGTTGTATACGGCTACTCTGATTTCGGAAATACGGAGTGGATGGCCAAACCTGAATTCTATTTTGACTCCCCTCGCAAATTCAAGGGTTTATGGTATTGTAACACAGCATATACCTATGGTGTGATTATAAATGGTAATCAGTTCGGAACATCGGGTGTTGCAACACCGTTGAGTAATCTGAAAGATTCTGACGGCAACAATATAGGATATTTCCAAGTCAACATCGAATGTTATGACGTAGATGGAAATTTGATCACCACTGTATCGAAATTGTTGGCCGACTACCGATATGATAAACCAACAGTGTCCCCCGTAACTACATGGACATATTGGGATATTAATGTAGCGGATGTGCAAAGTGTAAAATTCAATTTTGAAGGATCTGATGTCGATCCTATATATGGACTCAATACTCCGGCGTATCTTTGTATAGACGACGTTACAATAGAATAACAATTTAATATAGTTTGGCATAGAACTGATTTCAGTTCTATGCCTTTTTTATTATGAAGGCTTTCATATTTAGTATTCTTGTACTTTTGTTTTTTATTACAAGCTGTAATAAGAACGATGTAATTACTGAAGAAATAAAACAAGCTCCTATAATTGAACTCGATAGTGAGACTGGCATTTACACTATCAAAGTTGGGCGTGAACTGACAATTGCCCCGACATATAAATATGCGAATAATGCACTTTATGCATGGACAGTAGATGGAAAACTTCTTTCATCTGAATCAATATTGAAGTATACATGGAATCAGGAACAACATCTATATATCAAATTGCGAGTTGATACACCAGAGGGTTATGCGGAAGAAGAGTTAAAAGTAGAAGTATTGGAGTTAACTCCACCTACAATTTCAATCATAATCCCCTCTAAAGGATTAAAAGTGCCTCAAAACACGGATTATATTTTATCTCCAGATATTCAACATGACGATCTTGAAAATTTTAGAATTGAATGGGTACGCGATGGAGAAATCGTCGGAACAGAAAAAGCATATACGTTTCACGAAAAAGAACTCGGTACATATTCGATAACAATCCGGGCATCCAATATAGACGGAGAAACAATCCGTGATTTCGACGTAGAAGTTGTGGAAACAATGCCTTATTCCGTACGGTTTCCGACACCATCCTATACACAAACTTCTACGGATCGTTATACTTTTGCAGGGCGTCCTGTATATTTGCGGCCTTTGCTGGAATATTTCGATTATCCACAGTATCAATGGCAGGTCAATGGAAAAATTATGGAAGCCGCTACCGACAGGGTTTTTAAATTCACGCCGACGACTCCTGGAGAATATTTCGTTGCTGTTACTGTTACAGAAAAAATGCCCAACACACAGCCACTTTCACGTAACATAACACGTAGTAATACTTCAATTACAACGACAGTTAAGGTTATTTGTGAAGAAAAAACGGAACAAGAACGCTATCGGCAAGCGACAGCGACAAGTTCAGGTATTTGGGATAAGGTTTATGAATTCATTCCTGCTCCCGGACAGTTTATTAATGAGTTATCCCAAAATACCGGATTTATAGGAAATGAAACGACGCCCCAACAAGCCATAGAGTATGCAACGAAACGATTGAACAAAAAAGCGCATGTTTCACTGGGATCTTTCGGTGGTTATATCATCATCGGTTTTGACCATAGTATTGCTCCGAGTGGCCGAGAATACGATTTTGCAATACAAGGAAATGCTTTTAACAGTTCGAGCGGTGGCTCAAATGAGCCGGGCATTGTTTGGGTAATGCAAGATATAAATGGCAATGGCCAGCCAGACGATGAATGGTATGAATTAAAAGGATCTGAAACCGGCATCGATGGTACAATACAAGACTACGAAGTAACTTACTATAGACCTGCACCCAGAGCACATACTCCGTGGGTAGATAGTGAAGGTAATTCAGGTTCTGTCGATATGAATGCATACCATGGCCAAGAATATTATTATCCCAATTGGATTAAAGAAGATAGCTATACATTATATGGGACGCGTCTGACTCCTCGCAACAATCAAGATCCCGTTACAGGATATTGGGCGAATAACGCTTATGAGTGGGGGTATGTGGATAATATGGGTTCAGATAATCTGGTAGGAGGAAATGTCATTGATGGTAGCGGTCAGCGCAACGGATTCAAAATAGCCAATGCAATATATCATGACGGGACTCCAGTAAAATTGCAATATATAGACTTTATCAAAGTTCAGTGTGGAGTATTATCGAAAAGTGGTTGGCTTGGAGAGATATCCACAGAAGTATTTTCATTTGAAGACTTATCAATAACTAATAATCAATAATATGAGACAGTTTTGGCTTTTACTATTCATTGCCCCATTTCTTTTTTTATCATGTTCAGAAGATAATCAGACTCCAGAAAGTCCTGCTGATGCCGATGACAATTTTATCACATCAGTCGTGATGACTGTGGCAAGTCAATCCTATACAGCGATGAAGAAACTATTGCGCTTCTTCGTAACTTTCAAAAAAATATATACCTTGTTTCGTTAAATAATGCTCAAGTCGAATTCAAATACACATCCTCGGCAACAATTATTCCCGATCCGGCAAGCATTACTGACTGGGATACGGAACGAACGTTTCGTGTAACCTCTTACAATGGAGAAGCGAATGATTATACATATAAAGTCATTAAAGACGAGATTCGCTATGAAGGGGATGTGGAATTGAAGACAACAGCGGATGTTACGGCTTTCATTGATACGGACGTAACGGTTATCAAAGGTGATTTGATTATCGGGTCGGATGCTGAGGATGCAGAAGAATTGTCGGATATCGCCGCATTAAAAATATTGAAGGAAGTCGAAGGAAACATCATCATTCGGAAAAGTTATGTTGGACAAGATCTTACGGGACTTGATAATATCACTTCAATTGGAGGTTTGCAAATAGGAACTGAAACTGCCTTTGCGACCAACAGTAAATTGCAGATGGTCAGTATGAGATCTTTGCAGCATATTACTGGCGACATCGTTGTCTGCAACAATCAAGTAGCATATGTGCAATTCGACAACCTTGAAACGATTGATGGAAATATAATATTCAGGACTTCATCTCTACAAAGTTTTGAATTCCCTAAATTAACCACTGTCGTAAAGGATTTTGATCTCCAGTGTCTGACAAGTGACGGAGAACCAGGAGGAGAAATCACATCTTTGAGAATTCCTGAATTGACAAAAGTAAACGGTCGCTTAGGGGTTAATAATTTAGGCAAAATGATTTCTTTGGAATTTCCGAAATTACAAGAAGTTGGAAGTGTGGATTTTGCTTCTATACCGATTCCGTTGGAGACCCTTTCATTGCCGGAATTATCGGTAGTAAACGGCGACCTTAATCTCGTTTCCAGTTATATTGCGTCCGATGCTTTTACATCTACGGGAAATAATAAATTACAAGAAATAGATGGACTGTCTAACTTGTCGATTGTTAAAGGCACATTGACAATATCTAAATTCCAAGTCTTGAAAAAATTGCCGGATTGGAGTAAATTAGAACAACTCGGAGGACTGACCTTGCTGCGTTTATTGGAGTGTTCTGATCGAATTTTAGATTTGAGCAAAGTAAATTTTGTACCTTTTGAGGATAACGAACCTTTAATTTCTATTACAGACGGGACTATATTCTCAAAAATTATCACAAAAGAGGATATGTCGCAAGTTAGCATGTTTCTAGCTCCGAGCGGTATTACCGGTTCAAGTGTTGGAATAGATCCAGAATTGAATTTTAAGAGTATTAAGAATTTTAAGTATTCTAGCAATATGACAACAGATCCTGTATTCCAATTTGAACGAGTTTACGGGAATATGGAAATTATAAGAGGTTCAAAAAAAGGCGTTTCAGCCCCTAACTTGGTAAGTGTAGATGGATATTTAAGCATCGAAACTACAATGGCAAACAATATCTCGTTCCCGAAATTGGAAATTGTCGGAGGTCAGTTATGTATTATCGGTAATCTGAACGCTGTTTCTAACTATGATTATGATTTTACGAATTTAAAGTCAGTCGGTTGTTCAAGCAATCCTCAATATATCAAAGAAGGGGTGATTAATAATATTTTATATGGTTCTTTAGATTTTATGGCATCAAATAAAGATTTTACATTTCCGTCATTGGAACATGTCGGGGGTGTTGGTATGACTGTTCGTGCCGTAAAAACTATTTCATGCCCCAAATTGCAGGCCATTGATGGAACACTTTGTGCTGCAAATGCAGCATCGCTTACGACTTTCAATATGCCAACTTTAACAAAACTCTCAGGAGTTCGATTTATCCGGTTGAGACGGTTTGTTGATTATACGTTCTTCAAATCTTTTGTAGAAGAAGAGCAAATCAAGAAAGAAGACTGGCTTGTAACCAATTGCGGTTATAACCCCACCTACGAGGATATGCAAGCCGGTCGCTATACCCAGCAGTAACACCCATTATTTTACAAGGGAACAGGGTACTGGCCGAAAGACCGGTACTCTTTCCCGTTTATAACAAGCCAATGAAACATCTGATACGACATATCATTCTTCTATGCGGGTTGCCGCTGTTGCTGGCGGGCTGCATGGAGTGGGACTACGGAGATGCGGTGGAAGATTTCAACGCTACCGGAGCCGGGTTGTTCATCACCAACGAGGGCAACTTCCAGTACGGCAATGCCACGTTGTCGTACTACGACCCCGAAACCCAACAGGTGCAGAATGAAGTGTTCTTCCGTGCCAACGGCATGAAACTCGGCGACGTGGCGCAGTCGATGACCATCTACGACAACAAGGGCTGGGTCGTGGTGAACAACTCCCACG
>ERZ826396.2790-NODE-2790-length-13170-cov-3.065803_pt1 | contig 13170 bp, 9 predicted proteins | sample MGYA00519926_ERZ826396 | MGnify/ENA primary metagenome ERZ826396 (study PRJEB31778, sample SAMEA3449230) | human gut metagenome | biome: human gut; feature: human-associated habitat; material: faeces | place: United Kingdom | collected 2010/2012 ...
ATTGCCCCTGAATGGAGTGGTAACAAGAAGATGGTTCTTAACTATATTAATCGTAAATTTGACCGGATTGATTTGAAACAGGGAAGTAATGTTACTTTGTAAACTTTTCATACTCATTTTTAAAATGGAGTTATCTTAAAGATAACTCCATTTTTTATTTCCATATTATTAATTATTTGTTCTGTAAAAATTCAGGAATCTTAATTGGCTTTTCTTCAACTGTTCCCTGTGCATGTGAAACAGGTGATTTTCTTGTAAAGTCATTCTTTGGTGCTGCTGATGAAGGTGTAGCATTGTAGCTAAATGACTTCTTAGCTGCTCCCATACCAAATGGTGATGCCTTTGCTGCAGCCGGCTCTCCAATACCTGTAGCCATAACTGTAATAGAGCATTCATCCGGATATGTATCTTCATATCTTACACCAAATATAATATTAGCATCTTCTCCTGCTAATTCCTGTACATAACTTGCAGCTTCATTTGCTTCAAAAAGACTAACGTCACCGGTAATGTTAATAATAACATTCTTAGCTCCGTTAATTGATGTTTCAAGTAATGGAGATGTAACAGCCTGCTGTACAGCTTCTGATGCCTTCTCATCACCACTTGCCTCACCAATACCGATATGTGCAATTCCTGCATCTCTCATAACTGTCTGTACATCGGCAAAGTCTAAGTTAATTAATGCGGGAACATTAATTAAATCTGTAATACCCTGTACTGACTGCTGTAATACTTCATCTGCCTTCTTTAATGCTTCAGGCATTGTAGTTCTCTTATCAACAATTTCTAATAATTTATCATTTGGAATAACGATAAGTGTATCAACGTTTTCCTTTAATCTTTCGATTCCTGCAAGAGCATTGTTCATACGTGTCTTTGCTTCAAAACGGAAAGGTTTTGTTACCACACCAACAGTAAGGATTCCCATTTCCTTTGCTGCTGCTGCGATTACCGGTGCCGCACCTGTTCCGGTGCCGCCGCCCATACCACAGGTAACAAATACCATATCAGCGCCTTCTATTAACTGTTTTACTTCTTCTATACTTTCCTCAGCGGCCTTCTGACCAACTTCCGGCTGTGCTCCAGCACCAAGACCTTTCGTTATCTTTTCACCAATCTGAAGTACTGTTGGAGCTTTACAGAGGGTTAAGGCCTGTTTGTCAGTGTTGACACCTACAAACTCAACTCCTCCGATGGTCTCTTCCACCATTCTGTTTACAGCATTATTTCCAGCTCCGCCCACACCAATGACTATAATCTTGGCAGAGGACTCAGCTTCATTTGACATAATCTCTAACAATGTACTTCCTCCTTTTATTTCCCCGATATTTATCGTAATCTACCTGCATATAGTATATCATATATTTTTTTCTAAAATTAATCAACTACTATTTTTGTTTTTTTATACTTTTTTCATGTATTTTCGTCATTTCCAGCTTAATATCCATCGCCGTAATAAGCGTCTTCCCCGCTTTCATCATAGGCTCCTGTTTCCTCTGAACCATCCGAATACTCACCGGATTCCTCGCTGTAACCGTCCTCATATCCCGAATCAGAATACTCTCCTTCTGACCCGTAAGAGCTGTCTTCAGAGCTTCCGTCCTCACTGTTTCCGTCAGCTTCTTCCGTATTTTCCGGCATTGGGCCTACATAATTTCCCTCTCTGTCGTACTCTCCGGTTCCGGTGAATCCGCCCTCTTCATTATATCCTCCTGTCCAGTCTCCCATTGCGTCAATGGTTTCCTGTGTAGGAGCAGGACCTACATAATTCCAGTTGGCATCATACTCGCCCTCTCCGGTGTAATCGCCTTCCTCATCATAGCCGCCAACCCATTTTTCAAGAGCATAGTCAAGAGCTGTCATAGGCTTCGCTCCCACATATTTTCCGCTTTCATCATACTCGCCGTCTCCGGTATATTCACCGTTTTCATCGTATCCGCCGGTCCAGTTTTCTGCTGTCACTTCCTCTATTTCCGCCTCAAAGGTAATGGTCTTTACAGAATCCGTTACATTTTCCGCATGCAGGATGCCTTTCTGACCTGCAAGCTGGGGAAGAATCGCGATCACCCTGGTCATTTTATCTTCAAGGTTCACATCTTTGCCCAGACTGACTGTAATATCTCCGTAAAGAAGACTGATCTCGTAGCTTTCGTCAAATTGAATATGATCCGGCAGACTGTCATTTTTGGCAAAAATAGTAGAAAGAGCAACCGCGGTATTCAGAACGGTTTCTTTTATGGGTAGCTTCTCTCCTTTTACTACCCGTTTCACAGCTATCCCGTCAAAAAAAGGAACTTTTTTATCCTGTGTTTTTTCGCTTTCAATAAACATGCCGTTCCGGTCAAAATAAATATAGCTGTCCAGATAGGGAATACAGCCCACAGCCTTCTTTTCCTTTACACTGACCACGATGGTGTTTCTGTTTGACCGTGTCACCTTAAAGCCTTCCACAAAGGGAATATCCCCTGTGTCGTCTGTGGTATAAAGGATGGGGGCAAGAACAGAGTTTTCTGCCATTGGTCCCCGAAGGACCATGGCCTTTATCTCTTTTTCCGTATAATGACCGCTTCCCATAATCTCCACATTTTCTACCTTAAAATAAAGAAAGAAAAAAAGCACACCTGCCAGAAGACAGGCTCCTATTCCCCCAAGTACTATTTTTTTCTGCTTATCCGATATGTTCAGTTTTTTTCTGTATTTTGATGTTCTCATAAAAATGCAGTTCCTGTATCCTCTTCTATCTGCGCGCCCAAAGACGCCAGATCCTCACATATATGCTCATATCCCCGGTAAATAAAGGAACTTCCTTCGATGACAGTCTCCCCCTGCGCCGCAAGAGCTGCCACAAGCAACGCCGCTCCCCCTCGCAGTTCTCTGGCTCTCACTGTACATCCCCTGAGACAGGTTCCTCCCTGTATACTGGCCTCTCTGCCGGAAACAGCAACAGAGGCACCCATTTTATTCAGTTCCTCTGCAATCCTGAACCGGTTTTCAAAGATATTTTCCCGTATGCGGCTTTTCCCCGGAATGGTTGTCAGTACTGCCATGAGAGGAGACTGAAGATCTGTGGGAAAACCCGGATACGTATCCGTTTCCAGAAACGGTACCGGAAATGCCGTTCCGCTTCCGTCAGCTATTAGTTTACCACTCCTGCGGTTATATTGTCCACCCATTTTCCCATACACTTCAAGAAATGCATCCAGCTCTCCCTCAGGCGGATTGGAAATCGTGATCTTCCCTCTTGTTGCCGCTGCAGCACATAAATATGTTCCCGCCACAATACGGTCAGGAGGAATCTGCATATTTCCGGCTTTTAATTCTTTTACGCCTGTGATTCTGATACAGTGAGTTCCTTCTCCCTGAATTTCAGCTCCCATGCTGCGAAGATATCTGCACAGCCACACGATTTCCGGCTCTCTGGCACAGTTTCTGAGAACCGTATGCCCCTCTGCCAGGACAGCGGCCAGAATCCCCTGCTCTGTAGCGCCTACGCTGATTTTTCCAAAAACAATCTCTGCCCCTTTCAGACATCCGGCCTCAGCTTCCAGACTGTTTTCTTTTTCTTCCACCCAGGCTCCCAGACAGCGCAGCACATACAAATGCTGATCAACCGGACGTTTTCCTATTACGCAGCCTCCGGGATATCCCATGGAGCCTTTTTTGTTCCTTGCCAGAAGCGCACCCAGAAGAATTACCGATGATCGCATTTTTCCGGTACTGTCTCCGGAAACTTCTGTTCCGTCCGCTCTGCTGCAGTCAAGATAAAGGGTATTTTTTTCCCACCAGGTAAGAGCACCCAGGGATCTGAGAATGTCCTCCATACAATACACATCAGCTATGTCAGGACATCCCTTCAGCACGCTGACTCCTCTGTGAAGCAAAGAAGCTGCCATCATGGGCAGCGCAGAATTTTTGGAGCCCTGTATGGATATGGTACCCTGAAGCGGCTTTCCTCCTGTAATGCGAATTTTATCCAAACCGTCACTCCCCAAAAGCCCTCTTCCTTTTATCCTATGCTGTTTTTTCTTTTCTGTGACTGCTCACACTGAGCGCCAGCCCCATCTCTGCCAGAAGAAATACCACGGAGGTTCCTCCGTAGCTGATAAAAGGAAGGGTGATTCCCGTATTAGGGATCGTGTTGGTAACAACAGAAATATTAAGAATCACCTGAATTGCCATATGCCCCATAATACCGGCGCTGATCAGAGTTCCCTGAAGATCTCTGCTGTGCATGGCTGTCACGCAGAGCCGCCATAAAAGAAGGGCAAATATTATGATCAGAATCCCGGCTCCCACAAGCCCCAGCTCTTCACATATAATAGAAAAGATCATGTCATTCTGAGCTTCCGGAACAAAGCCCAGCTTCTGGAGACTGCTGCCCAGCCCCCGCCCGAACAGCCCGCCGCTTCCTATGGCGTACAGTCCCTGAATGGTCTGAAAGCCTTTTTCATATTTTTCCGGATTTCTCCAGATAGCCAGACGTTCCAGACGATAGCTTTCTGCAGCAAGAAACACTGTAATAAATGCAACTCCCGCACTTCCCATACCGACGAACTGCACATATCCCGGACTTGACACAAAAATAAGGATCACTCCGATTCCCAGAATAATGATAGCCGTACTGAGATTGTTGGAACCCACCAGTCCCACAATAGGAAGAAGTGTTGCCATAGTACGGCACATAAACCATATGCCGGATGTTTTTTTGCGGCTTCTGTCAATCTGCCATGCAAGAAAAAGAATTACTGCCACTTTTGCAAATTCTGAAGGCTGAAAAGACAGAGGTCCCAGGCTCAGCCATCTTTTGGATCCATTGATCTCCTGTCCCACCAGAAGAACAGCCGTAGACAGAACAACAGACATCAAATAAACAACCGGAGCAAGCGAAACCCAGAAATGATAATCCGTTTCCGATACCACATACATGGCTGCCAGTCCCAGGGCTGTTGCAAACAGCTGTTTTTTGAAATAATAAAAGGAATCATGAAATCTCACTCTCCCATTGTAAGAACTGGCGCTGTACAGAAACACCAGACCGAATACTGCAAGAAAAATCACAAGGATCAACAGAAGGGCATCGGGTCTTCCCTTTTTTCTCTGTGGCTGCTGTGACATAAGAGCCTCCCTGCTGCCGCGTTATTAATAAATATGAAGTTTTTCATAAAAAATGACCGGTTCGTACATTTGCGTACTTCCGGTCATTTTTACCCTCATATCCATCAGAGATTTTTTACATATTCCTTAAAACAGTCTCCGCGCTGCTCATAATTGTCAAACTGTCCCCAGCTTGCGCAGGCAGGAGAAAGAAGAACCGCCTCACCCGGCTGAGCCTTTTCTGCGCAGATCTTTACTGCTTCCTGAAGATCTTCACAGAGAATGCAGGAACAAACACCCAGCCGCTCTGCAGCCTCTCTGATTTTTTCTTTTGTCTGTCCGATGAGAACCAGACTTCTTACCTTGCCGTCAAAGCTGTTCAGCCATTCATCATAGCTGGAGCCTTTGTCGTAACCGCCTCCGATCAGCCAGGTAGGACGGTTCATTGCCTGGATTCCCTTGATTGCCGCATCTGGATTAGTTCCTTTAGAATCATTGTAATAGACAACTCCGTTCTTTTCAGTCACATACTCGATCCTGTGCTCTACTGCTGTAAATTCACAGATACTTTTTCGGATACTTTCAACAGATACGCCTGCATAATAAGCCATAGCCGCTGCAGCCATTACATTTTCAAAGTTATGTTTGCCCAACAGCTTCAGATCGTCTGTTTTTACAAGAGAAATCTCCTGATCCTCTGTTTTCAGAATGATCTGTCCGTCCTCCAGGAAAATTCCTTTTTCCAGTCTTCTTTCACTGGAAAAATATACGGTCTGCGGCACAATATTTTTTCCGAATTCTCTAAGAACCGGATCCTCATAGTTCAGAACACACACATCCTCCGGCTTCTGATTCTTTACGATCAGTTCCTTCACACGGATATATTCTTCCATAGTATGATGACGGTTCAGATGATCCTCTGTTATATTCAGAATCGCGCTGACACAAGGAGCGAACTTTTCAATGGTTTCAAGCTGAAAGCTGGAGATCTCAGCCACTGTCACAGAATCCTCGGTCATTTCCAGAGCTTTGGAAGTATAAGGAGTTCCGATATTTCCAACTACAAATACAGAATCCTCGGCATCCTCCATGATCTTTCCAAGAAGGGCTGTTGTTGTTGTTTTTCCGTTTGTTCCGGTAATTGCAAGAACTCGCCCTTTCCCTGTACAGAAAGCAAGTTCAACCTCTCCCCATACCGGAAGGCCCTGCTCATAAAAGCTTTTTACCAGAGGAAGGTCCGTCGGTACCCCGGGGCTTAACACTGCCAGATCAAGGCTTTTCTGCACCTCTTCCGGAAGCCCGCCTGCGTAGATATCCGTTTCTTTTATGCTGGCAGTCTTATGTAATACTGCTTCTTTGTCCAGATCCGGGTTTCCGTCATACAGAACCGGGCAGGCTCCAACCTGTCCCAGAAGCTCTGCTGCTCCGATTCCGCTTTTTCCGGAACCAAATACCAGAACCCGTTTTCCTTTTAAGTCCATCACTGTTTTCCTCCTTCAATTAAAGCGCCAGAAATGCGATCAGGCACATCACAGCAGTTACCACTGAGAACACTGCCACGATCCTTGTCTCTGACCAGCCGCAAAGCTCAAAATGATGATGGATAGGGGCCATTTTGAAGATTCGTTTTCCGTGAGTAGCTTTAAAGTATGTTACCTGGATCATAACAGAAAGAACCTCAACAAAATAGATCAGTGCCACCAGGAGAAGGAACAAAGGCATCTGAAGCACATAGGCTGTTCCGGCCACAAAGCCGCCCAGAGCCAGAGATCCTGTATCTCCCATAAAAATTCTGGCAGGGTATACATTAAAAAGAAGGAAGCCCATGAGGCCGCCTACAACTGCGCAGGTAACAGGCTCAATCCCGCTTTTTGTTCCGATGGACATCACAGTAAAGAAAACTGCAACGATCAGCGTCACGCTGGATGCAAGACCGTCAAGACCGTCTGTAAAGTTGACGCCGTTTACCGTACCGATCACAGCGATAAACAGAAGAGGAACTGCCAGCACACCAAGATTCAGATAGTGTTCCGGCCAGAACGGAATTTTCATGGTCAGAGAAATATCTGTATAGTTAAGGATATAAAAGGCAAAAATACCAGTAACTACCACCTGAAGCAGAAATTTCTGCCATGCAAGAAGACCGTCGGAACGCTTCAGCACAACCTTCAGGTAGTCGTCAAGAAATCCGATGATTCCAAATCCCAGTGTCAGAAACAGGATCGGAATGATAGCCGGATAATCCTTTACATAAAACAGAGACGTTACAACTGCCGCAATCAGAAATATAATGCCTCCCATGGTAGGAGTTCCTGCTTTTTTCAGATGGGACTGCACGCCCTCCACCCGTTCTGTCTGGCCCATTTTCAGTTTTCTGAGAAACGGGATAATCACAGGTCCCAGAATCAGGCTGATTGCAAAAGAAACCAGAACCGGTATTACAACTTGATAATTCATCCTCACACCTCTTATCATTCTTTTGTTTTTATATCATAACCAGTATAAGGCTTTTCCGGGAAATTATCAACCCTCAGTAATGGCACTGTTACTGTCAGTTAATAATGACGCGTTTTTTTACTGCTCCTCTTGTCCGGACAGGCTCCGCTCATCCTCCTCTGATTTTTCTGACTTTGTTTTTTCAATTCCCAGATACGGAAGCACATTGTCAAAAATACTGCGCACTACAGGAGCCGCAATGGTTCCTCCGTAATAAATCCCCTGAGGATCATGGATAATACAAAGAGCCAGTACCTTCGGTTCCTCTGCCGGAGCAAATCCCAGAAAAGAAGAAATATAACGGTTTGCACTTCTGGGAAGAGTCTGGGATGTGGCTGTTTTTCCGCCAATGGAATAGCCTTCAATGGCGGCATTCTTTCCGGAGCCTTCAGACACTACCGTTTCCAGGATTTTTCTCACTGTTTCTGAAGTCTCAGAAGAAACGATCCCGGTTTCCACCGGGTATTCCAGTTCTTTTACCTGAGTTCCGTCTGCGCTCTGAACCGCCACTCCGAAATGGGGAGTGATCCTGTTTCCGCCATTGATAAGTGAGCTTACAGTAGTGGCAAGCTGTACCGGCGTGATCTGGAAAGACTGTCCAAAGGAAACTGTAGCCAGTTCTACATTTCCCATGTTTTCCATTTTGTGCATAATGGTTCCTGCCTCTCCCGGAAGATCGATCCCGGTCTGTTTCATAAGCCCAAACCGCCTAAAATATTTATAATAATTTTCCACGCCAAGGCGCAGCCCCACTTCAATAAATACAGGGTTGCAGGAATTCTGGGCTCCCTCCACAAAATTCTGAGATCCGTGTCCTCTTCTGTTTGCACAGTGGATCCTTCTGTCGTCCACCAGCTTATATCCCGGGCAGTAGAATCTGTCATTTAATGACACCACCCCTTCCTGAAGCCCCGCCGCCATGGTAATGATCTTAAATGTAGAGCCCGGTTCATAGGTATCATTCAAACAAGGATTCCTCCACATCTGATTCAGAAGATCCTGAATCTTCTTCTGATCCATGGATGCTGTATCCTGTCCGATATTCAGAACAAAGGGTTCATTCAGATTAAATTCCGGAACATTGACACAGGCATAAATTTCTCCGTTTTGGGGATTCATCAGAAGAATGGACACCCTTTCGGCCTGCTTCTCTTCCATAACCTTCAGAGCAGCCTGCTGCACGAACTCCTGGATACTGATATCAAGACTCAGTCTCAGCGTATTTCCCTTAACAGGCTCTGCTCTCCGTTCTCCAAGACCGTCGATCTCCACACCTCTGGCATCTGTAGTGGTCAGGATCTTTCCCTGAATCCCTTTCAGAACCTCTTCGTATTCTACTTCCAGTCCAATGATCCCCTGATTATCTCCCCCTGTAAAGCCAAGGACTTTGGATGCCAGAGAGTCATAGGGATAGTATCTTTTATAATCCTCATCCACCTTTACCCCGTCCAGTCCTGCCTTTCGAATGGCATCTCCTGTTTCTTTTTCCACATTGGTGCGGATCCGTTCTATGGATGAATTTTTTTCCACCTTTTTTCTCACTGTTTCTTCTGACAGACCAAGCTCCGACACCAGAAGACGAATCACCTTTTCCGGGTCTTTGATCTGGCTGTGAATCACAGAAACCGTGCACACGGTTTTATTTGCTGCAAGAACCTTTCCTTTTGCATCCAGTATTTCGCCCCTGGCTGCTTTGATATCCCTTTCCCTTTCATGAAGCTCTTCCGCCTTTTCATAATAATAATCAGACCGGAAGCCCATCAGCCACACAAGCCTTCCCAGAAGCCCCAGCATCATTGCTCCGCAGCACAAAAAAACAACCCATACCTTTTTCTTATGAAAGGTTCTGTTTTTTTTCATAAAAATGCCCCACAGAGATCATCACAAAAATATATGATTTCTCTCTGCGGGGTATGTTTTTATCTTTCTTTTAATCCAGTCCGGCTTCTTCGTTTGTCAGACCGTCACTTTCCATATCATTTCCCACAATGGGATCTTCCTGATTTTCCGGCGGTGCCGGCGCTGCCGGGTTGGAAACTGCATCTCCCACTGCTTCTCCGCTTTCTGAAGCCGGAAGCGTTTCTCCGGAAAAGCTTTCCAAGTTTTCTGATTTGATATACTCTCCGTTTTCGTTCAGCTTTCTCCCTCCGTTTTCATTAAGAAGATAGCCCTGCTCGTCTACCCGGTTTCCTTCCATATCAATCAGATTTCCCTCTGCATCTACCATATTTCCTTCTTCATCCACATCGCTGCCGGAAACATCTTCCAGCACACCGTCAAAGCCTTCCCAGAGCTCTGTTTCAGGAACTACGCCTTCCTCCGCCTCATCCGGCTCAACATTCAGATACGGAAGAAGCTCAGAAAGAATTCCCTGGGCAATGTACTGGGGATATTTACTGTCAGCCTGCTCCTCTGCGTTTGGCTCGTCAACAACCACATATACGATCACCTGCGGTTCTTCTACCGGGGCAAAGGTAATAAAGGAAACCAGATACTTTTTGTTTCCACGGGGGAATTTTTCCGCTGTACCGGTCTTACCGCCTGAACTATATCCCTGTACCTTGGAATGGCGGCTGGTTCCCTCAATGACACTGTCTTCCATATAAGAACGGATAGCTGCGGAAATTTCAGAGGAAATAGTCTGTTTCAAAAGAACAGGTTCCACTGTTTTTACAGTGCTTCCATTGCTGTCCTGTATTTCTTTTACAAGATGAGGCTGATAATAGTAGCCTCCGTTAATAACAGAACTCATGGCATTGATCTCCTGGAGCATGGTACAGGTATATCCCTGTCCAAAAGCAGAGCAGGCAAGCTCTGTCTCTCCCATGGTATCCATGGTATGGATAATTCCCGATCCCTCATTCGGAAGATCGATTCCGGTTCTGCTTCCGAAATTAAAAAGACTCTGCGCTTTAATAAACTGTTCTGCTCCCATTTTTTCCGCAATCTGCATCATTCCGTCATTGCAGGAATTGGCGATCACATGCATCAGATCCTCTGTTCCATGAGCATCCGGATAAACCGCACATTTGATAAATGTATTATTATTGGATCCAAACGCCTGTCCGCCGTCACAGACAAAATTATCTCCCTCTGCTATGCTGCCTTTTTCCAAAGCGCCTGCCATAACAATAGGCTTTACAACAGATCCGGGCTCAAAGGCATCTGTCACACAGAAATTATTCCACATGGCATTCAGTGCAGTTACGGTTTCCTCATCATTCATGGCCTTGATCTCTTCCTCAGAATAAAGGCTGGAAAGATCTCTGGGATCATTGAGATCATAGCGGTCTCCGGCATCCATGGCAAGAATTTCTCCTGTATTGGGATCCTGGACTACAACGCCTATGTTCTTGGCTCCCATTTTTTTCTTAAAGCCGTTTACATATTTTTCTACAATCTGCTGTATGCCTACATCCAGAGTGGTAACAATATTTTTTCCGTCCACAGGCTCAATGATCGTCTGCTCCACATCGGACTGACTGTTAAAATATCCGTACTGTCTGCCGTCAGCGCCCATCAGGGTACTGTTGTAGTAGCTCTCAATTCCCACATCCGCCACATCCCTGGCAAGAGTAAAGCCAATGGTATCACAGGCCAGACTCTTAAAGGGATAACTTCTCAGATAATCCTCCTCAAACCATACACCTTTGACGTTTCCGCGCTCTTTTTTTTCTGTATCAGACAGAGGGCTGTCCTCCTCCACAGTGGTATATGCTTCAAATTCCTTTTTCTTATCCATGGAAAGCTGTTTCAGAAGAATCTGATACTGGCTTTGACTTGTACGGCTGTCTGAAAGAAGAGAACGGACTTTTTCTTCGTCAATTCCCAGTATTTCCTTCAGAGCGCGAATAGTAGGCTCCACATAATCTGGATCTGAATTTACCGTCTTACAGTCAAGGATTACATTGTAAACCTTGTTGCTGGTAGCCAGAATATTTCCATTTCTGTCATAGATATTTCCCCTTTTTGCAGGAAGCACATCATTCTCAAACTTCTGCTGCGCCTGGGTCAGAACCTGTTTTTTGTATTTGTCGCCATTTGTTGCATTAATATAGGTAATTCTTCCCAACAAACAAACTAAAGCCAGCAGCACTGCTCCAAACAGTCCTGCCAGCTTTCCTTTCATCTGATGATTTATTTTTTTCCGGGGTTTCCTTCTTCTGGTCCTCCTGTCGTTTCCCAAATTCTCACCTCTTATTTGTCAGGTACATCCTGATACTGTCTCACATAACTGTTATTTGACATGCTGTATGTCTTTTTCTGTTCCTCTCCGGGATAGTTCATTCCCAGCCGTCCAATGGCTATTTTTTTGATCCTGTTCAGATCCACGCTGGAATTCACCTGACTTTCATAGGCATTGTTTTCTTCCCTCAGTTCACTGAGTTCCGATTCCAGCACTGCCACATTTTTGATACGGCCTGTAATATCCGCTCTGAGCTGCAGATAATTCACACAGCAGAACAGAACTGCCACAGAGATCACTGCCAGAAAAAAAACAAATCCCCGCCCCATGCTCATGGCTTTCTGACGGTTTCTCATTGTTTCTCTGCTGACTGCATGTGCACGGCGCGCCGTTTTTGCCGAAGAAGCTTTTGTAGTCTTCCTCTGCCGTCTGTCCTGTGTTCCCCGTACAGCCGGTATGTTTCTTTCAGGTACTTCCTGCAGACGTCTTACTGTATTTCCATCCACATACATTCCCCGGGCGTTTCTGACATTTTCTCTGCTTCTTCTGGCTGTCACCGCTCTGTTTGTCCTGTCCATTTTCTATCACTAACTTTCCTTAACATTCACTAAATCTTCCTGCTGCTCCACTCTGCGTTCAAATATACGCAGCTTGGCGCTCTTTGACCGGGAATTATCCTCCAGTTCCGCTGCTCCGGGCAAGATCGGTTTCCTGGTGATCACTTTTCCCATGGACTTCCTGCCACACACACATACCGGAAAATCCGGAGGGCAGGTACAGGGATTTTCATTTTTGCGGAAAATAGTCTTGACGATCCTGTCTTCAAGAGAATGGAATGTAATAATACAGATCCTTCCTCCATCTCCCAGCATCCCGATCATTCCGTCCAAAGACTCCCTGAGTACATCCAGTTCTCTGTTCAGCTCGATACGGACAGCCTGAAAGGTTCTCTTTGCAGGATGTCCTCCCGCTGCCCGAATCTTCATGGGAATCGCACGGCGGATAATTTCCGTCAGTTCTCCCGTAGTCTGTATTGGCTTTTCCTGTCTGGCAGCCACAATATGTTTTGCAATATTCTTCGCAAATTTATCTTCACCGTAATCACGAATGATCCGGTACAACTCTTTTTCTTCGTAACCATTGATAATATCAGCTGCTGTACGGGTCTGTCTCTGATCCATACGCATGTCAAGAGGCGCGTCTACCCTGTAAGTGAATCCGCGCTCCTCATTGTCAAGCTGGTAGGAAGATACTCCCAGATCCAGCAATATTCCGTCTACCTGATGAATACCAAGGTTTCTAAGCTCGTTTACCATGTAACAATAATTGCTGCGAATGATTGTCACTCTGTCTTCATAGGCAGCCAGCCTTTCACTCGCAGCAATTATTGC
>ERZ826396.2795-NODE-2795-length-13158-cov-3.232237_pt1 | contig 13158 bp, 10 predicted proteins | sample MGYA00519926_ERZ826396 | MGnify/ENA primary metagenome ERZ826396 (study PRJEB31778, sample SAMEA3449230) | human gut metagenome | biome: human gut; feature: human-associated habitat; material: faeces | place: United Kingdom | collected 2010/2012 ...
TCCTGCACTGTTGGAACAATGTTTCATAGGAATATGCAATCCCTCCTGTTCCAAAGCACGGATAAATTCCTGAAATTTTTCATATTGTACAAGAGCAGGAGTCTTGTCTGCTTCATCTGCCCTTGCAAAATGAGTGAAAATCCCTTCTATATCAAGCCCTGGCAGTCTGGAAATTTCAAGAATTTCCGGCACGTCTTTTTTTACATCCCGGTAACCAATCCTGGTCATCCCTGTGTCTATTTTAATATGTATTTTTAATGTTTTTCCTGCTTCTAAGGCGGCTTTTGACAGTTCTTTTGCCATGGACAATTTAAACACCGCAGGACGGAAATCCAGCTTGGCAATTTTCTGGTAGTCTTCCTGATAAGTGTAGCCAAGAATCAGGATTGGCTTTGTAATACCAGCATTTCTAAGTTCCTCTCCTTCTTCTACCGTTGCAACTGCGATTCCCCATATTTCAGGATCTTTTTGAATCCTGCGTGCCAGGGGAACTGCTCCATGTCCATATCCATCCGTCTTCACTACGGCAATAAATTTTGCGCCTTCTCCAACCCTCTTTTTCATCTGTTCCATGTTATATGAAATTGCATCCAGATCAATCTCTGCATACACTCTGCTGTGTTTTTCCATCATTATCTCCCCTTTTCTGTCTTTTTGATACAAGCTGCGATCCCCTCTGTCAGATCTTCTGCCAGAACGCTGTAAGCGCCTCTCCTCTCTCTGGCTGCATCTCCTCCACAGGCATGAAGATACACTCCCAGCACAGTCCCTTCATACACTTTCATATGCTGCGCCAGAAGCCCTGTGATCACCCCGGCAAGCACATCGCCGGAACCGGCCTTTGCCATCGCACTGTTTCCAGCAGTATTCAGAAACATCTGCCGGTCTTTTCCTGCCACAAGCGTACGTGCATCCTTCAGTACACAAACAACACCATAGCTGTCTGTAAATTCTTTTAACGCAGCAAATCTGTTTTTCCCAAGTTCCGGGATGGTACACCCCAAAAGTCCTGCCATTTCTTTCATATGTGGTGTCAGTACAAATGGCTTTTTTTCTTTTGGAAGAAGTTCCATATGATCCGCCAAAAGATTCAAACCGTCTGCATCGATCACACATGGGACCTCTGCATATTTCATCAAATAAGAAAGTATCTGCCCGGCGGTCCTGCTTTTTCCAAGTCCGCATCCGATACAGATTACATCTGCCCACTTCAAAAGACTTTGCAGTTTTTCTTCCTCATATTCTGTATAGGTGGATACGATCGCTTCCGGTAAGAGCTGCTGCAAAATCGTCCGGTTCGATTCTTCTGTATAGATCTGTACCAGACCGCCACCACTTATATAAGCTGCACGTGCACTTAAGTATGCCGCACCAGACATCCCCTTACTGCCCGTGATCATCAGAATCTTTCCATAACTTCCCTTGTGGGAATTCTTTTTCCGATCCGGAAGAAATTTGGAAAGATCCGATTTTTCCAATGTGTAACAGACTTCCGGATTTTCTTCAAAAAGTTTTGTCCCGATCCCGATTTCCACAGGGATTACCTCGCCCGCATAATCGGATCCCGGAAACAAAACAGTTCCCAGTTTCTCACATGCAAAAGAAACTGTCAAGTCCGCATGAAATGCCGTTCCCAGCACCTGTCCGTCAAAAGAGCTGATTCCTGACGGAATATCGATTGCCACTTTCTCTGCATGTATCTGGTTCATTTCTTCGATCACATCTTTATAATGCCCCTCGATCGTCCTGCTTAAACCTACACCAAACACAGCATCTATGACAACAGTATATTCTTTTGGGAGAATGTTTGTGACAACGGAAACACCCAGATTGGATGCGATCTGCCTCTGCTGTCTGCATTCTTCACTCATGGATGTTTCTTTCCCTGCAAAAACCGCACACACATCTTTTCCCTCCAGATAAAGAAGTCTTGCAACGGCGAATCCATCTCCACCATTATTTCCACTTCCGCACACAACAAGACAGTGATCCAGACTGATTCCTTTCTCTTTCATCACTTCCACTGTTTTCAGAGCTGCCCGCTCCATCAATACCAGAGAAGGAATCCCGATCTTTTGAATCGTATATTCATCCGCTCTCTGCATCCACGCTCCGTCTGGTAAATATCTCATACCCAATCTCCCTTCTGCTCCTGAAAAGAAAGGACGTGCAGCCAGACATTTTCCGACCACACGCCTTTGCACATGAACTGAGTTATTCTTACTTGTTTTGTTCTTCCCGGTGACGACTGACATTATATGACAGCTTCATCAGACTGTCTGAAAGATGTACGCTTTCTACGATCACATCTTTTGGCAGATTCAGATCTGTATGTGCAAAATTCCAGATAGCCTGGATTCCATTGTCCACTAATAACTCTGCAACTTCTTTTGCTTTCGATTTTGGAATCGTCAGTGCTGCAATCTCAATCTCATTGTTCTGAAGAAATTCCTGCAGCTCATCCATCATCCGTACCGGGATTCCGCGGATGGCAACTCCTTCAAGCCGGGGATTCACATCAAAAAGTCCTTTTAAAATAAATCCGCCTTTTTCAAAAGAGGCATAATTGGCAAGAGCCTGTCCCAGATTACCTGCACCTATGATAATGAAATTGTGGCTTCTGTCCAGTCCGAGAATCTTGCCGATCTCCGTATATAAATATTTTACATTATACCCGTATCCCTGTTGCCCGAATCCCCCGAAATTATTGAGATCCTGTCGAATCTGGGATGCCGTGACATGCATCTTCTTACTTAGATCGTTGGATGAGATCCTCTCCACCTGATCTTCCATCAAATCTCCAAGGTATCTATAATATCTGGGGAGCCTGCTGATAACTGCACGGGATATTTTTCTTTCTTCCACTGATTGTACCCTCCAATTTTAATCTTTTCTTATTATATAGAATTGTGAAAGATAAGTCAAACTTTTATATTGTATTTTGCCGTGTTTTCGTTATAATGAAATGGTGATGATTCGAAATAATCAGTTATTGTCAAAATACAGGAGGAATTTCATGATACTCGCATGTCATAATTTAAATAAATCATTCGGCGACCATCTCATTGTCCGGGATGGCTCTTTTCATGTAGAAGACCGTGAAAAAGCTGCACTTGTCGGCGTCAACGGTGCAGGAAAATCAACAATCTTCAAAATGATCGTAGGAGAACTGCCTCTGGATGAAGGAGACGTTATTCTAACAAAAGGAAAGACGCTTGGCTATCTTGCCCAGCATCAGAATCTGGATACTACAAACACGATCTATGAAGAACTAAAAACTGCAAAATCTGATATTATCGCTCTGGAAGCCCAGATCCGCGCCATCGAACTGGAGTTAAAATCTCTTTCCGGAGAGGAACTGACAAACCGTTTAAACACTTACAACCGGCTGATGTCAGAATTTGAATCGAAAAACGGTTACGCCTACGAAAGTGAGATCACCGGTGTTTTAAAAGGTCTTGGCTTTACAGAAGAAGAATTCTCAAAACCCACAGACACCCTTTCCGGCGGTCAGAAAACCAGGGTATCTCTCGGAAAACTTTTGCTCACAAAACCAGATATCCTGTTGTTGGACGAACCGACCAACCACCTGGATCTGAACTCCATCAGCTGGCTGGAGACGTATCTTCTGAACTATCCGGGTGCAGTTCTGATTGTTTCCCATGACCGGTTTTTCTTAAACCGCGTTGTGACAAAGGTCATCGAGATTGAAAACGGCTCTGTACGCATGTATACCGGCAATTACAAAGACTATGCACAGAAAAAACAGATGATCCGGGATGCGCAGCTCAAAGAATATTTAAACCAGCAACGTGAAATCAAGCATCAGGAAGCAGTCATTGAAAAACTGCGCTCTTTCAACCGTGAAAAATCAATCAAACGCGCGGAAAGCAGGGAAAAAATGCTCTCCAAAATCACACCTGTCGAAAGACCCGCAGAAGCGGCAAGAGAGATGCACTTTACACTGGAACCTTCCGAAGTCAGTGGAAATGACGTTTTAAGTATCGAATCCCTCGGGAAACGTTTTGACAGTCAGGTGTTATTCCATGATATCAGCTTTGAAATCAAGCGCGGAGAGCACGTAGCGATCATCGGAGACAATGGAACCGGAAAAACAACACTCTTAAAAATACTCAATCAGGTCGTAGAACCGGATTCCGGAAGTTTTACACTGGGTTCTAAGGTTCAGATCGGATACTACGATCAGGAACATCATGTGCTGCATAATGAAAAAACTATTTTCGACGAGATTTCTGACGATTATCCGACACTCACCAATACGCAGATCCGAAACACTCTTGCAGCATTTCAGTTTACCGGAGACGATGTCTACAAGCTGATCCGGGATTTAAGCGGTGGAGAAAAAGGACGTGTCTCTCTTGCAAAACTGATGCTTTCAGAAGCCAATTTTCTGATTCTTGACGAGCCGACCAACCACCTGGATATTACTTCCAAAGAAATTCTGGAGCAGGCACTCAACGAATATACCGGCACGGTTCTGTACGTATCCCACGACCGGTACTTTATCAACCAGACTGCCACCCGGATTCTGGAACTGGTCAACCAGACTTTTGTCAATTATATCGGAAACTATGATTACTATCTGGAGAAAAAAGAAGAACTGACCGCCGCATACGCCACCCCGGCTTCTGATCAGACAGTTCCTCAAAATACCACAGAATCGGCACCTTCAGACTCCAAACTAAGCTGGCAGGAACAAAAGGAACTGCAGGCAAAAGAACGAAAACGAAAAAATGAACTGAAAAAGACGGAAGACCGAATTGCTGTTCTGGAAGAACGAAATGTGGAAATCGACGAGCTGATGACGCAGGAAGAAGTCTATTCCAATTCTGTCAAATGTCAGGAACTTGCATTGGAAAAAGATGCAAACAATACCGAACTGGAAGAACTGTACGAAAAATGGGAAGAACTCGCAGAATAATCTGCGAGTCCTTTCCATTTCATTTTCTAATATCACTTCTTCCAGATAGGAGTCATTTCTTTTAATATCTCCGGTATTTTTTCATAAAAATTTTCCACATCAAACTTTCCATAGTATATGATATCCATATCCGCAGCTTTTCCGAGATAGATCATCTCATCTTCGTTCTGCTCTTGCAAATGAGGTTGTATATATGTGGACCACAGGTTTCGATTTAAATAAACCATTGCAATTTCCCTTTTTTCTGCTCCCTCTCCCACTGTTACAGGGTTACAAAAAACAGAGCCTGCCGAATCACTTCCTGCATAGGATAAATAGGCATTCTCTCCGACTATTTCCACTTCCATTTTCTGTGGATCAAACGGGATCGGCTCTTTCGGAAGCACCAGAATTGTATAAACTCCTGCCAGAAGGGCGCACACAAGAATCGCCCCAAGTATTGCTGCTGCGATCCTACGGTTGATCAATCTGTGTTTTAATTTCTGAAACAGTTCTTTTTCTGCCTGATTGATTTTTTTCTTATTCGGCAATATTATTTTTGCCCGCATTTTTTCCATTTCTTTTCTGCAGTCTTCACATTCCTTCAAATGTTCTTCTACCAGCTTCTTTGTATCCTCACTCACAATTTCATCTACATACAGCGGCATGATATCCTGTATTACATTACAACTGATTTTACTCATATCCCTGCTCCTCCATATACTCTTCAATTTTCTTTTTCGCTCTATAAAAAGTAACTCTCGCCCAGCCGGAACTTTTTTGAAATAATGTTCCGATTTTTTCATAAGAAAGTTCTCCAAACACCCGCAAATTAAACACTTCTTTATATGGTTCTTCCATATTGTGAAGGAACTTGTGAATCAAAAATGCCTTTTCTTCATTCACCAGATTTTCTGCAAAATGAACTCCTACATCTACTACGTTTTCATACTCTGTCCAATCTGCATCATGCTTTTTTCGTCTGCAGTTGCTAAAATATGTATTCTTCGCAATTGTAAAAAGCCAGGCTCTGATATCCTTTCTCCCGTCAAATTGATTCAGAGATTTTAATGCTTTTACAAACGTCTCCTGCGCAATTTCTTCTGCTGTCACTTCATCCGGCGTCAGGCTGCGAACATATAGAAAAACTTCCCGAAAATACAGCTGATATATTTTTTCGAACTCCACATCTCCCCCTCCTTTCACCTTAATAACTGCTCACATTCTAAAACGTTACAAATCTTTTCATTTTATTATATAAAAAAATACATACTTTACAAAATTGTTTTTTTGCCCTGTTTTATCTCGTGATCATTCTCTCACCCGGGGTATAAAAAACGGGGTGAAAAATCCGATGTAAGATTTTTCACCCCACTTTTCTATTTTCTTTTACAATCTCTTCGCGATTGCTTTGATAAATCCTTCACTGTTTAAGACTGTCGGATTCTCAATTGTTGTGATCAATGCCAGATCTTTTGTCATCTCCCCTGCTTCAATCGTATCGATCGTAGCTTTTTCCAGTCTGTCAGCAAACTCCATCAATTCTTTGTTTCCGTCCAGTTCTCCGCGTTTTCTCAGCGCTCCGGACCATGCAAAGATCGTTGCCACAGAGTTTGTAGAAGTCTCTTCCCCTTTTAAGTGCTTGTAATAATGACGCTGTACCGTACCATGTGCCGCTTCATACTCATAATACCCTTCCGGAGAAACCAATACCGATGTCATCATTGCAAGAGAACCAAATGCTGAGGACACCATGTCGCTCATCACATCACCGTCATAGTTCTTACATGCCCAGATAAATCCGCCCTCTGATTTCATCACACGCGCTACGGCATCATCGATCAATGTATAGAAATATTCGATTCCCGCTGCTTTGAACTTCTCATCATATTCTGCATCGTAGATTTCCTGGAAAATATCTTTAAATGTATGGTCATATTTCTTGGAAATTGTATCCTTTGTTGCAAACCAGAGATCCTGTTTTGTGTCCAGTGCATAATTGAAACAGCTTCTTGCAAAACTTTTAATCGACTCATTGACATTATGCATTCCCTGTACGATTCCTGCGCCTGTAAACTCATGAACCAGCTCTCTTGTCTGCGTTCCGTCTTCTGCTGTGTAGACCAGCTCCACTTTTCCAGCACCCGGAATCTTCATCTCGGATCCTTTATACACATCCCCATATGCATGTCTTGCGATCGTAATTGGCTTCTTCCAGCTTTTTACACAAGGCTCAATTCCTTTTACAACAATCGGAGCACGGAAAACTGTTCCGTCTAAAATAGCGCGGATCGTACCATTTGGACTCTTCCACATCTCTTTGAGATCATACTCTTCCATACGCGCCGCATTTGGAGTGATCGTCGCACATTTGACTGCCACTTTATATTTTTTCGTCGCATTTGCAGAATCTACTGTCACCTGATCGTTCGTCTCATTGCGGTGCTCCAGCCCCAGATCATAATATTCTGTATTCAGGTCAATGTATGGCTCCAGAAGATCTTCTTTGATCATCTTCCAGAGAATTCTTGTCATCTCGTCCCCGTCCATTTCCACGATTGGTGTGGTCATCTTAATTTTTTCCATGTTCCGTATCCTCCTAAATTTCTTCGTATCCCTGTTTTTTCAAATTCTGCATCACATGCAGGATGTGTTCGTTTGCAAGCTGCTCTGCCAGATCTGCATCGTTGTCTCGGATCGCACGAAGGATCTGCTTGTGCTCTCTGATCGACTTTCTGGCTCTCTCCTCTGAAACGACAGAGTTTCTTCTTGCCTGCTGCACATATTTATGAAAATCCATCAGGACATGGCTTAAAATCCGGCTGTCCGATGCTTCATACAAAATCTTATGGAATTTGCCATCCAGATCTGTCACCTGGTCTGCATTATTTCCACTTACTTTTTTCATATGGAATTCTGATAGAAGAATCACTTCTTCCAGCTCATCCAGCTGTTCCTCCGTAATATGCTCTGTTGCCCATCTGGCACACAACCCTTCCAGCATAGAACGCAGGATATAGATATCTCTGATATCCTTGGATGAAATTCCGGTCACATACGCTCCTTTGTTCGGTACGATCGTGACCAGTCCTTCCAGCTCCAGCTGCCTGAGTGCCTCTCTGACCGGTGTCCGGCTTACCCCCAGCTCTTTTCCGAGTGTATTCTCCCGCAGTTCATCATGCTCTTTATATTTTCCGCTCAGTATGTCTTCGCGAAGTCTCTGGAACACACGGCTTCCCAGAGAATTATCCTGATATTCGCCCATTTTCTATCTGTCAGCCTCCCAGCTACAATTTTATATGCAGTTCCTTACATATACTATCTATTTTGGCAATTAATTCGTCATCTGTCAAGACTGTAACGCGACCTTCTTCATACTCCTTATCTACCCACTCTTTCAATCGGCTGACCAGTTCTGAATTTTTATCCACCTGACTGCCCTGCGGAAGTTTATAGTAGGCATTGATCCAGTAGGCGATTCCCGCCGCTCCGGATGTATTGGAAACAGAAACCAGCGCTGGGCGGTTCAGGAATTTGTCTGTATCAAAGATATTGTAGATCTCTTCATTTTTGAGCATTCCATCCGCATGGATTCCAGCTCTTGTGACATTAAAATTCTTTCCGACAAACGGTGTCCTCGATGGCACTCTGTATCCGATCTCCTTCTCATAATATTCAGCCAGCTCTGTAATAACCGTTGTATCCATTCCATCCAGTGTTCCTCGAAGCTGTGCATACTCAAATACCATTGCCTCTAAAGGTGTATTTCCCGTACGCTCTCCGATACCAAACAAGGAACAGTTCACTCCGCAGGCTCCGTAAAGCCACGCTGTCGTCGAATTATTGACTGCTTTATAGAAATCGTTGTGTCCGTGGAATTCGATCAGTTCACTTGGCACGCCCGCATGTGTCATCAGACCATAGATGATTCCCGGAATAGAACGCGGAATCACTGCACCCGGGAAATTCACCCCATATCCCATCGTATCACAGACACGGATCTTGACCGGGATCTGATACTCTTCCATCAGCTTCATCAATTCCAGACAAAACGGAATCACAAAACCGTAAATATCAGAACGTGTGATATCTTCCAGATGACATCTCGGCCGAACTCCGGTTTCCATGCACTCACGCACAACAGATAAATAATGTTCCATCGCTTCCCGCCTCGTCATCTTCAGCTTGTAAAAAATATGATAATCGGAACAGCTGACCAAAATCCCTGTCTCCTTGAGACCGATATCTTTTACCAGCTGAAAATCCTTTTTACTGGCACGGATCCAGCTTGTCACTTCCGGAAACTGATATCCTCTCTCCAGACATTTGTAGACCGCATCCCGATCTTTCTTGCTGTACAGGAAAAACTCACTCTGACGAATCTTTCCGTTAGGACCTCCCAGACGATGGAAATAATCATAAATCGTCACAATCTGCTCTGTTGTATAAGGAGCTCTGGACTGCTGTCCGTCTCTAAATGTCGTATCTGTGATCCAGATTTCATCCGGCATATTATGCGGCACAATACGGTCATTGAATGCAATCTTTGGGATTTCATCATAATGGAACAGATTCCGGAACACATTCGGCGTATCTACATCCACCAGTGGATACATGTGTTCTTCCAGTTCCAGAAGATTTGTGTGCTGATTCAAACGTACTTTTCTATTTTCCATGATTTTCTCCTCCGTCCACTCTTTAACACTCTACTTAACAAAAGTTCTTGTATAATTGTATACACTTATACATGTATTGTCAATAGTAATTTTTCTTACTATAACTGCAAAAGGCAGATGCCCTGATCCTTTCAATCAGATAACATCTGCCTTTTTCTCACACGATCACTCTTACTTTCAGAACACCTTCTACTGCTTCCAGTGCTTTCGCAATCTGTCCGGAAACCTCGGATTCTACGTCGATCATCGTATAAGCATATTCCTTCTTACTCTTATTTGCCATCAGGGAAATATTCATTCCCTCGCCTGCCAGAAGTGCTGTAAACTGTCCCAGCATATTCGGGATGTTGCGGTGCAGGATTGTAATTCTTGCTCCGCTTCCTTTCACTCCCATATCGCAGTCCGGATAATTTACAGAATGTGTAATATTTCCGTTCTGCAGATAATCCATCACTTCTGCAACTGCCATTTTGGCGCAATTATCCTCGGACTCTTCTGTGGAAGCTCCCAAATGCGGAATCACGATCGCGCCTCTGACACCTACGATCTCTTTTGTCGGGAAGTCCGTCACATAACTGCGCACTTTCTCAGATACTAAAGCATCCACGATATCTTCCTGATTAACCAGTACATCTCTCGCAAAATTCAGGATCACTACCCCGTCTTTCATCAGACTGATGGCGTCTTTGTTGATCATTCCTTTTGTATCGTCCAGTGCCGGAACATGAACGGTCAGATAATCGCACTCTTTGTACAATTCATCCACGGATTTTGCATGATGAATATTTCTGGAAAGCTTCCATGCCGCATCTACGGATACGTACGGGTCATATCCATATACTTCCATTCCCAGATGTGTCGCTGCATTCGCCACCAGAACTCCGATCGCTCCCAGACCGATCACTCCTAATTTTTTTCCTTCCAGCTCCGTTCCTGCAAAAGCTTTCTTCTTCTTTTCTGTGATTTTTGCGATGTCTCCGTCTTCTTCGTACTCCTGCACCCAGTTGATACCTCCGATAATGTCACGGGCTGCCAGAAGCATTCCTGCAATTACGAGTTCTTTCACACCATTTGCATTGGCTCCGGGTGTATTGAATACTACGATTCCTTTCTCCGCACAACGATCCAAAGGAATATTGTTCACACCTGCACCTGCTCTTGCCACAACTTTCAGGTTCTCCGGCAGTTCCATCTCATGCATAGATGCACTTCTGACCAAAATTGCGTCTGCCGCCTCTGCAGCCTCTGTTTTTTGATAGTTCTCTGTAAATTTATCGAGTCCAATCTGAGAGATTGGATTCAGGCAATGATACTGATACATACTACGCATTTTCCTCCTCAAACTTCTTCATAAACGCAACGAGAGCTTCTACTCCTTCATACGGCATTGCGTTGTAAATACTTGCACGCATTCCGCCTACAGTACGGTGTCCCTTCAGATTTTCCAGTCCGGCTTCTTTTGCTTCTTTCACAAATTTGGCATCCAGATCTTTGTCTCCTGTCACAAATGGAACATTCATCAGAGAACGGTCTTTTTTCTCCACGGTTCCTTTGAACAACTTACTTTCGTCCAGAAAATCGTACAACAGTTTAGCTTTCTTTTCATTTTTCTCTTTCATCGCAGAAAGACCGCCCATCTTCTTCAGCCACTTAAACACTTTTCCGCAAATATAGATTCCGTATGCAGGCGGAGTGTTGTAGAGAGAATCCGCATCTGCATGCGTTTTGTATTTCAGCATCGTCGGTGTGCCTGGAAGCACATCTTCTGTGATCAGGTCTTCCCGGATAATCACGATCACAACACCTGCCGGTCCGATATTTTTCTGTACGCCTCCATAGATCACTCCATATTTTGTGACATCTACAGGCTCAGAGAGGAAACAGGAAGAAACGTCTGCAACCAGCGTCTTTCCTTTTGTATTCGGCAGTTCTTTAAATTTTGTTCCGTAAATCGTATTATTCTCACAGATATATACATAATCTGCATCTTCTGAAACCGGAAGATCCGAACAGTCCGGAATATAAGAAAAAGTCTTGTCTGCAGAAGATGCGATCCGGTTTACGGTTCCATACTTTTCTGCCTCATCCGCTGCTTTTTTTGCCCACTGACCGGTCACAATGTAATCTGCTACCCGGTTCTTCATCAGATTCATCGGAATCATCGCAAACTGCTGAGATGCTCCGCCCTGCAAAAATAAAACCTTGTAATTGTCCGGAATATCCATCAGCTCTCTGAGATCTGCCTCTGCTTCCTGAATAATCGTCTCGAAGGCTTTCGAGCGATGACTCATTTCCATAACCGACATTCCGGTTCCTCTGTAATCTAACATTTCATCTGCTGCTTCTTTTAGCACTTCTTCCGGCAGCACTGCCGGTCCGGCTGAAAAATTGTACACTCTACTCATCTTCTTTTCCTCCTGAATTTCATTTTTATATTGAAACAAAGAAAATTTATTCTTCGTTCAAATCCATCTCATCAAACACTTCGCTGATCGCAGCTCCCGGCGCAACCATCGGCCACACCTTGTCATCCTGGTCGATCTGGCAGTCCAGCACAACAGGACGCTGCATCTTTACTGCTTTTGCAAAAGCGTCTGCAAACTCTTCTTTTGTTGTCACACGGATTCCTTCTGCTCCAAGTGCCTGTGCCAGCTTTACAAAATCCACCGCATCATCCAAGATTGTCTGGGAATAATGCTGATTGTAAAAGAGATTCTGCCACTGGCGTACCATACCAAGCACATGATTGTTCACCACGACCTGTACGATCGGAATCTGATATCTCGCAGCTGTTGCGATCTCATTCATGTTCATACGGAAACATCCGTCTCCGGCGATATTGACTACGGTCTTTTCCGGACAGCCCATTTTGGCTCCGATGGATGCGCCAAGTCCATATCCCATTGTTCCAAGTCCTCCGGATGACAAGAGCGTCCTTGGCTCTTTATATTTATAATACTGTGCAGCCCACATCTGATGCTGTCCTACTTCTGTCGTAATGATTGCATCTCCTTTTGTCTGCCTGTAAATCTCTTCTACGATATACGGACCGGTCAGCTTTCCATCCTCATACTGAAGCGGATATTCTTTCTGATACGCTGCAATCTGTTCCATCCACTCCGGATGTGACTGTTCCTCAAGTCTTGCATTCAACCGCATTAAAACTTCTTTCAAATCTCCGACGATTCCATGATCAATCAACACGTTTTTGTTCATCTCTGCCGGATCGATATCAATCTGCAAGATCTGTGCATTCTTCGCAAACTTTTCTGTATCGCTCGTTACACGGTCATCAAATCTGGCTCCTACCGCGATCAACAGATCGCACTCACTGACTCCATAGTTGGATGTCTTGGTTCCATGCATTCCGACCATCCCTGTGTAACGCGGATCTGTTCCCGGAAATGCTCCCTTTCCCATCAGAGTATCTGTCACCGGAGCATCCACTTTTTCTGCGAATTCACGCAATTCTCTGCTCGCCCCCGAAAGGACAACGCCGCCCCCAGCATAAATAAACGGCTTTTGGGATGCTTCGATCATCTCAACAGCACGTGAAAGTGC
>ERZ826396.2800-NODE-2800-length-13149-cov-3.573163_pt1 | contig 13149 bp, 12 predicted proteins | sample MGYA00519926_ERZ826396 | MGnify/ENA primary metagenome ERZ826396 (study PRJEB31778, sample SAMEA3449230) | human gut metagenome | biome: human gut; feature: human-associated habitat; material: faeces | place: United Kingdom | collected 2010/2012 ...
GACTACTGACAAGAAGTATCATGAAGATCCATTTCGTGCAGTAAATTTTCCAATCTGGAAAGACGGAATCATGCGTTGCCCAAACGGGAAAAAGTTGCAACTGCCGCATAGGATTTCATAATAGCATTCTTATTGGGTAAGGGGAGTTATACACTTTTTTATAAAATATAACAACTGTTGCATCCAAAAACAAAAGGACGCATGAAAAAACTTTCGTTTCACACGCCCTTTTTGACAAATGAGAGCTTAATTATCCCAGTATAATTTTCGCTTTTTATCATCCAGCCCATCCACAAACCTTCTTTTGAATACAAGGAATTCTTCCAGATCCATCAGAATATGGTACAGCATCGCACGGCTCTCAAATTCCTCTCTGGTCTTTGGAAGTGGATTTTTCCTGATAATCACAAAAAGTTCATGTAGTTCATCCAACTGAGCCGTCGGAACTGTATGTTCCTTCACACATACCAGCATATCAAACACATAACTCGAAATGATCATTGCCTCATCTGGCATATGTCTGATTTTCTTCATCTCATAATGTAAGTTATGGATCACGTTGCACTGCTTCATCCGCATTTCAAAATAATCGATATAGTATCCCGGATGTGACTGAAATGTATTATCCTGATATTCATAGGCATCCTGGATAAAGCCCTGAACCTCTTTTTCCAGCGCACAGATATCATCCCATACATTTCTCTGCATTTCCTTATTCGCCAGATATGCCGAGATCTCTCCAAGTATCATCTGCAGACGTTCTTCTGTATATCGCATATTTTCAACCAACGCCTTGCGCTGACTTCCATAATCATAAAACAAGTTCAGGACCAGTGCCATCGTAATTCCGATCAATACCAGCATAAATTCATTTGCAATGAAATCAAATTCAAAATCTCTGACTTCCAGAAAATGCATTCCGATCAGTGCATTTACGGAAATCGTCGCTCCCCATCCAAGCATCTCTGCGATAATAACCACAAAAAACACATAAATACCATATGCCATCCATTCTGATTCTACTGCTGAGAATATAATAAGTGCCATAAGTGCTGAAATTATAAATGTCACAACCCTCGCTACCGATAATTTGACAGTTTTCCACTTTGTAGTCACCATCGTAAGAAGCGCAACACTTCCTGCCGCCAGTGAATACTTCAGTCCACACAGATTGGCTATGTAAATCGCCATACTGCTTCCTATCGCAATTTTTAGTGCCTGCATCCCGATCTTTTTACTTTTCATTATTCCTCCCGTGATCTCATGCACATATTCCTATGAATTCTGTGCACTTGATTTTATATCCATATTTATGATACCGAGAACAGGATAACTATGTCAAATATTTTTTTACGTAGTGTTCTTCTGAAAATGCAGGCAACAAAAAACAGGCTTTTCCGACAAAAAATCGCTTGCCGGCAGATAAGTTTCTGCCGGCAAGCGATTTTATTTTTTCAATTAAAATCCTGTCAATCTGAAAAACATTAATTCATTTGCTGATCCGTCGTCTCGTTCCTGTGTCAGCATAATTAACAGAGAGCCGTCATCTAAAAGCTGCATATCTTCCAGCCATGGATAACTGACACCAAATATGTCCTTTGTAGAAATTGCACCTACGTGCGTTCCATCTTTTGCCCAAAATTGTATTTCGCGCATATTTCCATCTGCAGCCACAAAACCATTTTCTGTTTCCGCCATGCCCGTAATGGAACCAAGCTTGTCCGGAGAACTGATATCGTCTCCACCTAATTTCAAAAGCTGATTGCCATCATAATCATAGACAACAATTTTTGTGCCTTCTTCTTCCGCAGCCATGGAACCGGCAACCATAATATGACTATTCGTGATCTGTACGTCATCTATCATGGAAAATAGTCCCTTGCGCTCTTCATCTTTATTTAATCCGGTCAGTATCCACGGTTCTGCTGTCAGGTTACCGCCTTGATTCGCAATCTTCTGAGTATCACTGTTCACCCAGAAACTGATTCCCCATTCTCCGGATGGATGCATATTCAGATCTCCGTCTACTGTTGTCTGAAGTGCCTTTTTCCCATCTTTTACGCCAATTACATCTCCAATTCCAGGCGAAAGATATAACATTCCACTGCTGTCCCCAGACAAATATTCAAAATCATCGTCTAATTCCATCGAAGATACGAATTCGAGTCCACTTTCTGAATATTCATAAGTATCCAGTTTGTTCTCCAGCAAATGGAATACCTGATTGCCCTGTTTTACAAACTGATGATCCATAATCTGCATAACGCCCTGTGCTTCTTTAAATGGGATATATTCCGGAACGATTGTATAAGAACCTACCATCTGCTCTGCCAATACAGGTTCAACAGGCTCTCCCTCCCATGGCCATGGTGCGTCTTTATTTCCTTCATCCTCTAATTTCAGCACAATTCCTTCTAACAATTCTTTGTCAGAATCATCTATTTCCTGTCCTCTTACTCTGATATCATAGGATGTGCCAGACTGTTCATAACGATACATATACGTTTTTTCTATGGAATTACTTTCCGGCATTGCTGTATATTCTGCATTTCCTATTGTTACAGTGTCCATTTTCCCTTCAGCATATGCCTCTAAATCCACTCCAAAGGCAATTAAACTCTTTCGATATGTATATGACTCCTCCTTGGTCGCTTCTATAGAAATGACATTCTCGGATCCATCTACTGTATCTCCATCAAAAAATCTAACGTAAGAATATTCTTCATCTTCCCTCATATTCTCTTTATCGTAGTTCCATGCCTTCGGATAATACACTGTAAATAAACTTAATTTAAGACTTTCTCTGTCTTTAAATTCTGTTTCTTCCTGCTCTGCTTTTTCCGATTTTTTATTCTCCGGATTCTTTTTTTGTCCACATGCCGCTATCATCATCATGCATATCATGATACACAGCACACACCACAGTTTCTTTTTCATAGCGTCTTCTCTCCCTTCATGATTTCCACATCCTTTTCAGTTATTCACTGTCGCTTTTTACACAGTGGAATGTATAGTAGTCATCATCATCACTGTAGTCTACTTTCAAAGTACCATCGTCATTTATCATCACTATAAGAGATGGATTTTCTGATTCAATCGAACAATATCCCAGTGCAACTGACCATGGGAAAGTCCCAATCTCCTCCCCTTTATAAATAACTGTTACATTACGGTCACTTTTGAAATCAAGACGCAGTGCATCATTGATGTTGTCTACTCCTTCCATAGAAGTCTGAGGTCCGTCTCCTAAAAGTTCTTCCACGCTTTCAGCGGCCCACTTACCTATGACTGCACTTTCCTCCTCTGTCAGATAGAGCGAAGGATCCATTGCATCTGTTCCATCCTTTGCAAAAATCACCTTTACTCCCATCTCGAGCATATTATCAAAAGAAATAATATCTTTTCCGATGATTCCCACCATCTCTTCTCCTTCGATGCTCAAGATAAACTGATCATCTTCGACAGACCATTTTCCATTCCCGGTAGTGTCTCCAACTGAAAAGGAAACTTTTCCGTTGTTTTTCACTTCAAATTCAAAAGCACCTCCGAAAGTTTCATCTATACTGACGGACATTCCCATCACCTGAGCGGACACCGCTACCCATTTTCCTTCATACGGGTTCTTTTCTCCTGTTTCTCCGGAGCCTCCACAACCAGTCAATGCTATCATACTGATGATAAGCACTATTCCAAATAACAAATTCAACTTTTTTTTCATAATCTTCTCCCTTTTCAATTACTTTTTATCTGCAAAAAATGGAGTCAGCAATTCTGCCACCTTACTGATTGGCATCGTCTGCACGATTACCTTTCCCGGTCCTTTCACAACGGTATTAAAAATACCTTCTCCTCCAATCAGCATATTTTTTACTCCTTTTACGGTTACAACATCCATAGTGCAGGTTTCTTCCATTGCCGCTAAGTACCCCGTACTGATCACTATTTCCTGTCCGGCACTCAAATCATACTCCACTGCATGTCCGTCAATTTCTACAAATGCAGTTCCATTTCCGCTCAATCTCTGCATAACGAAACCTTCTCCGCCAAATAAGCCTTTTCCTAATTTTTTCTGGAAATGCATGGACAGTTCCACTCCTTCTTCTGAAGCAAGGAATGCGCTTTTCTGCACAATCATGGAGTGACCGTTGCTAATCTCCAGTGCTTTGATCGCTCCCGGAAAACTTGATGCAAATGCAATCATTCCGTCTGCACCTTCTGCGGTATATCTGTTTTGAAATGCAGAATCACCAGACATCATTCTGCCGAACATTTTCTTCATTCCGCCACCGGAAACCGTCTCCATTTTCATGTTCGGGCTCATCCAGCTCATACTTCCGCTTTCTGTGATCATAGATTCTCCTGCTGCTAATTCACATACGACAACTGGTAAATTTCCTCCCAAAATCTCATATTTTTTCATAGTAAAGTTCTCCTTTCTTTTTCGTTTTTCATTTTTCTTTTTTCATCCTACAACAGTACCTTTTTCATTAAGTTTTGCGGCACATTGCACACACATATCCAGATCATCACAGATCAAAAAGCAATGGTCACATACAAGGCGCTTACATATCGGACAAATATTAAAGATTTCTTTCGCCTGATTCAATGCTTTTTGAAATGCTAAATTCTTTTCCCGGTCATAAAGCGTATCATAAATAATCTTCCGATTTTCATTTTCCGGTTTTTTCCCCGCTTTGGAAAAACGAATTGGTGTGCTTTTCCATACTGTTTTACATTCCATGCAGCATAGTGAAAAGCAAAACTCATCCGGTGTAGAACAATCTATTAAATCCTTCTTCGTAATATATTCCACATTTTTAACCTCCTTGTTAACCTCCTTGCTCTATCACCATCCCACTCTCAGTTCTCCCTCCTTATCCATTTCCTTTATTTTTTTCTTTTATCGGGCGGCCACCATTTCGTAATAAAAGCGTAGCAGATACGGAAAGCAAATACTATGGTCGCCATTCGTATATTATGCTTATTTTTCAAAATACGAACGATTAGTATACTATATATAGTGTTTTATTCTTATTTCTCCGCTATATATGCACAATATCTTTTTGTAAAAATATAAAAGAGCTCTATCAGCAAACAAAAAAAAGAGCCTGTACAGACCAATGTCATCTTAACTTAATGACATTGCTGTAAAGACTCTTTTTCGTTTACTCAGTTCTATTATATGTCAGCTTATCTAACTGACCGCATTTTCGAAACAACTCAATATACAGCATTAATTCCTCTCTGACAGTTATTCCCAGTTTTCGATTCATATTTGTATTATGCTTTCTCGCTGTTCCAATACTGATATAAAGCAATGAAGCAATCTCCTGTATCGTATATCCATCAACATAATACTGAAGAACCATCCTCTCTGACGGAGTCAGAGTTTCCACACGCAAAGCAAACGCCTTGAGCATTTCTTCTATATTCGGAGGAATGCCTCCATTTTCCAGTTTCTCCGTATTCTTTTTTTTCTGCATAAAATCAACCAGTGCATCCACTTCTGAAATGCCTGATAAGTTTTCGTCCGTCAGCGTATCCTCCTGCAGTGCTTTTAAACTCCGAAGAATCGGCTTCACAAAACGATGGGACATACTGACAGAAACAACCAATAATAAAATCAGGAATAACAACGTACCGATGATCCAGTCCCTTCGATTGTCCGCTGTTAATTTTTCATAATTCGCTTCTGATATCAATGTCAGTACCGCAAGCGGCATCCCATTACAACTCTTCAATTCAAGCAGTTCATGCCTGCCTATATAATTCCCGAAAGCGGTAGAATATGTATTATAATATTTTCCTTTCTTCACTGTCATCGTTCCTGATGGTGAAAGATACGTTTCTTTTGTATCTCCGAACATCGCCTTATCCAGATAGATGTTTCCTTTTTTGTCCACAGGAGCCAGTACTGTCACTATATTCCCACAGGAACCTTCCACCATAGGATAAGACAGTCTGAAATACAGATTACTCATCTCCATACCGCACAAACCGCGTACTTTTCCGGTACTGTCTAAAACCGGGACATATAAAAGCTGCACATCCTCCCATGTATCACTCAGCTCCAGCCGGTCTGTCCACAGGCAGCTCTCTACCAGCCGGTTTCCATCAAACTGCATAATCTGTTCATAACCCGACAATGCGGACGTATCAAATTCTAAATTCCAACGGTTATGGAGCTGTACCTGCTCTGCTCTTGCAATATCAGCATTTCCCCTGAAAAAAACTACGTGCTGTTTGCTTGTATTTACTGCCTTTAAATCAGACAGGCGCAGGTAGATTCCCATGCGTGATGTATCTGCATATTCCGTCTTCGTATTTACCGTTGCATCCAATACAACAAAAACTCCACTGCAATATTTCACATCCAATGCAGATTTTAAGGAGGGATACAGCGCAGCCTCTAAATCCATGATCAGCTGAGGATTATCATTCAAATTTGAAAATGTCTTTCCATTGGCTGTCAGGCATTGGTTCAATTCTTTTGTAATATCTTCTGATAAAGAAATACTTCTCGCCATCATAATGTCGGTCTGCTCTGTCATCGCTGACAACGTATTCTTCTGCTGGGCAGACAACATTTCCCGCACTTTAAAATCCATTCCCGGAAGGACTCCAATAATACTCAGTAACAGAACTGTCGCTAAAAAAAGTGTTAAAATCACCACGCACCAATAAACAATCAGTCTTTGCTGCATACGGACGCTTTGTCTCTTTATTCCTTTTATAATCTTTCGGAAATTTATTCTCTTTTCTCCCATATGTCAGCCACCTCTTTTTGCCGATCCGGCAGACATTATTGTGTGTATGCTGCTTTGAAATCCTCTAATGTCTCTGAAACAAGTTTATCCATATCTTCCGGATGTTCCAGCCACTCCAACCGCTTTACTGACAAGGTTTGCCTGATAAGTTCTTCGAACTTTGTTTCCATATCCAGATAGGAATCCAATTTCGGAGCAGTATAAAATGTATAGTTCTCCTGCGTCTTTAAAAAAGCCTGATACAGGGATACATACATCGGATCACTTAACTTCTCGATCGCCTCCGGAAGATAAACATCGAAAGCCTCCTGTTTTACCGGCATATATCCAAGACTGGTCACAAATTCTACATTCTTTTGGGCTTCTGTCAGCCATTTAAGAAACGTAATACAGGCCTTTTCTTTTTCCGGTGTAGATTTCACCGTACAAATGCCGGCACCTCGCTGCATGACCATCGTTTCTCCCCTGGAAAATACAGGACATGGCATGGAAACAATCTCTACTTTTTCCGATGTGTTATCCGCATACGTAACTTCGTCTGAATAATATAACACGCTGGCTGACGAAGCCACCGATACAATCGAATCTCCCGTTCGCAAAGGTTCCGTTGCATAACCGCTGCGAAGCCATACTCCTCCGGACAGTGCCGCTTTTGCATAAGGTTCCCATACTGTTTGAAATTCCGGTCCGAAAGCCAGATTTTCTCCCTTAAAGAAATTTTCACCCAGAGATTCTACACCTACCTGAAAATAGTTAAAATGATAATCATGAACGAAAAAATTCTTTCCATCATCAGGTATGTCCGGCGTCTGGTTATCTGTCCATGCAGCATATTGTTCTGCCATTGCGAAGAGTCCTTCCCATGTTTTTAAATCTTCCATCTTCGCTCCTGTTTCTTTCGCAAAACGATCAAATGCTGTTTTATTGATAAACATAACTTCCGTTGATTTTGCCACCGGCAAAATGGAAAGTCTTTCATGAATGACACCTTCTTCCAAAAAGGCCGGAATAAATTCGTTCAGTTCTTCTTCTGTAAAATAATCATAATAATCTACAAGTTCCGTATCATCTGGCATCGCCAGAACTGTTTTAGGATAGGAAACAAACATATCCGGCAGTTTAGAAGCTCCCGGATCTCCAAATGCAGATGCCAGTACATTTTCATGTATCGTATTCGTATTTGTAACACTGCCAACCTGTACCCGGATATTTTCCTCTTTTCCAATCGTTTCATTAAATTCATCAATCAGATCATTTAATGGCGATTCTGTCTGTCCGCCATATACATGCCATAATGTAACGGTTACCGGATCTTCGTTTTTCTTCTGCCCACATCCTGTAAAAACTATGACCGCAATCATTACCGGGAACAGGCAGATTTTTCTCATAATATATCTCATATTATTTTTCTCCCTTTCAGACAGTATCTTAATAAACCATCCGACATCTCAACAAAAACAAGATCTTAGGATTAAGACACTTTTACACAGTATATGATAACGGTTTTCAGCGATTTAGACACTCCCCATGTGGGTAGTAAAATGCTATTTCTAAAATCCGTTTATAATCAGGTTTTTCTTTGTAACAGCTACCGCCAATTTCGTTTTGGAATCAAAATTCGTTTTCTGCAGCATATTCTTGATATGCCATTTTACAGTCTCCGGTGATATACCCAAACTTTCTGCAATTTTTTTATAGGATTCTCCTTCCACCACTAAGCGCAGAACTGCTAATTCCCCAGGTGTAAAATCACAGCTTTTCGCTGTTCCGATCATCACAACCGGCGGAGCATCCGGATACACGCTCTCCCCTTTCATCGTGCGATCCATAACCTCCAACAGTTCCTCTTTACCGGCATCTTTATACCAGAAGCTTTCTACTCCCGCTTTGCGCGCCCTGTCAATAAAACTGCACTCTACTAAAGAAGTCACGATAATTATTTTTATCTGAGGCATGGTCCTTTTAATCTTCTCTGCTGCCACAAGACCACTCTCATCATTCTCCGTACAGACATCCATCAAGACAAGTTCACACCTGCTCTGCCTGCATACAGTCTCTGCCATAGCTGCGTTTGTGATGGAAGCCTCCAGACAATATCTCCCACTGGACTGAATATAATTTTCCATATCTTCCCGAGCCATACGCTGGTCTTCCACAATTAGTACCCGTATCATCTCCGCACCTCCTTTGGTATCTTAACGGTTATCGAAAATTTTGACTCCGCACAGATTCTTAATGTACCTCCACATTGCTCCACCCTTTTTCGTATACCGGATAATCCTCCTCCTTCTTTGACATTCTTCTCCGTTTTTTGTCCATTATCTGTGATTACCATAATCCACTCTTGTTCCCCACTACTACATTTTACATACAGTTCGCTTGCCCCTGCATGGCGGACACAGTTGGAAAGTGCCTCCAAAAGTATTATATCCATCAGTTCGGAAATATGAGATTCCCAGACTTTTTCTCCTGTATAAATGATTTTCACACCCAAAATCTCCGCTCTTTCCTGCACCTGCCTGTGCAGTTGTTCGCCTTCCACAGACTCGTTATCTTTATTCAGCAAATCCAATGTCTGCTTCCATTGCGAAAGGAAAACATCCCGGTCTGCTTCCGATTCGCGCAACAACATCCGCTGTGCCGCCAGGACGCTATATCCCAGATTATCATGCACTCTCATTTTCATAGATAACATTTCTTCTTCTCTGGTCAGAGTTATTACATTTTTAGAAAGTTCTTTCATAGCCACAGACATTTCCTGAAGTTTCTGATTTTCCTCCTTCAACAACACTTTGTTCCGATATAATTCCGACACTTCAGAAGCAAGAAATTGAAAAAATCGATCTCCGGCTGTCGTAGCAATCTCTTTCTCTGAAAATTTCCACACGCTTCCATCCGCAAAGCAGTATACTTTCAGATCAACATCATAAAATACATTCTCTTTCAGAGGATGTTCCAGTGCTTCCTTCAGTTCTGTAATATTCTGTATATCTCTTCCTGCCAGATCCTGACAGATTTGATACATTTTCCGATTCATCAGTTTAGGCATTCCGTTCCCATCAAAAAAACAATTCCGCTCGGCAAATTGTCCAGACTTTCCTGAACTGCATTTTCCCTCAGGCAGCTCTTGCGGTACTTATAAATTCCAAAGATCTTCATTCCTACATATAAAAAACCACAAATTCCTATAACAATTAAAATCAAATATGGTATTTTAAATAATATCATGGAATCCTCTTCTCCATAAAACATCCGTTGCCGCGCACACAAGCCGGATGTTATAAGGAAGATAACTATAAGCAATGCCCTGTCCTGCAGTAACATCTTTCTTTGTCTTTTTCCTGTTCCTTCATAAATAACCAGAATCATATACAGCAAAGTTAAAAAAATAAAAAAGCAAACAAGCGTAATCTGATACTCCTTCGAACAGTTTTCAAATGTTTTTAGCATTTGCCGCTACCTCCTCCCAGAATCAGAGAAAGCAGCCATGCTCCGTCAAAATCCTGCTCCGCATAAGCTCCATATCGTCCGGCAATTTCCCGCAGATCTGTTTTACATTCCACACTCATAGACATGACGATCCGCTCCCCTCTGCGTTTCAGATTTACAGTAAATGCCGACAGATCTTCCAGAGATTCTTCAATGACCGCTTCAAAAAAATCATAAATCTGCATAGCATCTTCACTTCGTATTTCATCTAAAGCGCTGGAAAAGCCTGCCTCAACATGGTTCCATTCCAGATTCTTTATCGTTTCCCTGAAACATAACTCCAACTCTCTTATCGGAAATTTTACTGTCTGCTCCGCAATAAAAATAAGATTACTACGCCTTTTTATATAGGCTCCGATCACAACTATCTTCCCTAATATTTTTTTCCTTTCGTTCTCATCTTCTTCCATAGAATATGCTTCAATGAATTCCGTCAAAAGTGCACTCTGCCTTGCCGTCTGTTTCTGTATTTTGTCATAAAGCTGGTTCTTCACAGAAAGTTTTTCTACTTCTCTTTTTGTTTTCAGATTTTCTTCTTCAATCAGATTCGCATCTTTTAATTCTTCCTTACGATCTTCAAGCTCTCTTACGATTTCCTGTAATTCTGACAGGTTTTCCTTCCACAACACATAGCCTCCCAAAATTGGTTTTCCCGACAGCCTGATCCCATTTTCTAACATGATCGGACTTTGAACTACCTTTCTTACGATTTCCGGCGTAATACATTCCGAATCCTGAGATTGATAAATGCATTTTCCATTCTGATCTGTAATCTGTGCTGAAATTGTAGATGCTGCAAATAACTGTGCGTATCCTGTATTGGAAGGGATCAATCCGCACTGGATGCAGCTTTCAATGATCAAAGCAAACAAAAGGCATAATGCAGCTGTCATATCGCTTGAAAATATTTTCCAGAAAGGCAGATTCAGATAATAGGCAATGCCATAGACAACCGACAGACCATACGCACCAAAAGGCATCCAAAGCATTTTCTTGTTTTTAATTTTTCTGCACCTTAACAGAATAATCAAGAGAGCCACCAGCAGACAACCTAGATCCCAGGCGACTATAGCGTAATACATCGCTCCATATCCATAGACTCCTACTTTATAGGAAGCTGCTTCCCCCAGTCTCCCCTCCGGGAAAGTAAAAACTAACTGGTGCAGATCATTCGTTAATACAGTGCCTATCAGAAACAATGCCGGGGAAAACAGCAGACACCGTCTTGCCGGTAATTTATAATTCTCCGGCTGCCGTATATAAAATGCCAGATAAAGACTGACCGTAGGGAGTAACAGCATAGGAATATAATAAAGATACCAGGCGTAGCGCAGTGCTGTCGGCATCTCATATGGTATTTCAAATTTACACATACGAACGAGCATCCAAAAAACCATCATCGCTGCAATCATTATTAAACAACGACGGGGTTCCTTTTGGATAATTCTCTTTTGAAAAGAAACCGCCCATACCAGATAAAGTCCTATATAAATAAAAGGCCTTAAAAGGTGACAAACAGATTGCAGATAAGGATTGGTGAAGGACACATAATGCAGCAGAACGGCCACACCTACGCATAGTGCCACACTTCCGATGTATACTGTAAACTTCTTTTTCTCTGACACGGTGCGTACTCCTTCCTGTTATATTTTGCACTATATCTTTTTTTACAGTATATCACATTCTCCATTCCGAATTATATCTTTTATTTCTCTGGTGTATGTACAAAACTCGACTTTGCCATCACAGCTATATCTCCAACTACATTTTTTAATGCAATGCTTTGGTTGGACAGACCTTTGTGCATTCGTAACAGAGTATACACTCCGTTCCTCTCTTTCGCTTGCGGGATTCCTTATTAACCTCCACATTCATTGGGCAGACACGCAGACATTTCCCACAATGAACACATTTGCTTTCATCGCAGTGAACACGCAGGATTGAAAAATAGCTCATTGGCTTGAGAAATACCGTAACCGGACACAGATACTTGCAGAATGCACGATTATCTTTGAATATAAAAGCCAACACAATGCCCACAATGTAGTAAAGTGCGTTTCCTACAAGGAACATCCAAAACATGATTTCCTCCAGATTTGCGACATTCATCAAAAACAGTCCGGAAACCAACGTCAGGGATAATGCAAACATCACATATCGCAGAACGCCCAGCTTTTCCTTTCGCGGTTTTTCCGGCTGTTTGTAAGGCAGAAAATCCAGCACCATAGCTGTCCAACAGGCATAGCCGCACCAGCCGCGCCCGAAAAACAGTGGACCGAATATCTTCGCGACTGCGTAGTGGATTGTTGCCGCCTCAAAAACGCCAAGAAACAGATAGTACCAGAAACCTTCGATCTGCATATTTTCGCAGGAGATCACACCTAAATACAACAGCATATAACTTCCGACTGCCAGCTGCACGAAATGTCTGGCATAGCGTTTTCCTGCAGTAAAAAGTGCTGTTCCCAACGCAAGGCATCCTCCAATGTAGCTGAAATTCAACAGATAAAACAAGTTTCCTTTAGCCTTCCACAACGTGATCGCCACTGTCTCAAATAACAAAAATAATAGAAGTGACGCTATATATTTGCGAAACACATTATTCTTTCTCATCATTATCCTCTTGCTCCTCTGATTTCTTATTTTTTCTCAGCACATCAATTGCAGGACCGACGCTAACACCCATCATAACCCCCAGACACATTCCAAGACCAATATCATCTATTAGAAGCCCAATAACTATACCTAAGCTTAGTCCGATAGCAATCCAGTAAAATATCATGTTCTTTTGCAGTAAGAGGTAAAATCTTATCTTCCCATATAACCTGTGCATTAGCTAAATCAATTTTACAATCATGTAATTCTATAAGAGGGCTATCTTCCTTATAACATC
>ERZ826396.2820-NODE-2820-length-13036-cov-5.152222_pt1 | contig 13036 bp, 14 predicted proteins | sample MGYA00519926_ERZ826396 | MGnify/ENA primary metagenome ERZ826396 (study PRJEB31778, sample SAMEA3449230) | human gut metagenome | biome: human gut; feature: human-associated habitat; material: faeces | place: United Kingdom | collected 2010/2012 ...
ACCGGATTTTGCTGTCACGGTCTCTTTTGTCTTCTGGTTCGTTATGTTTAGGGAAAGCTCGTTGGCGCTTTCACAGGCAACATGGAAGCGGTCGCAAACGGGGCGCTTGCATCTGCTCAGGAAGCGGTTGAACTGTGCATCACCATGATCGGCGTCATGGGACTTTGGGTGGGATTGATGGAGATCGCCCGAAAATCCGGACTGATTGACTCCTTAACCCGGGGCATCCAGCCCTTTGTTTCCTTTCTTTTCCCCAACATCCCCAGAAACCATGCTGCGCGGGAATATATCTCCACGAATATCATCGCCAATCTGCTTGGCCTGGGCTGGGCCTGCACTCCGGCCGGACTGAAGGCTATGGAAGAGCTGGCAAAGCTGGAAGCGGAACGCGGCAATCCGGAATACCTGAACCCCAAAAGCAAGATCCGCTGCGCGAGCAATGAGATGTGTACCTTTCTGATCCTCAACATCTCTTCCCTCCAGCTGATTCCGGTTTCCATCATCGCCTATCGCAGCCAGTATGGCAGCGTGAATCCCACCGCGGTCATTGTTCCCGGACTGATTGCCACTTCCATCAGCACAGCAGTGGCTATTCTCTATTGCAAAATAAAAACGCGGGGTACTTGACCCCGCTGCTTTTGTTCGCTGAAACCTTATGGCCTATGCGCGCATACATCCTGCCAAATCCGTTCGACAGCATCTGTCACGCTGAGTTCCTGATAATTTCCTCTTAAAATAATTAGCTTTGGCATAATAAGCTTTCAAGCACCTTCCGCACCTCAGATTACTTTGGAAAGGAATTCCCGCAGCCTCGGATTCTGCGGATTGTCAAAGAATTCCTTAGGTTTATTCTCCTCTTTAATCTGTCCGTCATCCATGAACAGCACGCGGCTTCCCACCTCTTTGGCAAAGCCCATCTCATGGGTGACAATCACCATGGTCATGCCGTCGGCCGCAAGGTCAGCCATTACGCTCAACACTTCTCCCACCATCTCCGGATCCAGCGCACTGGTTGGCTCATCAAAAAGTATCACGTCCGGATGCATGCAAAGAGAACGCACGATTGCGATTCTCTGTTTCTGCCCGCCGGAAAGCTGCGCGGGATATGCACTCGCCTTCTCCGCAAGCCCCACCCTTTCAAGCAGGCTCATCGCTTCCTTCTCCGCTTCCGCTTTGCTCTGTTTCAGAAGCTGAATCGGAGCCAGCGTCATATTCTGCAGGATCGTTTTGTGCGGGAACAGATTAAAATGCTGGAACACCATTCCGATATGCTGCCTGTATTTATTAATGTTCGTTCTCGGATCCGTAATATCTTTCCCCTCAAAGAGGATCGTCCCCTTCGTCGGCTCTTCCAGCAGGTTCATGGAACGCAGGAAGGTGGATTTACCTGAACCCGAAGGCCCCACAATAACCACCACTTCCCCCTGGGAAATGGTAGTGTTAATATTCTTAAGTACTTCAACCTCTCCAAAGGATTTGCATAATCCCTTCACTTCAAAGAGAACCTGTCCGTCAACGCTCACTGGTGCGAAGCCTCCTTTCAAGTCTCGCAACGCCTGCTGCCAGCAGGGACACAATTGCCAAATAGATACATGCCACCGCAATCAAAGGCATGAATGCGGAATAGGTCTGACTTCTGATAACATTTCCTCCATGCGTCAGATCCGTCAGCGCAATATAACCGCTGATGGAGGTTTCTTTCAGCAGAACAATGATTTCATTTCCAAGGGCAGGAAGCACATTCTTCAGCGCCTGCGGCAGGATGATATGCCACATGGTTGCAGGGAATCCAAATCCAAGACTTCTTCCCGCTTCAAACTGCCCAATATCAATCGCCATAATTCCGGAACGGACGATCTCCGCCACATAAGCCCCCGAGTTAATTCCGAAAGCCAAAATGGCCACAACCCTCTTATCCACGTCCACGCTGCCAAAAATGACATAGTACATAATCAGCAGCTGAATCATGGTGGGCGTGCCCCGGATAACAGTCAGATATATTTTGCAGATAATATCCAGCAGCTTAAAGAGCGAATACCCGATCATTTTTCTGAAATATACGCCTTTTTCTTTTATCTTGACCGGTTTCTTCACACCGCCTCTGACCGCGCTGGAACGAATGATCGCCACGAGGAAACCAAGAACAAGACCCAGAATCACCGCAAAAAAAGTGATCAAAAGTGTGGTCTTCAATCCATCCGTCAGATATTTCCACCGATCATCTTTGATGAAATTCAAATAAAACGCATCATAAAATTTCTGCATCTCAACCTCACATCCTGCCTCAAAGAGGGCTCCTCTTAAGTCAAACAGGCGCTGCGCTCAGCGAACACCCTTATTTCAAGAAAAGGCTCCTGAGACTGACGCCAGGAGCCTTCCGGAATCATACATTTTATTCCTTTACAATAATCACCTGTTTGGAAGAAGCGTAGCTATCCGTGAAATCAACGCTCTGCAGGCGGTCTTCCGTAACAGTCATTCCCGCCACGCCGATGTCCGCTTTGCCGGACTGAATCGCGTTGATGATGGCATCAAATTCCATATCTTCCACCTTCAGTTCATATCCCAGAACATCGCATACGGCCTGCGCCATATCCACATCAATACCGACGATCTGATCTCCTGAATAATATTCATAAGGCTCAAAATAAGCATTCGTCGCCATCACAAGCGTTCCATTGGAGCGATCCACATCTGCTGGAGATTCATACGGGAACTGTCCTTTGGTATCGTCTCCAATATAATTCTTGATAATATTATCCAGTGTTCCATCTGCCTTTAAAGTAGCAAGCGCCTCATTGATCTGAGCTGTCAATTCTGCATTGTCCTTAGACACGCAAATCGCATATTCTTCCTCTTCAAACGCATCATCCAGAATCTTCAGGCCTGTGGTATTAGCCACAAACGCCTGCGCAGGCTGCTCATCAATCACAACACAGTCAACTTTACCCTGAAGCAGTGCCTGAACCGCATCATTCCCCTTGTTAAAACGCTCAACCGTGGAGCCCTCTTCTTCATAATCAGATGCAAAAATATCTCCCGTGGTTCCCAACTGCACACCGATCGTCTTGCCTGCCAGATCATAGGCCTCTGCAGAGGCTTCGTCAGACACAGCCGTGGTTTCCTCCGCCGCCGTAGTGCTCTCCGCTGCCGCAGTGCTTTCTTCCGCCGCAGAACTCTCCGTCGCTACAGTGCTCTCTGCTGCAGTGCTCTCAACAGCTGTACTCTCCGCTGCGCTTTCCGTTTCACTCGTGCTGCTTCCGCACGCCGCCAGAGACAGCGTCATGCATACGGCCAGCGCCATTGCCAACATCTTTTTCATATTTTCCTCCTTGCGCCAGAAGGCGCTAATGCATAATTATACAACTTTCTTACTAATATTATCACAGTTTATTTAAAAGGCAAGTCTTTTTTAAGCGATTCTGCGAAAAATCAGCCCGGTCATGTTCCATTTTATGCAAACGGCATGTAAAACGGCCACCCATTTGGAGCGCCCGGATTCCTACCCATGCACACAGGGCAGGAGTCTAGGCGCTCCAAGATGAGTGGCCGCTCCCCGAACAGTCCGTATTCTTTTCTTACCATTCCATAACGATGCTTCCCCAGGATAAGCCTCCGCCAAATCCGGAAAGAACGATTTTATCTCCCCGCTCAAGCATTCCTTTCCGGTTGATCTCATCCAGAAGCACAGGAACGCTGGCGGCAGACATATTCCCACAGTGATCCAGACTGATCGGGAACTTCTCTTCCGGCACGCCCAATCTCTTGGCTACGGACTGCAGGATGCGCAGGTTCGCCTGATGCAGCACGAAATATTTGATCTCTCCCACTTCCAGTCCAGCGTCATCCAACGCTTTTTTGATGGAGGCCGGTACACAGGTTACCGCAAACTTATAGACCTCCTTGCCGTCCATATGCACATATTCATATTCCCGGCCGGTGGAAACAAGGGGATTGTTGTTTCCTCTGTTCGCACACAGAAGCGCCTCCCCCCGCTTCCCGTCACATCCCTGGTCAAACCCGAGAATTCCCTTCTCGTCCAGCCTGATTACGGCTGCCCCAGCTCCATCTCCGAACAGGACACAAGTGCTTCTGTCGCTCCAGTCCATAATCCTGGAAAGAACCTCTGCTCCTACCACCAGGGCATTCTGAAATCTTCCTGCCCGCAGGAAAGCATCTGCCGTCTCCAGGGCAAACAGAAAGCCGGAGCAGGCTGCATTCACATCAAAAGCCATCGCCCTGCCGGCTCCCAGCCTCGCCTGAAGTTCACATGCAGCGGATGGCGTTACATGATCGGCGGTTACGGTTCCAACCAGGATCAGTTCCAGTTCTTCCGGCCGTATTCCAGCCTGATAAAGAGCCTGCCTTGCCGCCTCTTCAGCCAGCCAAGCCCCCGTCTCTTCTTTTACCAGGCGCCGTTCCCGAATTCCCGTCCTGCTGCTGATCCATTCATCTGATGTATCCATGATTTCAGACAGCTGGTCATTCGTGACTCTCGTCTGCGGCAGACAGCTTCCTGTCCCTATTATCCTGCTCGTCATCCTATCCTCCATTCCTATGTGAATTCCTTCATAATTTCTTTCACATATTCCATCTTTTCCGCTCTCCAGGCATTGCTGCCGCAAAACAGCAGGCCGTTTTCCACATCTCCCTTCACCGCGCGGATGAGCGCTTCCGCAATACAGTAAGGGGTCACAGCGGGCGTACATGTCTTAATACAGCCATGGCAGGGGCCATGTGGAATCCGCTCTGATGCTGCCCGTTCCAAAAACGCATTGCGGATTGCCCGCCCAGGCATTCCAACCGGACTCTTTGTCAGCACGATATCTTCCTTGCGCGCCCGCAGGTATGCATCCTTATAGGCCTGTGACGCATCGCACTCCCAGGTGGTCACAAATCGGGTGGCCAGCTGCACACCCGCAAATCCCATCTCAAAATACGGTTCCGCGTCCGCACAGGAATAGATCCCTCCAGCCATAACGACAGGTATCATCCGTCCCTCTGCCTTCCCGTATGCCCGGACAGCTTCCAGAATGCGGCGGGCTTCTTCTTCAAAGTGAAGCCCTTCAATATCCGCCAGCTGCTTTTCGTCGAATCCCAGATGGCCGCCCGCCAGGGGGCCTTCCACCACAATCAGGTCCGGGATCCGGCCGTATTTTTTCTTCCAGTATTTAAGAATCACCTGAACGGATTTCAGGCTGGAGCAGATAGGCGCAAGCAGCGTCCGCTGCGCCATCCTGCCCTCCGCTTCCAGCTCCCGTTCTGCCGTTATCGCCGCTTCCGGTAGCGTGACGGGCAGACCCGCCCCGGAGATAATCAGATCCGCTCCTGCTCTCACCGCAGCGCGGACATATTCTTCATATCCCCGGGTAGCGACCATAATATTTACGCCGATTATGCCGCCCTGCGCCTTCTCTTTGGCCCTCCTGATTTCTTCCTCCAGGGCGCGCAGATTCGCTTCATGCGGGTTCCGGTCATAATCCGGCTCCCGATATCCGATCTGCGCGGAGGACAGTACGCCGATTCCCCCCTGTGCCGCCACTGCTCCCGCCAGGCCGGACAGACTGATTCCAACACCCATCCCGCCCTGAACCACGGGAATGCGCGCCGTCAAGTCACCGATTTGTAAAGGATCTATCTTCATCGCATCAAGCCTTTTCCGGGTCGCTCACCACGAAGGTCAATTCTGCTTTTGCCACCAATTTGCCGTTCACAGTCGCCTTCGCGCTGCCTACGCCGACCGGGCCTTTTGCCTTAATGATCTCGGTCTCCAGCATCAGCACATCCCCCGGCGTCACCTTTCCTTTAAAGCGCGCCTGATCAATCCCGCCGAAAAGAGCCAATTTCCCCTTGTTCTCCGGCAGGCTCAGGATCGCAACCGCTCCGGTCTGTGCCAGCGCTTCCAGAATCAGGACGCCCGGCATCACCGGTTCCTGCGGAAAGTGCCCTACAAAATAGGGCTCGTTATAGCTGACACACTTTTTCCCCACCGCTCGTTTTCCCGGCTCCAGTTCTTCAATCGTATCGATCAGAAGCATGGGCTGCCTGTGCGGTATGATTTCCATAATCTGTTTCGTGGTAAGGGCCATGGAAAATTCCTCCTTAATCCGTATATTTTTTTACCAGCAGGCTTGCGTTGTGGCCTCCAAATCCCAGGGAATTGGAGAGCGCATACATTGTCTCCTCCTCCACAGGTTCTTTGCAGTAATCCAGGTCGCATTCCTCATCCGGCACCTGTAAGCCTACTGTAGCATGAAGGTAATTTTCCTGCAATTCTTTTACACAGGTGATGAACTCCACCGCTCCGGCCGCCCCCAGGAGGTGCCCGATCATGGACTTGGTGGAATTGATATGGATCTTCTTCGCGTGCTCTCCAAACGCCAGCTTGATCGCCCGGGTCTCAAACAGATCATTCAGCTGCGTGCTGGTTCCGTGCGCATTGATATAGGTAATGTCCTCCAGGGCTATGCCCGCATCCTGCACCGCATTTTCCATGGCCTTTGCCGCCCCGGATCCATCTTCTGCCGGAGAAGTGATATGAAAAGCATCTGAACTGCAGCCGTATCCCACCAGTTCCGCATAAATCTTCGCTCCGCGCGCCTTGGCGTGCTCCAGTTCTTCGAGTATGACGATTCCTGCACCCTCTCCCATGACAAAGCCGTTTCTTTCCTTATCAAAAGGGATGGAACATCTGGCCGGATCTTCACTGCTGCTGAGCGCTGTAAGCGCCGTAAATCCCGATATCCCTATGGGAGTTATGCTTCCTTCCGAACCTCCGGCTACCATCACATCCGCTTCGCCGTGCTGAATGCTGCGCATCGCTTCCCCGATGCAGTTGGTTCCTGTGGCACAGGCTGTCACCACATTGATGCTCTTTCCCTTCAGCCCAAACTGGATCGATACATTGCCGGAAGCCATATTGCTGATCATCAAAGGCACCAGGAATGGATTCACCCGGTTCGGCCCTTTTTCCAGCAGCTTCCTATGCTCCCTCTCCATCGCCTGCAGGGAACCGATCCCGGAGCCGACCGCAACGCCGACGCGCCAGGGATCTTCTTTTTCCATATCCAGCCCGGCATCTTCCATGGCTTCCTTTGCCGCAGCCACCGCATACTGGCAGAACGCCTCCATGCGCTTTGCAGCTTTCGGATCCATGTACTGTTTGGCGTCAAATCCCTTCACTTCAGCGGCCAATTTGCATTTATATTCAGATGCATCAAACTTGGTAATGGGGCCAAATCCAATCCTTTGTTCCTTCACGCTCTCCCAGAACTCTTCCACAGTAAGCCCGATCGGCGTAATCGCGCCCATTCCTGTCACTACCACTCTTCTACTCATCTCGCACCTTTCCTTCCTCTTTGACATCCTTGTCATTTCCTCTCAGCCCGCTCAGATTGCCATCCCGCCATCCACGCTGATTACCTGCCCTGTAATATAGGCCGCTCCTTCATCCGCGAGAAATGCCACCACTTCAGCCACATCTTCCGGCTTTCCTTCCCGCTTAAGGGGTATCTGAGAAAGAATCTGTTTCCTCGCCTCTTCCGGCATAGCCGCCGTCATATCCGTCGTGATATAGCCGGGGGCCACCGCATTCACCGTCACATTTCTTCCGGCCAGCTCTTTCGCCACGCTCTTGGTCAGCCCGATCACGCCCGCCTTGCTGGCCGCATAGTTCGCCTGCCCTGCATTGCCGAGCACGCCCGATACAGAAGACAGATTAATGATCCGTCCGCCGCGCAGCTTCAGGAAATTCCTGTACAGATGGCGTATGGTATTAAACGTTCCTTTCAGGTTCGTGGCGATCACTTCATCAAAATCGCTCTCCTTCATCCCTGCCACCAGATTATCCCTGGTGATCCCGGCATTGTTCACCAGAATGTCCACATGCCCGAACAGCTCCAGCGCTTCTTTGACCATCTGCCCGCAGGCATCATAATCTGCCACAGAGCACTGCAGGATCTCGGCACGGCGTCCCATCTCGCGGATTCTTTCTGCGGTCTCCTCCGCCTGCTGCCTGCTCCCATTATAATTGATGATAACGTCCGCGCCTCTCTCCGCCAGAGTCAGCGCGATCTGACGCCCGATCCCTCTTCCGGCTCCCGTTACCAACGCCACTTTTCCTTCCAGCATCTTTTCCTCCATTCCGAAGCGTGCCAGCGCATTTACAGTTTCTCCAGGTCCTCTGTGCGCTCCACGTTCTTAACCGTTACATCCCTGTTGATTTTCCGCATAAATCCGGACAAGGTTTTTCCCGGTCCGATCTCTATAAATGTATCCACACCGTCCGCAATCATGCGTTCCACGCACTGCTGCCACCTCACCGGAGAGGATACCTGGCGGATGAGCAGTTCCTTCACTGCGGAAGCGTCGGTCACATAGTCCGCCGTCACATTGGACAAATAGGGCGTTGCGATTCCCCGAATGGATATGGTCTCCAATTCTTCACCCAGCCTTCTTCCCGCATCCCGCAGCATAGGGGAATGGAAGGGGCCGCTCACCTTCAAGGGAACGCATCTCTTCGCGCCGGCCTCTTTCAGCTTCTCGGCAGCCGCGTCCACGGCGGCCTTCTCCCCTGTGATCACCGTCTGCCCGGGACAATTATAATTCGCTACGGATACTTCCCCATCCGCCTCTTCGCAGATACGGGCGATCGTATCGCCGTCCAGCCCGAGGATCGCCGTCATAGCGCCTCCGGTGGGCACCGCTTCCTGCATATAGATCCCTCTCTTACGCACACAGCGGAACAGATCTTCCAGGCTCATCACGTCCGCCACAGCCAGCGCGCCGTATTCTCCAAGGCTTAGACCCGCTGCCACGTCCGCATGCAGCCCTCTTTCTTCAAGCACTTTCATAAGGGCCACCTCCACGGTGAGCATGGCGATCTGCGTGTATTCCGTAATATGGATCTGTTCATTTTCTTCAAAACACAGCGCTGCCACATCCAGCCCGGCGCTGTTTCCAGCTATATCAAAAATCTGCCTGCATACCTGGAATCCGTCATAGAAGTCCTTTCCCATTCCCACATACTGTGAACCCTGACCGGGGAAAATAAATGCTGTCTTTCCCATCTTACCTCCCATTAAACGTCGTATACCGTCTTTATTTTGAAATTCAAACTATTTGCCTGTAAAAAAAGGGACATTCTGCCCCTTTTTTCCATATATTGTAAAAAATCGGTCTTATAGGCTTATTCGCGATTCAGAAGGGCACAGCCGTCGCGCACCACTTCCTGAATAATTTCACGGCAGGTCTGTTCCTGCGTGACCAATCCCGCACACTGACCAGCCATCACGGTTCCGTTTACCACGTCTCCGTCGATCACCGCTTTTCTCAAAGAACCGAGCGTCAGATATTCCAATTCTTCAAAGGATGCGCCTTCACGCTCCAGCTTCAGATATTCTCTTGTCATCTTATTGCGGATCTGACGCACAGGATGGCCCGTGCTCATTCCGGTCACTTCAGAATCGATATCCCTGGCTTTGATCACTTTCTGTTTATAATTTTCGTGCACGATGGATTCCTTCGCCACCACGAACCGGGTTCCCATCTGGACGCCTTGTGCTCCCAGCATGAATGCCGCTGCGAAACCTCTTCCGTCCGCAATTCCGCCCGCAGCTATGACGGGGATATTCACAGCATCCACCACCTGCGGAACCAGGGTCATCGTCGTAGCGGAACCAATGTGTCCGCCGCTTTCCATGCCTTCCGCAACAACAGCATCCGCTCCGGCACGTTCCATCATCTTGGCCATGGCCACACTGGCGACCACAGGGATCACCTTTACACCGGCCTTTTTCCACTGTTCCATGTGTTTTGCCGGGCTTCCGGCGCCAGTGGTAACCACCTTCACGCCCTCTTCCACGACCACTTTTGCCACCTCGTCCGCATTGGGATTCAGCAACATGATATTGACACCGATGGGTTTGTCCGTCAGCTTCTTGGCCTCACGAATCTGCTCCCGCACCACTTCAGGCGGCGCGCTGGCAGCACCGATCAGTCCCAGGCCGCCTGCTTCAGATACAGCTGCCGCCAGATGATATTCCGCCACCCAGGCCATGCCGCCCTGGATCACCGGATATTCAATTCCGATAAGCTCTGTTAACGCCGTTTTCATTATGCTTCAATACCCTGGGCCTTCAGATATTCCACCACAGAGCCTACAGTCGTCAGCTTTTCAAGCTCTTCAGCAGGAATCTCCACGCCGTACTCCTCTTCCACAGCCATAACCAGTTCAAAGAGATCCAAAGAATCCGCTCCCAGATCATCCTTAAAGGAAGAATCTTCCGTGATCTCAACACCTTCCAGATTCAACTGTTCCTGAATGATTTCAATAACTTTCTCCAACATTTTAATATCTCCTTTTTTGTTTTTATAAGAAAGTTTGACACTCAAAGTATATGCGCTATCCCTTTGTTTGTCAACCTCTTCTTTTGAAATTCATACCTGCAGCGCCTGATATACTTCCCGTCTGCTGATGCCCCGATCCTTCGCCACACATCTCATGGCTTCTTTTTTATCCATTCCCTGCTTCGTATAGAGAAGCATGTGCTCCTCAATGGACAGTTCCTCAAACGCGGCTTCCTTTTCCCGCTTTTTTTCCTCACGGCTCTTTCCTTCCAGAACGAGCACATATTCTCCGCGGGGTTCCTGTGTCTCATAATAGGCGATTGCGCCCTGAAGCGTGGTGGGAAATACGGTTTCAAACTTTTTGGTCAGTTCCCTGCACAGGGTAATCTTGCGTTCCCCAAGCGTCTCATACAGAGCGTTCAGCGTGCGCACCAGATGATGCGGCGCTTCATAGAGGATGATGGTTCTCGTCTCCTCTTTTAATTCTTCCAGGACAGCCCTGTATTCCTTTTTATCTTCAAAGGGGAGAAATCCTTCAAAACAAAACCGTCTGGTTCCCAGCCCCGACAACGTCAAAGCGGTAATGCAGGCCGCCGGTCCCGGCAGAGAGGTCACCTTAAGCCCTGCCTCGTGACACATTCTTACCAAAACCTCTCCCGGATCGGAGATCGCCGGCGTCCCGGCATCGGTGATCAAAGCAATCTCCTTTCCCGCCTCCAGCTGTGCGATCAGTTCACGCGCCTTTTCCACCTTATTATATTCATGATAGCTTGTCATCGGTGTGTGTATCTGAAAATAATTCAGCAGTTTCCTGCTGTTGCGCGTATCTTCTGCTGCAATCAGATCCACACCATTCAGCGTTTCCACCACCCTGGGCGTCATATCCTTCAGATTCCCAATGGGCGTGGCGCACAGATAAAGCGTTCCCGCCATAATTCCCTCATTCTTCCAAGGCGGAGGCTGCCGCCTCTTCTTCCAGTTCTTCCTGCGCGGTGAGCAGGCCGCCTTCCGTATAACGGTTGGCCGCGTTCCAGAGGATCCACTCCTCATATCCCGCGTCGTACACAGCCTGAATCTGGGCGCGGATCTCTTCCGGACCATACTGTATATGGCCGTCCACCCAAGTAGCCGTGAAGTCCTGCAGCCAGGGCCTTACGTCCGCCCGAATCTCCTCAGCCGGTTCCATCGACTTCGGATCCGGCTCCGCCGAACCCGCATCCGGCACATGATTGCCTGACACCGTTTCCTCATCCGGCACGCGATTGCCGGATACCGTTTCCTCATCCGGCCCATTTTGACCAATGGCATTGCCGGATACACCGCTTTCCGGAAATGGATTCCCATCCTCCGCCGAAACTGTATTGCCGGATACTGTTCCCTCTTCCTCCTGCATGCCGGAGAGAACCTTCCTGGAAGCGCTCATGCTCCGATAAATCGTCTCATAAGGCTGTGCATCCGGAACCGCAAGTCCCAGATTTCCCGGTCCATAATGAGAAGGATAGACCATCGGGCTGATATAGTCAAGATGCTTCGACATCTCATAATAATTCTGGCCTACCAACGAAGCATCCAATTTGCTGTCAATGATTATGCCGTAAACATCTGCCGATACGGGCACGCCTGCCTCATGAAGCCTTTCCGCCGCATAGGAGACGAATTCTGTGATAACGGTCTCTTTATCTTTTCCAACCGCGTTCGGGCCAAAATCCACATTTTTCATCCCTTTATCCGTGGCAAAACGGATATAATCAAACTGAATCTCATCGAATCCGACTTCAACCGCCTCTTCCGCGATTTCCAGCAGATACTCCCAAACCTCTTCTTCATATGGATTTACCCAGGCCAGGCCTGAATTATCCCGGAAAAGATTGCCTTCCTTATCGTGCAGAGCCAGATCTTCCCGTTGTTCAGCCAGATAAGGATCTTTAAACGCTACAATTCGCGCAATCAGATAGATTCCATGCTCCTTGCATTTCTTCACCAGGCCGGGCATATCGGACACCAGCTTCTTGTCCGCACCGATTGCGTCCACCATTGGAGCGTCCATTTCCCAGACCACCCGGCCATCGTCATTCTTCACGTCGATAACCATGGCGTTCAGTTCTGTCCGATCCACAAGGCTGATCAGCTGATCCATGCCGGATGTCCCCGCCATGGCCCCAGTGACATAAATCCCCTTCACCTTCACCCGTTCTTCTTCAGAACGTATCCAGGGTTCTTCAGAATCCGTCTCCGTCTCTGCCAGGGATGCCACTTCCGTGCCGCTCTCTTCCTCGCTCGTTTCCGTTTCCGCAACATCATTTGCCGAAACAGCTTCTTCCGGCAGAATATTTTCTGATACTCCCGACGCTGCCGCTCCCGTTTCGGCCGTCCGGCCGCAGGCGGTCAGATATACGCCGGCTATTCCAATTCCGGCCGCGCACACAAGCGCTGCCGTTAAGTAGATTAATTTTCTCATCTCTCGTTCTTTCTATGTGTAAGATAATAACTGATGCACTCCGATTTTTCAATACCAAACGGATAAATCATCCTAATACCCGCTGTCTCTCCCCCTCCGCACTCCGATTCCGTCCCTGCCTGCACCGCTCCTTGTCCCCGCCGATTTGTGCGCATGGTGTTTGCCGGGACACGCTCGCGCTTGGCTAAAAACGTAACGGTACATAACGAACCAAAGGACGGTTCGTAAGTA
>ERZ826396.2829-NODE-2829-length-12985-cov-3.994586_pt1 | contig 12985 bp, 9 predicted proteins | sample MGYA00519926_ERZ826396 | MGnify/ENA primary metagenome ERZ826396 (study PRJEB31778, sample SAMEA3449230) | human gut metagenome | biome: human gut; feature: human-associated habitat; material: faeces | place: United Kingdom | collected 2010/2012 ...
AAGGGCTTTCCAATGAGCTGTAGGCCGACCGGCATCCCTTCCCCATCAAATCCGCACGGCACGGAGGCCGCAGGCAGGCCGGCGAGGTTAATCATCACCGTATAGATATCGCCCAAATACATCTTCAACGGATCAGAAAGCGATTCTCCCAGCTTCGGCGCCGTGGTGGGCGCCACGGGGCCAAGGAGCATATCGTATTGCTCAAAGGCGTCAAAAAACGCCTTTTGGATCAGCTTCTTGGCTTGGAGCGCTTTATTATAATACGCGTCATAGTAGCCGGAGCTCAATACGAAGTTGCCCAGCATGATGCGGCGCTTGACCTCCATGCCGAAGCCCTCGCTGCGGCTTTTGACATAGGTTTCCATCAGGTTCTCTGCATGAGGCGATGAGTAACCATATTTGATGCCGTCATAGCGTGAGAGATTGGAGCACGCCTCAGCAGATGCAATGATATAATAGGTCGGCACGGCGTATTCGACAATTGGCATTGCAAATTCTTCCACATGCGCGCCGAGCGATTCCAAAAGCTTTGCCGCTTCAAGCACACGGGCCTTCACGTCCGGCTCAATGCCCTCCCCGAAATAATCCGAAGGGATACCGATGCGTTTGCCCGAAAGGCCGTCCGCCATAACCGCCTGCCGATCAAAGGCAGGGAACTCCATAGAGGTGCCGTCACGCGGATCCTTTCCACTAATGATTTCGAACACTGCCGCGCAGTCCGCGACATCCTGCCCCACCGGGCCAATCTGATCGAGGGAGGAGGCGTACGCCACCAGTCCAAAACGGGAAACCGCGCCATAGGTGGGCTTCAGCCCAGGCACGCCGCAGAAGGAGCAGGGCTGGCGGATTGATCCGCCCGTATCCGAGCCAAGCGCCACCACAGCCTCGCGCGCCGCCACCGCAGCCGCCGCCCCGCCGGACGAGCCGCCCGGCACCCGGCCAGTATTCCAAGGGTTGCGCGTAGGGCCGTAGAAGGAGGTTTCCGTCGTGCTGCCCATAGCAAATTCATCCATATTAAGCTTGCCTGCCACCACCATGCCGGCCTTACGCATCCGTTCCACAACCGTTGCATCATAAGCGGGCTTAAAGTTGGAAAGAATTTTGGAGGAGCAACTCGTCAAGATTCCCTTGGTACAAATATTATCCTTGACAGATACCGGCACGCCGGCGAGCGGCGCATCATCGAGTTCGCCCGCGCGGAGCCGCCTCTGCACCTCGTCCGCCTCCCGGTAGGCCTCCTCGCGGGAAACCGTGGTGTAGCAACGATACCGTTCATCGCACGCGTCGATTTTCGTATACAGCGCGTCGAGCGCATCGCGCACGCTGAGCTCGCCCGACTTGATGCGCCGGGATAACTCCAGCGCCGTCATTTCTAAAATCTCCATGTTGTCGTTCCCCTTCCCTTCTTTTATTCCACCGTTTTCGGCACCTGGAAACAGCCGTCCTTCTGATTCGGCGCATTCCGGAGCAATTCCTCACGATCCATGGAGGGAAGCACTTCGTCCTCATGGAACACATTTGTTACGGGGAAGGAATGGGAAAGCGGCTCAACCCCTTCTGTGTCCAGGGCATTGAGCGTTTCCATATAGGATAAAATCTCCTGCAAATCCTTTTCCGTTGCTTGCTCCTGCTCTGGCGTCAGTTGAATCCGCCCCAGCTTTTCAAGATATTGAACCAGTTCTCCTGTGATCTGCATGGAAATTCCTCCTATAATCTATGATCTATCCCATCATATCATTGCTTTATACACGATTCTCCAGCGGCCTCCTGAGCTTAATATGCACCTCACGCAGCTGCTGCTCCGTCACTTCACCCGGCGCGCCGAGTAAAAGATCCTGCGCGTTCGCGTTCATCGGGAAGGCGATCACTTCGCGGATATTCTCCTCATCGCGCAGCAACATCAGCATCCGGTCAACGCCCGGCGCCATCCCTGCGTGCGGTGGAGCGCCATACTGGAAAGCATGGTAGAGCGCGCCGAACCGCGCCTCCACATCCTCAGCCGTATAGCCGGCCAGCGCAAAGGCCTTCACCATGATATCCGGGCGATGGTTGCGCACCGCCCCAGAGGAAAGTTCCACGCCGTTGCAAACGATATCATATTGATATGCCTTGATCTCCAATGGATTCATTGTTTCCAACGCCTCAAGGCCACCCTGCGGCATGGAGAAGGGGTTGTGAGTAAAATCAAGCTTGCCTTCCTCGTTTTTCTCATACATTGGAAAATCCGTGATATAGCAAAGCTCAAAGCGATCCTTTGCAATAAGATTCATCCGCTCTCCGAGCGCCGTGCGGATTTGCCCTGCAAGGCGATCCACTACCGCTTTGCCATCACTGATGAAAAACAGCGTATCGTCCGCTTTCATGGAAAGACGGCCAATTAGCTCCTGCTTCTTCCCATCTGTGAGGAATTTGGCAATGGGGCCTTTGAAAGAGCCATCCTCCAGCAATGTAAGATAGCCGAGGCCCTTCATGCCGATTTCCGTTGCAAAGGCAAGCATTTTTTCAAAAAAGGATTTCGGCATCTTCGCGCAGCCCGGCACATTAATGCCGCGCACAGGCTTCTTTTGGAAGGGTTTGAAATCCACATCCACAAAAAAATCAGAAAGATCTTCAATCAACAGAGGGTTGCGCAGATCCGGCTTGTCCGTGCCGTAATGCAGCATAGCCTCTTCATAAGGAATGCGTCGAAACGGCGCCGGGGACACCTTGCGCCCGTTGCCGAAGGTGGCAAACGTATCATAAAGCACCTGCTCCGCTACCGTAAAAACATCCTCCTGCGTAGCAAATGCCATTTCGAAATCAAGCTGATAAAATTCGCCGGGAGAACGGTCTGCCCGCGCATCCTCATCGCGGAAACAAGGAGCGATCTGAAAATATTTATCGAAGCCTGAGGCCATTAGCAATTGTTTGAACTGCTGGGGAGCCTGTGGCAGCGCATAAAATTTACCCTCATGCTTACGCGAGGGGATGATATAGTCGCGCGCACCCTCCGGAGAAGAGCAGGTGAGAATCGGCGTAGTGATCTCCGTGAAGCCGAGCGCCTCCATCTTGCGCCGCAGAAAGCTGACCACTTTGGAGCGGAAAAGAATATTATCATGCACACGCGGATTACGCAGATCAAGGAAGCGGTATTTCAGCCGCACCTCCTCACGCGTATCAGTGGAATCCTGCACGTCAAATGGCAGATTCGGCACGCATGGGCCCAGCACCTCCAACGCGTCGGCCAGCACTTCCAGCCGTCCTGTCGGGATTTTGGGGTTGACCGTTTCTTCATCCCGAGCAACGACTTTTCCGGAAACGGTAATCGCCGTTTCCCTGTGAAGATCCTTCAGCAAAGCGTCATCATGCACGACTACCTGCGTCACGCCATACTGATCCCGCAGGTCGAGAAAAGCCACGCCGCCGTGATCGCGGATCGTATCCACCCATCCGGCTAAGCGGATGGTTTCATTCAGATTCCGCTCCGTCAGCTCCCCACAGGTATGCGTTCTGTAAATTTCTTGAGCCATTTCAGACATTCCCTTCCTCACCGGCCCGCTGGGCCGGGACCATAATCAAACACGGCGGAATACCGCGCCGAAAAATCCATAAACAGGAATTAATTATATCATAAGAAACCAAACGTGTACAGCACTTTTCCCGGATATTTTCATGCGCAAAAAGGCGCAAAAGCCCGCTATTCCTTTTTAATATACCCCAAAATCACAGAAAACGGAAGCCTTTTCCCCTTTGCTTCACGGAAATCAATTTGAGCGTTTTTAAGGTTTTATAAGCCGCGCTCCGTAGGGGATGTTTGTGTGCCATAAATTGTGGTTCGCATTTCGCATCCGAATGACACGAACCCACGCTTTTTTCCATTTCTGCGTTGATTGATACATGAAGCAACGTGCCCGCTTTTTCTCATATTTTACGGATGCGCGGGCGAATCGGGCGAATATCGTTCGCCCCTGCGGGCAGTCAGGCTTTTGAAATCAAACTTAATTTCTATACCCCTGCTTAAATCGCATTTGTGCGGTCCCCCTGAGAAGAAACGTGGCATCCCTTTAATTTCCATCTAAGGACGCCATTGGAATCTCTACATATAGTCCATGGCAGCTTGACTTTTTCCATATATTGTGGTATTATGAAAACACAATAAAATAGCATAATTTTTCGACAGAGAAAAAGATCTCCGCTGTCCCAAGATTGGGACTTTGCTTAAAACAATCCGAACATTTGTCTTGACAAGCGCGAAAAAGCTGTTATAATGGGAGCTGTTAAGAACAAACGTTCCGCCGACATCAAGGAGGTTACCGTTATGACGATTGCATTCATCTTACGCACCATCGCAGAGGTTGCCGTTGTGGCATTCCTGATTTGGGGCTTTTTGCATGAGGATAAATTTATCCGTTTTGAAGACCGGCTTGCCCGCATTGTCGTGGTCAACTACCGCCGGATTAAGCGCCGTCGGATGCTCAAAAAGCAAGGCATGGAGCCTGCCTCCCATGTGCGTAAGCCTGCGCAAGCCCACACACAACAGCGAGCTTCTGCGCCACAGCCTGCACAAAGCAGGCCCGCCGCTGCTACTTGTGAGCCAGTTTCCCGCCCTGTCCGCCGCCGCAGGAAGAGAATCCCGCAGAACGCGGCCTGACATTTCGTTTCCCCCTCCGGCATCAAATTTGATGAAAACAGAGAACCGCCTGCGCAGAAACACTCTGCGCAGGCGGTTTTTTAGCTTTTCCAAAAATGATTTGTACAAGATCTGTCGCGTTGTAAACCATTATTCAAAATTTTGGCAAAAGCCCTTCCGCCTTCAACAGATCTAAAAGGTGCTCAAGCGCCTCTTCCTCCATCTCCGGCGTATCCTTCAGCGGGAACGGGATGCCCATTCGTTCATATTTTTCGGCGCAGAGCTTGCGAAACGGCAGCAGCTCCAGCTTCTCCAGGTTGCTAAACCGCCGGGCAATGCGCGCGATTTCACGAACCTGGTCAAAATCATCCGTTAGCCCGGGCGCCACCACATGCCGCACCCAGAGCGGCACCGCCATCGCCTCGGTCAGGCTTAAAAATTGCAGCACCTGTTCAAACGAAGCTCCGCAATGCGCGCGGTATGCTCGCGCATCCGCAAATTTCAGGTCGCACAAAACGAGGTCCGTCTCCGCCAGCACCGCACGCGCCTGTTCCAAATTGCCGGTTCCGGAGGTGTCAAGCGCCGTGTGAAGCCCCTGCCCTCGCAGCAGGCGAAAGAGCTCCGCCACAAACGGCGCCTGCAACAGCGGCTCCCCACCGGATACGGTCACCCCGCCGTGTTTGAGATAGGGCCGGTAGCGCACAATCTTTTCACAAACTGCTTCGGGCGTATAAGCGGACCCGCCCTGTGGATCCCAAGTATCCGGATTATGGCAGTAGGCGCAGCGCAGCGGGCAGCCCTGCAAAAACACAACAAAACGCACGCCTGGCCCATCCACTGCGCCCATGGATTGAAAGGAATGCACCCGCCCCGTCATGCGATCGCCTGATGGAAGGTGCGCGAAATAACCTCCCGCTGCTGCTCCTTCGTCAGCTTGTGGAAGTTGACCGCATAACCAGACACACGGATGGTCAGGTTCGGATACTTCTCCGGGTTGTGATAGGCGTCTACCAGCATATCGCGGCTCATCACGTTCACGTTGATATGATGCGCGTTTTGTGCAAAATAGCCATCCAGAATTGAAACCAGGTTTTCACAGCGCTCCTCCAGCGTTTTACCCAGGGCCTGCGGGATGATGGAGAAAGTGTTGGAAATACCGTCTCGGCAATATTCATACGGGATTTTCGCCACGGAGTTAAGGGAGGCCAGCGCCCCGTTTTTCTCACGCCCGTGCATCGGGTTCGCACCGGGGGCAAAGGGCTCGCCCGCCTTACGCCCATCCGGCGTTGCGCCGGTTTTCCGCCCATAAACCACATTGGAGGTGATGGTGAGAATGGAGAGCGTATGCTCCGCGCCGCGGTAGGCGGGGTTTTTCTTCAGCTCTTCGTAGAACAGCTTTACCTGCTCGCAGGCAATCTGGTCAACGCGGTCGTCGTCGTTTCCATAGGCCGGATACTCGCCCATCGTTTCAAAGCCGGTAATCATGCCGCTTGAATTGCGCAGCACGCGCACCCGCGCATATTTGATCGCGGAGAGTGAATCCGCCAGCACGGACAGCCCCGCCGCGCCAAAGGCCATAAAGCGGTGCACCTGCGTATCATGCAGTGCCATCTGCGTTTTCTCGTAGGCGTATTTATCATGCATATAATGGATGATATTCATGGTGTTGACATAGGTTTTGGCAAGCCAGGGGCGATAAACGTCCATTAGCTCCAGCACCTTATCATATTCGAGATATTCCCCCGCATAGGGCTCATGCTCCGGCCCGACTTGGAGCCCTGTTTTTTCATCCTTACCGCCGTTGAGGCTCATGAGCAACAGCTTTGCAAGATTGGCCCGCGCGCCGAAAAACTGCATCTGCTTACCAACCTTCATGGCAGATACGCAGCAGGCAATCGCATAATCATCGCCGTAGATCGGGCGCATCAGGTCATCGTTTTCATACTGGATCGCATCCGTATCGCAGGAAACTTTTGCAGCAAACCGTTTGAATGCGTCCGGCAGGCTGCCGGACCATAATACCGTCAGGTTCGGCTCGGCCGAGGAGCCAAGGTTATAGAGGGTGTGGAGCATCCGGTACGAGCTCTTCGTCACGAGCGTGCGCCCATCCTCCCCCATGCCGCCGAGCGCCTCCGTGATCCACATCGGGTCACCTGCAAACAATTCATTATAGGCTGGCGTGCGCAGGTGACGCGCCATGCGCAGCTTCATTACAAAATCGTCAAACAGCTCCTGCGCCCCTGCCTCATCGAGAACGCCGTTTTTCAAATCGCGCTCAAAATAGATATCGAGGAAGGTGCTCGTGCGCCCAAGGCTCATTGCCGCGCCATTTTGCTCCTTGATCGCGCCAAGATAGCCGAAATAGAGCCACTGCACCGCCTCCCGCGCCGTTTTGGCAGGCAGTGAAATATCAAATCCATACTGCATCGCCATCTCCTTGAGATAGCCGAGGAAGGTAATCTGCTGGAACAGCTCTTCAGACAGGCGGATCGAATCGACATCCATCACACCCTCCACGATTTTGGCTTTATCCTTCTTCTTTTCCTCAATCAGGCGGTCCACCCCGTAGAGCGCAACGCGGCGGTAATCCCCGATGATGCGGCCGCGGCCGTAGGCATCCGGCAGGCCTGTGATAATCCCACAGTGGCGCGCCTTGCGCGTTTCCTCCCCATACACACGAAACACGCCGTCATTGTGCGTGGTGCGGAAGCGGAATTCCTCCTCCACCTTATTGGATAAGTGATAGCCATAAGCCTCGCACGCGTCGCGCGTCATGCGGATGCCCCCAAAGGGGTTGACGCCGCGGCGCAAGGGTCTGTCCGTTTGCAGGCCGACGATCAGCTCCTTTTCCTGATCAAGGTAGCCAGGGTTATAGCTTGTCAGGGAGGAGACGGTTTCCGTATCGATATCTAATACGCCGCCGAACTCCTGCTCCAGCTTTAAGAGGTTGGAAAGCTTATGGTTGAGCTCCTGCGTACGCTGTGTCGGCCCCGCTAGAAACGATTCATCCCCCTCATACGGCGTATAGTTTTTCTGAATAAAGTCGCGTACATTAATGCTTTTCTGCCATTCCCCGGGCTGAAAGCCCTCCCAAGCCGTATATTCCATTGCGCGCGTCTCCTTTCTAAACCAGTCGATTCCGTCGGCGTCTGGTAAAATAAAAGGGCAGTATATGGTCGCTCCCATACACTGCCCAGACGGCCGGCAAAACAGGCATTTCATTCCACTGTGGTTTCTCCCACAATCATCCGTCAGTCATGAACGCCTTTTCAAATTGTACTTTTAGGGTACCGTATGCACAGGGAAAAGTCAAGCGGACAGACACACCTCTCCATAAATTCAGAATATTTCATAAACCGCAGGCGAATAAAAGAAAAAAAACGGTCACATTTTTAAATGTGATTCCAGAACTGTGCTGGCCCGTAAACTTTTCTGACACAATAGCCACGTCCTGAGAAAGCAAAGCCGTTTTCTCCTCCTAGCGGGCTTATTTTCACACCGTTGAGAAAGTTCCTTCATTTTGAAGCAAGTAGCAAAGCGGGGCTACTCTGCTCCAAGGGTATTCGCAACGGCTAAAGAAAAACTGCGCATTATACCTAATAAGACACACTTAAATCAGCCCGATAAACGGGAATCTGTCAAAACCAAATTGCTTTCACAACAAGCCAAATCAGCAATGCCCAAATTGCCACGATGGGAATTGCGTAATACCATTTTTTAGGCTTCCCCTCCTTCCATATATCAACGGCCTTCTCTTTGCTTCTTTGCCACACCTCATCTGGTATGAGCTTAATTGTCACCATAACCAACACGGGTAAAATAATAATATCGTCTAAATATCCCAGCACAGGAATAAAATCAGGTATTAAATCTATTGGAGATAACGCATATCCGACCGTAATTCCCGCGAAAATTTTTGCGATAATTGGAGTGTTCTGATCTTTTAGCGCAATAAAAACAGCTGGGATATCCGCTTTTATGTTTTTCGCGAGCTCTTTCAACGTCACAATGCTGCCTCCACAAATTCCCATTTGTTTACACACGGATTAAAAGCGGGCGAACGCAGTTCGCCCCTACGGTGGTTCCCGCATCAACCGTAGACCCTTTTTCAATGCAAAGCCTGCCGTAACCTCGCGCAAGCAAGCGGCTCACGGCTATTTTTTATTACGAGGCGCAGCGGAGTAACAAAGCAAGGCCTGCCATAATCACGCGGGTCTAAGAGATACGCACAGCTTGCGATTGCAGAAAACCGCCGGCTATTTTTTATTACGAAGCGCAGCGGAGTAACAAAGCAAGGCCTGCCATCATCACGCGGGTCTAAGAGATACGCACAGCTTGCGATTGCAGAAAACCAGCGGCTATTTTTTTATTTGTATTTCGGCCTGGCCTTGTAGGATGTATGCAGCACCTCACGCGCAAGATGGCTGCCCGGCTCGCCGAAGAACTCGGTGTACACCGTTTTGATCGCTTCACTCTCATGCGATTTGCGTACGGGGAGCTTGCGGTCCGCATCATAAAGCGCTGCGGCGCGGCGGTTTTTCAAATCAACGAAGTTACGCACTACCGCGTGTTGAATCGGTTGCCCGCCGCCGTTGATGCAGCCGCCGGGGCAACCCATGATCTCGATGAAATGATAGGGGGATGTGCCGGCCTTCACCTGCTCCATGAGCGTGTGGGCATTGGCGGTGCCGCTGGCGACCGCCACCTTGAGCTTGAGGCCGGCTACTTCATATTCCGCTTCCTTCACGCCGTCCATGCCGCGCACGTCGGTGAAATCCACGTTGTCGAGCGCCTTGCCGGTGAGCGTTTCAACGGCCGTGCGGAGAGCAGCTTCCATTACGCCGCCCGTCGCGCCAAAGATGACGGCCGCGCCGGTGCCCTCGCCGAGCGGATTGTCGAATTCCTCATCCGGCAGGTGCTTAAAGTAGATGCCAGCGCTCTCAATCATGCGGGCAAGCTCGCGGGTGGTGAGCGCGATATCCACATCCGGGTAGCCGGAGGCGGACTGGTCGTCGCGCTTGGTCTCAAATTTTTTCGCCGTGCAGGGCATGATGCCAACGACGACGATCTTCTCCGGATCGATCCCCATCTTTTTTGCATACCAGGTTTTGATCGTCGCGCCGAACATCTGCTGCGGCGATTTGCAGGTGGAGAGGTGGGAGATCTGATCAGGATAGTAGTGCTCGCAGTATTTGACCCAGCCGGGGGAGCAGGAGGTGATCATCGGCAGCACGCCGCCCTGCTGCACGCGCTCGATAAACTCGTGCGCCTCCTCCATGATGGTGAGGTCGGCGGCGAAGTCGGTGTCGAACACCTTATCGAAGCCGAGGCGGCGAAGCGCCGCAACCATCTTACCCTGCACGTTCGTGCCGATGCTCATGCCGAAGCACTCGCCGAGGGTTGCACGGATAGAGGGGGCGGTCTGGACAATCACGTATTTCTCCGGATCGTTGATGGCGGCAAGCACCTTGTCGCTATCGTCCTTTTCCACCAGCGCGCCGGTCGGGCAGTTGACAATACACTGCCCGCAGGATATGCAGGAGACGTCCGCCAGATCTTTATCAAAGGCGGAGCTGATATGCGTATCGAAGCCGCGGGCATTCGCGCCGATCACGGAGATTTTCTGCATATCGCAGGCAGCGACGCAGCGGCGGCAGAGGATGCACTTGTTGTTGTCGCGGATCATATGCGCGGCGGAGTCGTCGAACTCGTAGTGCGGGTTCGCGCCCTCGTAGCGCGTTTCGTCATCTACGCCGAACTCTTTGCAGAGCTGCTGCAATTCGCAGCTGCCGCTGCGCACGCAGGAGAGGCACTTGCGGTCGTGCGTGGAGAGGATAAGCTCCAGGGTGATTTTGCGGGAATTGCGCACCTTTTCTGTATTTGTAAAGACCTCCATGCCTTCATTCACCGGGTAAACACAGGCGGTAACCAGGCTTCTCGCACCCTTGACCTCCACCATGCAGATCCGGCACGCGCCGATTTCATTGATGTCCTTGAGGAAGCACAGCGTCGGGATCTCGATCCCGGCATAGCGCGCCGCTTCGAGGATAGAAATGCCGTTGGGCACACTCAAGGGCATGCCGTTGATTTTGATATTGACCATTTCCATTGACAGGCACACTCCTTTCGTTATTTCTTCTTGATGGCCTGCATCTTCTTGCACTTTTCAACACACGCGCCGCACTTGATGCACTTGCTGGTGTCGATGGTGTGCGGCTTGCGAATTTCGCCGGAGATCGCGCCCACCGGGCAGGTGCGCGCGCACAGGCCGCAGCCGATGCACTTGTCCGCGTCTATGTAGTAGTTGAGCAGTGCTTTGCAGACGCCGGCAGGGCACTTTTTATCCACCACATGCGCGATATATTCTTCGCGGAAGAACTTGAGCGTTGCCAGCACCGGGTTCGGGGCCGTCTGGCCCAGGCCGCAGAGGGAATTCTGCTTGATGTAGTAAGCAAGCTCTTCGAGCTTATCAATATCCTCAAGCGTACCCTTGCCGGAGGTGATCTTTTCGAGAATCTCCATCATGCGCTTGGTGCCGATCCGGCAGGGGGAGCACTTGCCGCAGGATTCGTCGACCGTGAATTCTAGGAAGAATTTCGCAATGTCGACCATGCAGTTATCTTCATCCATGACGATCAATCCGCCGGAGCCCATCATGCAGCCGATAGCGGTGAGGTTGTCATAGTCGATCTCCGTATCCATCAAAGAGGCGGGGATGCAGCCGCCGGAAGGGCCGCCGGTCTGCGCGGCCTTAAACTTCTTTCCGTTGGGGATGCCGCCGCCAATTTCTTCGACGATCTCACGCAATGTGGTGCCCATCGGGATTTCCACAAGGCCCGTGTTCTTGATCTTGCCGCCCAGGGCGAACACCTTTGTGCCCTTAGAGCGCTCGGTGCCCATGGAGGCGAACCAATCCGCGCCCTTCAAAATGATCTGCGGGACGTTGGCAAAGGTTTCCACGTTATTCTCCGTTGTGGGCTTGCCAAACAGGCCTTTGACCGCCGGGTAAGGTGGACGCGGGCGGGGCTCGCCGCGGTTGCCCTCAATGGAGGTCATCAGCGCGGTTTCCTCACCGCAGACGAACGCGCCTGCGCCAAGGCGGATGTGAAGGTCAAAATCGAAGCCGGAATCGAAGATGTTTTTGCCCAGCAGGCCGTATTCCTTGGCCTGTTGGATGGCGATTTCCAGGCGGTTGACCGCAATCGGATACTCCGCGCGCACATAAATATAGCCTTCCGTCGCGCCGACGGCATAACCGCAGATTGCCATAGCTTCCACGATACAGTGCGGATCGCCTTCCAGCACGGAGCGATCCATAAATGCGCCGGGGTCGCCCTCGTCCGCGTTGCAGACGACATATTTCTGATCCGCCTTGTTCATGGCGGCCAGCTCCCACTTGCGGCCGGTTGGGAAGCCGCCGCCGCCGCGGCCGCGCAGCCCGGAATCCTTAATCACCTGAATGACCTGCTTCGGCGTGTATTCTGTCAGGCACTTTGCAAGCGCCTGATAGCCGTCGTAGGCGATGTATTCATCGATATCCTCCGGGTTGATCACGCCGCAGTTACGCAGCGCCACGCGCTTTTGCTTTTTATAGAAATCAGTTGATTCAATGCTCTTTACAACATCCTGATGGATGGTGTCATCATACAGCAGACGCTTGACGATACGGCCCTTAAGCAGGTGCTCTTCCACAATTTCGGGCACGTCCTCAACCTTTACCTCGCTGTAAAAGCAGCCCTCCGGGTAGACGATCATGATCGGGCCGAGTGCGCACAGGCCGTGGCACCCTGTCTGGACCACCTTGACTTCATCTGTGAGGCCCTTCTCCGCAATCTGCGCTTCCAGCGCCTCAATGATCGCGGGGGAGTTTGCGGAGGTACAGCCGGTACCGCCGCAAACCAGTACATGGGAACGATACATTGCTTTTCCTCCTTACTTATTTGGCGATAGCGCCAACGGTATATTCTGTGACGACATTGCCGTTGACGAGGTGATCTGTTACGACGCGGGCAGCCTTTTCCGCCGTCATTTTTACGTAAGTAACCTTTTCTTTGCCCGGCTCCAAAATTTCGACGATCGGCTCATACTGACACATGCCGATGCAGCCGGTCTGCGCCACGGTAACGTTTTGCAGGTGGCGCTTCTCCACCTCGTCCATAAACGCGTTGAGAACCGGGCGCGCGCCCGCTGCGATGCCGCAGGTGGCCATGCCGACCACAACGCGGGTGACGTCGCTCTGATCCTCGCGGACGGTCATCTTTTCCTTCGTTTTCTCTTTTATTGCCATCAATTCTTCGAGTGTTTTCATTGAGTAACACCTCCACATATCATTTGGGTCTGTTCGGTGAGATAGCCCTGGATCCATTCGCGCACCTC
>ERZ826396.2832-NODE-2832-length-12983-cov-11.902150_pt1 | contig 12983 bp, 8 predicted proteins | sample MGYA00519926_ERZ826396 | MGnify/ENA primary metagenome ERZ826396 (study PRJEB31778, sample SAMEA3449230) | human gut metagenome | biome: human gut; feature: human-associated habitat; material: faeces | place: United Kingdom | collected 2010/2012 ...
CGCGCTGCGGCAGGCCGAAGCTCACGTTCGACACGCCGAGCACCGTGCGCACGCCGAGACGCTCCTTCACGAGCGCGACGGCGCGCACTATCTCGCGCGCCTCGTCCTGGTTCGTGGCGGCCGCCATGACGAGGCAGTCCACTGCCACGTCCTCGCGCGGGATGCCACGGCGTTCGGCCTCGGCCACGATGCGCTCTGCCACGCGCAGACGCCCCTCGGCCGTGGGCGGGATGCCGCCCTCGTCGAGCGTGAGGGCAATCACGGCGCAGCCGTACTTCTTGACGAGGGGAAGCACGGCGTCCATGCTCTCGCGCGTGCCGTTCACGGAGTTCACGAGCGGTTTTCCGGCGTAGCCGCGCACGGCGGCCTCCACGGCGGCCGGATCGCTCGAGTCCACCACCAAAGGCAGCGTGACCGTGGCCTGCAGCTTCTCCACGGCGGCGCGCAGCACGGCCGGCTCGTCAAGCTCGGGCAGACCCACGTTCACGTCGAGCACGTCGGCGCCGGCCTCCTGCTGGGCCACGGCCTCTCCCACGAGGTGGTCGAGGTCGCCCACACGCAAGGCCTCCTTGAGCTTCGGCTTGCCCGTGGGGTTGATGCGCTCGCCGATGACGGCGATCCGCGCCGCGCCGCGCGGCAGCACGGCGGCCTCTTGCGCGCTCGTCACCACGAACGCCTCCTCGCGCGCGGGAAGCGCGGGCACCGCGCGGGCGTCGACGAGCGCGCGCAAACGTGCGATGAACTCGGGCGACGTGCCGCAGCAGCCTCCCACGAGGCTCGCCCCGGCCTCCACGACGGCCTCCATCGAGCGCGCGAAGGCGTCGGGGTCCACGTCGTACACCGTGCGCCCGCCCTCGACGCGCGGCAGACCGGCGTTGGGCTGCACGAGCAGCGGGCAGCGGGCGAAGCGCGCCATCTCGCGCACCGACGGCAGCACTTCGTCCGGCCCGAGCGAGCAGTTCAGGCCCACGGCGTGCGCGCCCATCGCCGAGAGCGCGGCCGCGGCCACGCCCGGAGGCGTGCCGAGGAACGTGCGGCCGTCCTCGCCGAAGGTCATCGTCGCGATCACGGGCAGGTCGCAGCGCTCCTTCGCAGCCAGAAGGGCCGCCTTCGCCTCGCGCAGATCGGCCATCGTCTCGATGAGCACGAGGTCGCACCCCGCCGCGACGACCGCGTCCACCTGCTCGGCGAACAGATCGTACGCCTCCTCGAACGAGCAGGTGCCCAAAGGCTCCAGAAGCAATCCCGACGGCCCGACGTCGCCCGCCACGTAGCGCGCCCCCGCCGCCCGGGCGCACGCCGCGGCCGCGCGGTACGTCTCGGCCACGCTCGCCGCGCCCGCCAGCTTGCGGGCGTTCGCGCCGAACGTGTTGGTGGTGACGACCTCGGCTCCGGCGGCCACGTAGTCGGCATGGATGGCGGCGATCTCGTCTGCGTGCGTGAAGTTCAAAAGCTCCGGCAGCGCGCCCGCCTCGGCCAGGCCGCGCGCCTGAAGCTGCGTGCCCATCGCGCCGTCGAACACGAGGAACCCCTCGCCGCGCAGGGCGCGCCCCAGGCGCTCGTCCTTGACGGCGACGTCGGCAAGCGGGTCGCGAAGCGTCGTCTCAGCCATGGCAGGTCCGTCCTTTCCCTTTGAGCAGGCACCCCTCGCGCGCAGGGCACGTCGCGCAGTCGGCGTGGGCGCGCACGGGCGCTCGGCCCGAGGCCCCATCCCGCGCGCCGCCCCGGTTCGCGTCCCGCGCGCCGCTCGATCCCCCGCCGTCCGCGCGGTCCTCGTCGAACAGGCCGATCACGGCCGTCACGCTCTTCGTGGGCACGAGCAGGTTGCCCGCCGTCACCGAAAGCCCGATGCGGCGCGTCGCGTCGAGCGCCTTGAGGAACGCCGGCTGCACGGACAGCGGCAAGTCGCCGTAACCGGGGCTGTAGCGGACGCTCGCGCGCAGACCGCGCGCGGCGGCCTGCGACGCCACGGCGGCGTCGCAGGCGTCTACGGCCGCTTCGACGAGCGCGGAGGCCGCCGCCCCGTACAAAAGCGCGTCGGTCGGGCTGATCGCCGCATGTTTGCGCAGCTCGCGCTCGCAGGCCGCGCCGAGCGTGCACGCCAGAAGCGCCACCTCGCGCGCGCCGCGCAGATGCCGCGCGATGTCGCAGCCCGGCAGCACGAGGCCGCAACCGGCGAGGACCACCTGTGGGTCCTCGTCGCCCTTGCCGTTCTCGCCACCCTCGCCGCCCCAGCGGGTGAGCGCCTCGTCCACGGGAAACGACGCGCTCGCGCACGCCGGCCGCAGCTCGCGCTCGCACGCGCTCGCAAGCTCCTCGAAGCGCGCAAGCAGCTGCGCGTCCAGCTTCTGGCCGGCATAGCCCAGATAGCGCAGCGCCTCGTCGCGATCAAGCGACAAGGCGGCCCCGCCCGCGCTCGGTCGGGAGGGCGGCGCGCCATCCGACGGCGCGCCGCCGCCCTCGCAGCCCGCGTCCCCGCATCCTGCGGCGCGAACCGATCCTATGCCCGCCATGCCGCCCTCAGCGCCGCCATGCTCGCCCGCGCGATGTCGGGCTGGTTCATCGTGTAGACGTGCAGCCCGTCCACGCCGTGCGCGTCCAAGTCGACGAGCTGGGCGCACGCGTACTCGATGCCCGCGCGGCGCAGGTCGTCCGGTCTGTCCTCGAAGCGCGCGAGCAGCTTGACGACAGGCGACGGCAGCGACGCGCCGCACATGAACACCATGCGCTGGATTTGGGCCTTCCCCAGAAACGGCATGATGCCGCACGCGATGGGCGCCGTGACGCCCGCGTTTCGCGCCGCCTCCCAGAACCGGTAGAAGAACTCGTTGTCGAAGAACAGCTGCGTGACGAAGAAGCTCGCGCCCGCGTCCTGCTTCTGCTTGAGGTGCTCGATGTTCGCGCACGCGTCGTCGCAGGCGATGTGCCCCTCGGGATACGCCGCCGCGCCCACGCAGAACCCCTCCTCGGCCAAACGCGAGATCAAGTCGCGGGCATAGCGGTACGTCCCCGGCTCGTCGGCACCCGTCGCGTCTCCGCGCAGAGCGAGCACGTTGTCGATGCCATGGGCTCGCAGGTCGTCCACGGCGCGCGCAAGCGACTCCTCCGTGGCCCCGACGCAGGTGAGGTGCGCCACGGCGGGCACGTCGAAATCCCGTTGGATCATCTGCGCCACGTCGGCGGTGGCCCGCTTGTTGCCGCTGCCGCCCGCCGAATACGTCACGCTGATGAAGTCGGGGGCGAGCTCGGCAAGCTGTCCGGCCACGTCATGGGCCACATCGAGCGTGAGGTCGCCCTTCGGCGGGAATATCTCGAACGAGACGGGGCGGCGCCCGCAAGCGCGCGCCGTGCGGTATATGCTTCGTATCGTGGTCATGGAGCCATTATACGAAAGCCCGGGCGACCGCCGCGCCGAAGCCCTCCAGGCCGCAAAATCGCCACGACCCCCCCCCGGCGCGCCGGGGGCTCCGGCGGACACCGCTGGGATGCGCGGGCGAGCAGCGGGCGGGCGCGGACGCATGCGGACGGCGGCTGCGCCCGGTGCGGGACAAGGTGCCATCGCCCCGCCCCGCCCGCGCACCCCGCACGCACGCCTATCCCGCCCGCGCGCCCGCCCCGCATGCACGTTTCACCCGCGCGCCTCGCATTCCCGCCGCGCTACCCGCGCAGACCGCGCAGCGCACCCGTCGGCAGAAACGTGAGGATGCCGCCCACCGCGCACAGCAGAAGCACGACGGCCGCCGTGAAGCCCGACACCGGAGCCACGTTCACGCCCACGCCCACGAGCGCCCACAGGAACACCACGGGAAACACCCAGTCGTCGTAGCTCTTCTTCATGAGGTAGCCGAGCGCCAGCACGCCCGCCGAGAGCGCGATGGCCGACAGCCCGTTGAAGAACGGCAGCCCGCCGTCGAGCGCGCGGGTGATGAGGATGGCCATGTTCGCGATGGTGGCCACCGTCACCCACGCGGTGTACAGGGAGATGGGCATCCACTCCGCGCCGCGCCGCGCCGTTTTCCGCACGTTCAAATACAGCGCGGCGAGCACCACCCATTCGGCCAGGATCACGATGAACGACACGCCCACGGCCTCGAAATGCCACAGAGCCAGCCACAGCACGTTGAGCACGCAGCTCGCGATGAACAGCGCCGAGGTGGCGGTGAACGCCTTCGGACGGGTCGCGGCGTTTCGCGTGTAGGCCACGAGCCACACGATGAGGGCCACGTAGATGACCGACCAGATGGCGAACACGTAGCCGGCGGGCGTGAACCACGTGAACACGCCGTACGCCACCGTGGCCGAGGTGTTGCCGCCCACCTGCCCTCCCTCGATCACGGCGTTGCCCACGAGCGTGAGCGCGTAGACGATCCACATGGTGACGGTCTCCACCGTCAGGTAGCCGCCGCGTTCGAGCCTGCGGCCCGTCTTCGTGTTGCGGGCGCGCTGGACGACGCCCGGTGCCGACGCGGCACGATACGCATGATTCGACATGATGCACCTCGCTTTCCTTCAAAGGTCGGTGCTTTAGTGTAGCGCCGCGCACGCGCGAAGGCCGTTACGGGAGCTTCGCAGTCCCTCATCGCTTCGGCGCAGATCAGAAGCGTGTTTATCAGCGATGAGAAGGCGCGTCAGACCACAGGGCGCAGATGCGGAGGAAGGCGCGTCAGCCCACGCGGACGCAGGTGCGGCAGAAGACGCGTCAGCCCACGCGGGCGCGCAGGTAGTCGCCGGGCGCGAGCGCGGCGTGAATCTCGAAGGAGTAGCGCTCGGCCGAACGGTTCGCCACGGCGACGGGCACGGGCGCGGCGTCACTCGGATCGTCCGGCGCGGACGCGGGCAGCCATGCCAGGTTGTGCACCCGCACGCGCGCGACGGGACGGCGCGGCGAGAGCACCTCGAGCTCGTCACCCTCGCGAAAGCGGTTGTGGCACACGACGACCACGCGCGCGCCCGCCCGCTCCACCGTGGCCGCATGCACGAACTTCCTCACGTAGCCGTCGCGCTCGGGCGACTGCTCGGCGCGCCCGTAGTAGAACCCGGTCGAGTACGGTCGGTGCGAGATGGCGTCCAGCTCGGCAGCCGCCTCGGACACGTCCGCGCCGTCGAGCACCGAACGGTAGGCGTGCACCGCCGTGGCCACGTAGAACGCCTTCTTGTTGCGCCCTTCTATCTTGAGCGAATCGACGCCGGCTTCAATCAGGTCGTCCAAATGGGCGATCATGTTGAGGTCGCGCGCGTTCATGACGTAGGCGCCGCGCACATCCTCCTCCACCGGATAGAACTCCCCAGGCCGCCTCTCCTCCACAAGCGCGTAGCTCCAGCGGCACGGCTGGGCGCAGTGCCCCTTGTTGCCTGAGCGCCCCGTCATGACGGAGCTGATCAGGCACCGCCCCGACACGGCCATGCACATGGCGCCGTGCACGAACGCCTCGATCTCCAGATCGCGCGGCGCGTCGGCGCGCAGACGGGCGATGTCGGCCACGCTCATCTCGCGGGCGCACACCACGCGGCTCGCCCCCAGCTCGTGCCACATGCGCGCGGCCTCGGCGTTCATCACACCCGCCTGCGTGCTCACGTGCAGCTCCAGGGAGGGCGCGTGCTTGCGCGCGAGCGAGAGCGCGCCGAGGTCGCTCACGATGAGCGCGTCCGCGCCAGCCGCGTCGAACGCCTCCAGGTAGGCGGGCAGCGCCGCCACGTCGTCGGCGTCCATGAGCGTGTTGAGCGCCACGTACGCCCGCGCTCCGGACGCGTGCGCGCACGCCACGGCCGACGGCACCTCGTCAAGCGCAAAGTTCTCCGCGCGCTGGCGCAGCCCGAAGCGGTCGCACGCGAAGTACACCGCGTCCGCGCCGAAGTGCACCGCGGCCTCAAGCTGCGCCCGCCCGCCGGCGGGCGCAAGGAGCTCGGGAGTGTGGTTTCGCTCGAACATGGTCGGATGCCCCGTCTGCCCTGTCTGCCCCGTCTGTCCTATCCGCTCTGGCGTCCGCGACGCCAGCGAGAAGCGCAGGGGCGCCGGCCGCCGAAAGCCCGCCGAAGCGCGCTTTTCCGCACGCGAGGAGGGTTCAAGGCGGCAAGGCAGAACGCCTCCACGCTTCGCAGCGCCGATACGACGCGTGCCTCAGGCCCGCACGACCCTCGGGCCTTGCGGGGTGTCCTCGATGGCGAAGCCCAAGCTCGAAAGGCCGTCGCGCACGGCATCGGCGCGGGGCCAATCCTTCGCCGCGCGGGCCTTTGAGCGAACCGCGAGCAGCGCGTCCACGGCCTCCGCGGCATCCTCGCCCTCATACCCGGCCATTTCGGCGGCCAATCCCACGACCTCGGCGGGATACGCGCCGTCCGTGCCTTCGACCTCCTGCGCCGCAGCCTCCACGTCGACCCCGAGCACGCCGAGCAGATCGACCACGAGCGCGCGCGCGTCGCGCACGAAGGGCACGTCGGTGATCGCAAGGGTCTTGCCCGCCGTCCGCGCGTTCACGTCGGCGACGAAGTCGAAGATCTCCCCGAGGGCCTTGCACGTGTTGAAGTCGTCGTCCATGGCGAGGATGAAGCCCATCTTCGCCTCGCGGGTGCGCTCCATGAGCGCGCGCACGTCGAGCGGCGAGGGGATGTCCTCGGCGTTGGCCAGGAGCCAATCGAGGTTCTTCACGGCGTTTTTGATGCGCCCGAGCGCCGCGTCGGCCTCGGCCAGGCGTTCGTCGGAGAAGTCGAGCGGGCTGCGGTAGTGCGTCTGCAGCATGAGGAAGCGCAGCACGACGGGATCGGTCGTCTCGAGCACGTCGTGCAGCAGCTTGAAGTTGCCGAGCGACTTGCTCATCTTCTCGGAGTTCACCTGCAGCATGCCGCCGTGCATCCAATGGTTCGCGAACGCGCAGCCGCACGCGGCCTCGCTCTGCGCGCGCTCGTTCTCGTGGTGCGGGAACACGAGGTCGGCACCGCCGCCGTGGATGTCGAACGGCAGGCCCAGGTACTTGCGCGACATGGCCGAGCACTCGATGTGCCAACCGGGCCGGCCCATCCCCCACGGCGACTCCCACGCGGGCTCTCCGGGCTTGGCCGCCTTCCACAGCGCGAAATCGAGCGGATCGCGCTTGCGGTCGGCCACGTGCCCCGCGCCGTCGATCTCGGCGCGCAGCTCGCGATGCCCGCTCTCCATCTCGTCGACGTTGCGGCCGGACAGCTCGCCGTACGCCGGATACGAGCGCACGGCGAAGTACACATCGCCGTCCACCTCGTAGGCGTGCCCCCCGTCGATGAGCTCTTGGACGAGCTCGATCATGGCGGGGATCTCCTCGGTTGCCTTCGGGCGCACGTCGGGGTCGAGCACGCCCGCGGCGCGCATGTCCTCGATGAACGCCTCAGTGTACTCGGCGGCCACATCGGCGGCGTCGCGCCCTTCCTCGGCGGCCTTCGCGATGATCTTGTCGTCCACGTCGGTGACGTTCTGCACGAACGTCACGTCGAAGCCGCGCCACATGAGGTAGCGGCGGATGACGTCGAAACTGATGAACGTGCGCGCGTTGCCGATATGGATGCGGTTGTACACGGTGGGACCGCACACGTACATGCCCACCTTGCCGCGCTCAAGCGTCTCAAGGTTCTGCTTGCTGCGTGTCTTCGTGTCGTAAAGCCTGATCATACAAACGTTCCTTCGCTCGTTGGAAACGTGTCGGATACGGTGCGCCTATCGTAGCACAACAAGGCCCCGCGCCGGTCGAGATGCGCGGGGCAATCGACGCGGCAACGGCGTCGGGAAAAGGCTCGGCGAAGCGGCAGGGCCACCCGCGATCCAGGGCGGCCGGGCCCCTACGGGCGTCGGCAGAGCAAACACACGGCGCTCGCGGAGATGCCCTCCTCGCGGCCCTCGAACCCCAAGCGCTCGGTGGTGGTGGCCTTCACGCCCACGTTCTCCACGGAGACGCCCATGGCGCGGGCCAAGTTCTCGCGCATGGCATCGCGGTACGGCGAGAGCTTCGGCGCCTGCGCGGCGATGACGGAGTCCACATCGAGGATGTCGTAGCCCTCGGCGCGCACCTTGCCGGCCACGGCGGCCAAGAGCTTGAGCGAGTCGGCCCCTTCGTAGGCGGGGTCGGTGTCGGGGAACAGCTTGCCGATGTCGCCGCCGCGGATGCCGCCCAGAAGCGCATCGGCAACAGCGTGCGCGAGCACGTCGGCGTCGGAGTGGCCCAAGAGCCCGCGCGTGTGCGGGACGTCCACGCCGCCCAGGATGAGCTTGCGCCCCTCGACGAGCGCGTGCGCGTCGAAGCCCTGCCCGATGCGCAAGGACGCAGGATTAAACGGCTGATGCTCGGGATCCTTCGACTCCGCGCTGCGCGCTCCGCTCAGGATGACAGGATCAGCCATCACTCCTCGACCCCCTTCATGTACATCGTGCGCACGGCGGCGGCCAGCATGAGGTAGTCCTCGGGCACCGTCAGCTTGATGTTGTCGCGCTTGCCCTCCACCACGAGCACGCGGCCGCCCAACCGCTCGATGAGCGACGAGTCGTCGGTGCCCATGAAGCCGTCGGACAGCGCGGAGGCGTGCGCGCGGCGGTAGATGCCGGCGCGGAACACCTGCGGCGTCTGCGCGTTCCAGAACACGCGACGGTCGGGCGTGCCCACGATCACGCCGTTCTCCACCACCTTGAGCGTGTCAACGGCCGGATGCGCCACCACGGCCCCGTCGCAGTCGATGTTGCCCTTGAGCGTGGCGATGGTGTGCGCGATGAGGTCGGGCGTGATGAGCGGGCGGGCGCCGTCGTGCAAGACGACGTAATCGTAATCGTCCGGCACGTATTCCAGGCCCGAGAACGCGGATTCCTGACGGCTCGGCCCCGCAGGCGCCACCACGATGGGCGTGACGAACGGGAACGGGTCGATGGCGCGCTTAAGGTACTCGTCGCAGCGCTCCTCGGGGCACACGATGACGATGAGGCCGATGTCGCCCACCGCATCGAACGCCTCGGCCGACCAGGTGAGGATGGGCTTGCCCGCGATCTCAACGAGCTGCTTGCCGCCTTCCTTGCCGAAGCGCTCCCCCGTGCCCCCGGCCAGGATGATGGCCGCCGTCTGAGGATTTTTGTCCACCTCGCCCTTGAGGCCGACGAGCGACTGCGCAAGCGTGTCGATGTCGAGGTCGTCGCACGCCAGCTCGGGCGCGCGCAGCACCTCGGACGAGAACACGGGGTCGATTGTCTGGGTCATAAAGCCTTCCTCTCCGCCTTGCGCATTCCTTCTCCACCCGTCTGCGTCGCTACGGGCAGCGACGATTCCATGCGATGCCCGCAAGCATCGCCCGCAGCCCACCACGCCGCGCCCGCCGCCCGCAGCATCGGCGAACGCCGTCGCCTCCGCGCGCGGCCGCATGCGCGCCAACCTAGTCACGCTCGTCCGGCCGACGCACGGTGATCTCCTGCGCCTTCAGCGTCACGCGGGAATGCGGGGGAACCGACGAGGTGACGAACGCGGAGCCGGCGATGACCGACCCGGCGCCGATCACCGTCTCGCCGCCGAGCACCGAGGCGTTGGAGTAGATGGTCACATCGTCCTCGATGGTGGGATGGCGCTTCACCCCGGCCAAACGCTGCCCGCCGCGCGTGGACAGCGCACCGAGCGTGACGCCCTGGTACAGCTTCACATGGTCGCCGATGACGGTCGTCTCGCCGATCACCACGCCCGTGCCGTGGTCGATGAAGAAGTACTCGCCTATTTCGGCGCCGGCGCCGATGTCGATGCCCGTGCCGCTATGCGCCAGCTCGGTCATGATGCGCGGGATGATGGGCACGTTCTGCTGGTAGAGCACGTGCGCGACGCGGTACACGTAGATGGCGTACAGGCCGGGATACGAGAAGATGACCTCCTCTTTCGAGCCTGCCGCTGGATCGCCGTCGTAGAGGGCCTGCACGTCGGTGAGCAGCACCTGCTGAATGCGGGGAAGCTCGTCGAAGAACACCGTGCACACCTCGGAGGCGCGCTTGCAGATATGCTCGGGCGTTCCCCCGCCGCACAGATGGCGGGCCGGGTCGGCCTCCGCGGCATCGCGGTCGTCGGAGGTGTAGGAGAGCGCGAGGACGATCTGCTCGCGCAGCACGCGCTCGATTTGGATGAGCGTCTCGCCGATGAAGTACTCCGGGCTCGTGGAGGGCGTGAGCATCTCGTCGCCGAAGTAGCCCGGAAACAGCACCCGGCGCAGATCCTTGAGAACCCACTTCACCGCCGACCGGCTGGGAAACCTCCGTCCGGGCTTCGTGAAGAATATCTCGTCGGCCTCGTAGTTCTTCTCGACGCCCTTCACGATGCGGTCAAGGTTGTCTCCGAACATGGAACCTCCTGAGGTCGGCCGATCCGCTGCGCCTTCCGCAACAGCGACGTTTCCAGTATACGACAAATGCCGGCGCACGACGCAGGAAACCCCTGCTCTTCGGGCTTCGGATTCCACAACCCAAAGAACAGGGGCTCCCAACGAACCGCTCTGCGAAGCCAGTCCGTCGTGCCGCTAGTCTGCCGCGCCGCCCGACATCGAGCCGCCCCTGCGCACGCCGGCGTGGCCCAGGTCGTAGTTCGTCAGCAAAAGCTCGGCCTCGCGCGCGATGCTGTCGCGCTTGCGCGGCTCTGGCACGGCCCCCGAGCCTTGCGAGAACACGAGCTCGCCGTCCGCCGCGTCCACGTCGATGATGGATCCGGCAGTCCACTTGCCCTCCAAGATCTCCTCGGACAGCGGATCCTCCAGCAAGCGCTGGATGGCGCGGCGCAACGGGCGCGCCCCGTACGTGGCGTCGGTGCCCTCCTTGGCGATGAGCTTGCAGGCCGCCTCCGTCAGGTTGATGGACATGTTCTGCTCGATCAAGCGCTCGCGCAAATCGGCCACCATGAGCTTCACGATCTCGGCGATCTGCTCGGCGGTGAGGCTCTTGAACACGATGATCTCGTCGATGCGGTTCAAGAACTCGGGCCTGAACAGCTTCTTCATCTCGGCCATCACGCGGCTTTTGATCTCCTTGTCGGAAAGCCCCGCATGCTCCTCGGTGGAGAAGCCGAGCGTCGTGGGCTGGGCGATCTCGCGCGCGCCCACGTTCGACGTCATGATGATCACCGTGTTGCGGAAGTCCACCGTGCGGCCCTGCGCGTCGGTGAGGCGCCCCTCCTCCAGAATCTGGAGCAGGATGTTGAACACGTCAGGGTGCGCCTTCTCGATCTCGTCGAACAGCACCACCGAGTAGGGGCGCTGGCGCACGGCCTTCGTGAGCTGGCCGCCCTCGTCGAAGCCCACGTAGCCCGGAGGCGAGCCCACGAGGCGGCTCACGCTGTGCTTCTCCATGTACTCGGACATGTCGAACGAGAGCAGCGCGTCCTCGGAGTTGAACAGGAACTCGGCGAGCGCCTTCGAGAGCTCGGTCTTGCCCACGCCCGAGGGGCCGAGGAAGATGAACGAGCCGGCGGGGCGCTTCGGATCCTTGAGGCCCGAGCGCGAACGGCGTATGGCCTTCGACAGCGCCGTGACGGCCTCCTCCTGGCCGATCACGCGCTCATGCAGCACGGCCTCCATGCGCAAAAGCTTCTCCGTCTCGGCCTCGGTGAGGTTGCTCACGGGCACGCCGGTCGTCATGGACACCACGTCGGCGATATCCTCGACGGTGACCTGGTGGATGGACTTCTGCGCGTCCTCCTCCCACTTCTTCTCGGCCTCTTCGCGCTTCTTCTTCAGCTCCGATTCCTGGTCGCGCAGCTGGGCGGCCCGTTCGAAGTCCTGCGCGGCGATGGCCCCGTCCTTCTCGCCGCGCAGACGGCGCAGCTCGTCGTCGAGGTCGCGCAGCTCCTTCGGCAGCGTCATGTTACGGATGCGCATGCGCGCACCGGCCTCGTCGAGCACGTCGATGGCCTTGTCGGGCAGGAAGCGGTCCTGGATGTAGCGGCTTGACAGCGCCACAGCCGCCTGCAGCGCGTCGTCGGTGAAGTGCACCTGGTGATGGGCCTCGTAGCGGTCGCGCAAGCCCTCCATGATGCGCATGGCCTGCTCCTCGTTCGGCTCCCCCACGGTGATGGGCTGGAAGCGCCGCTCGAGCGCCGAGTCCTTCTCGAGGTGCTTGCGGTACTCGTCGATGGTGGTGGCGCCGATCACCTGGATCTCGCCGCGCGACAGCGGCGGCTTCAGGATGGCGGCCGCGTCGATGGAGCCCTCGGCCGAGCCCGCGCCGATGAGCGTGTGCATCTCGTCGATGAACAGGATGATGTCGCCCGCGTCCATGACCTCCTTGATGCACTTCTTCAGGCGCTCCTCGAACTCGCCGCGGTACTTCGACCCGGCCACGAGCGCGCTCACGTCGAGCGTGAACAGGCGCTTGCCGCGCAGGATGTCGGGCACCTGGTTCGATACGATGAGCTGCGCCAAGCCTTCCACGACGGCGGTCTTGCCCACGCCCGGCTCGCCGATAAGGAGCGGGTTGTTCTTCTGACGGCGCGAGAGCACCTGCATGACGCGCTCGATCTCGCCCGCACGGCCGATGACCGGGTCGAGCTTGCCGTCGCGCGCCTTGCTCGTGAGGTCGGTGCCGAACTCTTTGAGCACGCTGTCGGAGCCTTGGCCCTGCGCGTCGAACGCGTTGCGGCCGGCGTACACAGGACTTTGGCCCACGAGGTCGTTGAGCGCGCTGCGCACGTCGTCGCCGGACACGCCAAGGCGCGTGAGCACCTCGAGCGCGGTGCCGTCGCCCTCGCGCACGATGCCGAGCAGCAAGTGCTCGGTGGAGATGTAGGACTGCCCCATCTGCATGGCCTCGCGCAGACTGTTCTCCAGCACGCGCTTGACGCGGGGCGTGAAGGACAGATGCCCGGACACGTCGGTGTCCTCGTCGATGGCGACCACCTGGCGAATGGCTTGCACCACGCCGTCGTACTTGACGTTCAAGCGGTCGAGGGCTTGGGCGGCCAGGCCGTCCTTCTCCTGTATGAGGCCGAGCAGGATGTGCTCGGTGCCCACGTAGGGCT
>ERZ826396.2846-NODE-2846-length-12927-cov-3.794593_pt1 | contig 12927 bp, 8 predicted proteins | sample MGYA00519926_ERZ826396 | MGnify/ENA primary metagenome ERZ826396 (study PRJEB31778, sample SAMEA3449230) | human gut metagenome | biome: human gut; feature: human-associated habitat; material: faeces | place: United Kingdom | collected 2010/2012 ...
TAGCTGGACATTTAAGAGAACAGAATGGTACATATCAGATGGTCCTGAGCTGGAAGGATGCAAACGGAAAGCGCAGAACCAAATCCATCAGCACAGGACTTCCCGTAAAAGGAAACAAAAAGCGGGCTGAATCCCTTCTGCGTCAGACACAAAAGGAGTTCAACCCGGAAACGATGCAGCAGGTCGGTGACCTGTCTGTGCCGGAATACCTGACCCGCTGGCTGCGGGAAAGCGTGATGAACCTTTCCCCGGATACTTACGGTCGATACGCCTACGATATGGGCAGGGTCATCATCCCGTACTTTGAGCGAAAGCGGCTGTCTTTAAAAGCGCTCACTCCGCGCGATCTGGAAACGTTCTTCCGCTATGAGCGTCAGCAGGAGGAAGCGACCGTACAGCAGCTTCTGGATTGGCACAGGGAGCTGACCGATGCCCTTCAGTATGCCGTTGACAGTAACTGGCTGAAAGCGAACCCCGTCAAGACGGTTGACCCCTGCCTTGATAACTCTCCGGTACTTTTCAACGATTTCCTCATGGACTGGTTGAAAATGATGAAGTCCCGCGTAGCAATTACGACCTATGCAAACTACGAGATCGTGATCACGCGCCGGATCGTTCCGTATTTTGAGCCGCTCCACTACACCCTGCAAGACCTTGAGCAGCACCCCAAGTATATTCAGGATTTCTATCAGCATGAGCTGGATCGCGGCGTTACGGCAAACACGGTCATCCACTATCACGCCAACATCCGCAAGTGTTTACAGTACGCTTTTCAGATCGGCATGATCCGTTCCAACCCCGCAGACCGCGTTGAACGTCCTCGTAAGGAAAAGTTCAAGTCGGAGGTCTACAAGGCAGAGGAACTGGAACAGCTCTTCACAGCGATCCAGGGCGACCCAGCAGAGTTCGGCGTTATCATGGCTGCATTCTACGGGCTGCGCCGCAGCGAGATCGTTGGTCTGAAATGGGATGCCATTGATTTTGAGAACAAGACCATCAGCATTCAGCACACAGTCGTTTCCACAAAGGTTGACGGCGTTGTGACCGATATCGCGCGGGATAGAACCAAGACGAAATCCAGCTGCCGCACCCTTCCGCTGATCCCTGCCTGTGAGCAGATGCTCAAAAAGATGCAGAAAGAGCAGGCGCTGAACCGGAAGGTCTGCGGCAAGGATTACTGCACGGATTATCTCGATTATATCTATGTGAACCCGATGGGCAGGCGCATCCGCCCCAACTTTCTGAGCCAGCATTTCCCGGAGTTCCTCACGGCGCACGACATGAAGCGCATCCGCTTCCACGACCTGCGCCACCCGTATGTCAAGCCCACGACAAAAAAATTTATAACTTTTTTTGAAGTTTTTCGGGCAGCTTCATAGCTGCCCATAGCTGTTTCAAATGGGTGTTCACGGTTATACCTCCTTTTCAGATTGCTTTGTTTCTAAGAAATCCTGTGTTGCATATTCAATCTCAATCCGATCTCCTGGAAAGACGTAAACTTTGTTGATAAGCCGGTCAATCAGAGCTTTTGTCAGCATGTTGGCGTTTCCGACTTCCTGAACAATTTCCTGTTGTTTCAGCTTAATCTCATAATCACTTTTTATCTGCTTTGTCTGTGCAGTAATGACAGCATGAACATTTTTGGCTTGTACCAGTTCCGTGTCATAAACCGCTTTTCGTGTTCGATAGGTTTCCAAATCAATCTCTCCGAGTGCATACTGCTCATAAAGATGCCGCTTGCTGTCTTGAATAGAACGGAGTTTTTCTTCATGTTCGGCCTGCTGAACTGTCTGCAAATCCAATTTATCCTTATTGCTATCAATTCCCAATGCCGGACACATTTGAGCCCGAATTGTTTCAAATACAACCTGCTCCAGATCTGCCATCTTTATACGCACACCATGACAAGGAAGCGTTTCAGCCACCTCGGAATGACGGCAATAAAACCACGCACCATTTCGTAGAGACATTGCATGATCGCAGCATCCACAGAACACCTTACCACGGAGCAGATAATCACGCGGCTTTTTATTTGACAGAGAGAAACGCTTAATTGAAGCATTGGCTTTCTCAAATAGATCCACACTTACAATAGCCGGATGATGGTTCGGTATTTTGAACCACTCACTTTCATCCTTTAACTGTGTATGTCGGCTGCCAATTTCTTTTACCTTTCTCTTGCCAATTACATAGGTACCGATATATCTTTGATCTTCTAAAATACGCAGGACCGTTGATGTACTCCAAACGCCGTTTGTTCGGGAAACATTGTAATAGTCCTTGCCTTTAAGTTTGCGATATTCCCCAGGGGTGGGGATATTCATGGCATACAGTTTTCTTGTGATCTCGGCTGCGGTGTTGCCTTCAGACGCCCATTGAAATATCATCTGCACATTCGGGGCAACATCCTCGTCCGGTTCCATACGTCCGTCTGCACTCTTGCGATAGCCGTAAGGACAGATGACACTCTGATATTCCCCACGACGCATCTTTGCGTATTTTGCACTTTTGGTTTTCATGGACATATCCCGGCTATAACACTCGCTAATAAGATACTTGAAAGCAATATCAATCCCTCCGGTATCACCTTTGAAATTAGCTGTGTCAAAATCATCACTGACGGAAATAAAACGGGTGTGGTAAAGAGGAAATACCCGCTCAATAAAATAGCCGGTTTCAATGCTGTTACGTCCAAATCGGGAAAGGTCTTTTACAATAATACAGTTGATCTTTCCGGCCTGAACCATTGTTAAAAGTTCCTGCACCGCCGGACGCTCAAAGTTTGTCCCTGTATGACCGTTGTCAATAAATTCCAAAATCTCACTGTTATCCCATTCCGGCAGAGACATAGCTTTTTCACGAAGAATCAGTTTTTGATTTGGTATGCTCAAACTTTCGGTTTTGAAATCTTCCACAGAAAGACGGATATAAAGGGCAATCACATAGTTGCGCACAGTTCCACCGCCTTTCCCTGAAATTCATTTTTGAAACGGAAGGTTACATGAATATTCCGCTCGTGGTCAATCTCAATTCGTTCAATGAGCCGTTCGATCAGTTCTGCAGTCAGCACATGATCCTGTGCCAGTGTTTTTGCATCCTTTTCCATTGCACGGTATCGGGCAAGCTGGTTGTCCAGGGAGTCCATAGATTTTTCAAATACTTCAATCTCACCAGACAGAGCATTGATAGCATATTCATAATCCGCCTTCAATTCAAAGTATTCATCATTTGTCAAAATACCTTGCACAAAATTTTCATATAGACCACGGATCAGCCGGCGTGTTTTTTCAATTTCCTGCCGTTTGGCCGACATCTGAATTTTCAGCTTATCTTTTTCCTGTTTTTGTCTTGCCTCCAACTGAAAGAGTGGCAGCGACATTCCCAGCGCAACTGTCAGCTCTTTTTCAAGAATAGCCGTAACAGTAGAAATCAGTTCCTTTTCCTGCATCGTTGCGCCTTTGCAGCTATCTTTTTCTATCCGGCTGTTTGTAAGGCAGTGGAACCAATAAGTATCGGGGCCTTTCCGGCGCTCGGCACGTTGCCGGTGAAGGCTTCTGCCACAATCAGCACAGAACACTTTGCCTTTGAAAATGTTTGGCGTGTAGGGGCGTTTTGGAGTTGCTTTGCTTTCTTCACAGATCTGTTTTCTGTATTCCTGAACTGCATTAAACAATTCATAGCTAATGATCGGTTCATGGGTGCATTTGGCAATAATCAGATTATCTTCTCCAGCCTTGACCTGCTGATGATCTACAATCTTTGTTTTTCCTTGCACCAGATCGCCTGTATAGACTTCGCTTTCTAAAATTTTCATCACTGTACGGGTCTGCCATTTGCCGCTTCCAATCAGGCCCGGACTGGTAATCTCGCCAGTGTCCTTTTTATAATGGCTCGGTGCCGGAATCCCCATCTCATTTAGATTGCGGACAATCCGGTTCAGAGACACATGCTCATGTGCCCATTCAAAAATCTGTTTTACCACAGGGGCAGTATTTTCATCAATCAGAAGTTTATGGCAATTATCAGGGTCTTTCCTGTAACCGTAAGGTGCCCGTGCACCAATATAGTCGCCATCTTTCATAGCCTGCCGCGCTTGTGCTTTGATTTTTCGTCCAATGTCCAGAGCATAGGCTTCATTGATCATATTTTTCAAAGGCAGCATGATACCGCCATGAAGATTTCCGGAATCCTCTGTATCAAACTGATCCGTAACAGCAATGAAGCGAACATTATGAGCATGGAAATACTGTTCGATATAATAACCTGTGTCAATAGAATTTCGCCCTAATCGGGAAAGATCCTTAACAATCACACAGTTAATGTGGCCTGCTTCAATATCAGATAGCATTTGCTGAAATCCAGGGCGGTGAAAATTTGTCCCTGTCGCCCCGTTGTCGATATAGGTATCATACACAACGAAGTCCGGTTTATCTGAAAGAAAGTCATTCAGTACCAGCTTTTGATTTTCTACTGAGCAGCCCCGCTTTTTGTTATCCTCCACAGAAAGACGGATATACAGAGCCACATGTACATATAAAGATGGTGCCGGCATAGGCGCTGCCGTCTGTTTTCTGCTTTTTCTTGCCATTTAGCCCACCATCCTTTCTTCATTTTTTGTAGCAATCTGTTCTGCCAAAGAGATTGCTTTCTGATATTCATCCTGGTAATTAAATTCAATATGCAGTTCATCTTTACCCATTACACGTATGCTTCGGATAAGCTGCATGACTGCCCGGCGGTCAATATCCTCCATAGTAGAAAATTTCATAAAATGGTTGATCCAACGGTTTCGTTCGCTTCGGTTTTCCAATACATCTGTAAGTTTATCGTTCCATTCAACGATTGCCTTTTGGAACAGTTCAATATCTGCATTGTATTTTCGCTTATAAGAGAGAAATTCTTCCTTTGTCAGAATTCCACTCACCAGATTTTCATAGAGTTTTGCCTTAAAGCCCTCGGTCTGTGCCACACGCTTTTCATTTACTCTGATCTGTGCGGCATATTCCTGCGCCAATTCCCGGTTGATCCGTTCCTGACTGATACTGGACAGCAGGGCATCCAGAGAAGCAACATTTTCAATATGTCCTTTCAAACTGTCCTGCACACATTCAATCAGATCCGACTCTTTCAGCATGACCGACGATGTGCATCCATTCTTTTTGCCGGTCGGGCAGTAATAATAGTGATACTCTTTATCTTTATAGCGGTTCGTCTTGCGGGTCATACGGCAGCCACAGCAGCCGCAGATCAAAATACCGGAAAACAGGTAAACCTTATCCGATTTGGGAGAAGTCCTTGTGTCAATCCTGCGGAGCCGTTGCACCAGATCAAAATCGTGCTTTTGTATGATCGCTTCATGGGTTCCCTCCACACGAATCCATTCCGAAGAAGGTTTGTCCTCACGCTCTTTTAATTTGAAATGGGGCGTTGTCTGTTTGCCCTGGACCAGTGTTCCGGTGTAAGTTTCATCCTGCAAAATGCGGATGATTGTAGTTGCAGACCATTTGCAATCCTTTCGGTCTGTATAGCCACCTTTTGCATGAGGCATTCCGTGATTGCGCTTATACGCTAAAGGCGAAAGAATTCCTAATCGGTTCAGTTCATCCGCTATATGGGAAGCGCTGAATCCCTCCAGCCGTTTTCTGAAAATATCCCTCACAACATTAGCAGCATATTCGTCCACTTCCAGGCTCTTGTGTTTATCGCCGACTTTCACATAACCATAGATGGTAAAAGCACCTACAAAATCCCCGCTGCGCCGTTTTACTTCCAGGGCGCTCCGTGTCTTAACGGAAATATCCCGACAGTAAGCCTCATTCATAATGTTTTTGACAGAAACCGTGAGATCATCGGCAGCGTCATTTTCCGTGTCCACATTATCGTTAATTGCGATAAAACGCACTCCATAGGCTGGAAATACCCTGCGCATATAACGGCCTGTTTCTATGTACTCACGACCTAAGCGGGAGAGGTCTTTGACAATCACGCAGTTAGCTTCGCCTTGTTCGATCATCCGCATCATTTCCTGAAATGCCGGGCGATCAAACAAAACACCACTATAACCATCGTCAATTTTTTCTGCCACAACCTCAATTTCCGGGTGTCGGGCTATGTAGTCATCGATCAGGCGCCGCTGGTTAGCAACGCTGTCACTTTCTACTGTTTTATCATCCGTATAAGAAAGACGGATGTACTTAATCGCTTTGTAAACCTGCATAAAAAAACACTCCTTTCGTTGCACAGAAAAATCCCCGCAATTCAAGAAGTGTGGTTATTCCATATTCAATTCCTTTTCCGATTCTTATTCTACCATGCTTTTACGGAAAAGTCAGCCCCTTTCTTAAAATTGCAGCTATCGCAAAATACCCTTGATACATTCTTCCAGGGTAGCACCTTCAGCAGAAAAACTGGCTTGTACAGTAAAACGTCCACACTTAAAATGGTATGGATTTTTGATTTGCTGAACAAATTCTGCAATCCGTTCATCACGAGAAAGTTCTTTGTTGACAGAGACATCCCGAATGTCTACCAGCGTACCCACTTCACTGACAATGGTGTTCAATTCCATAGTATCAACTCCCTTCTGAAAACTGTGTTATCAAAACCACATGAATAGGTCGGATCTATGGTTATTACACACATAAATCCGGCCCATTATATCTGATTTCGATTTTGCTGCCGTATTTGCCACGCACCCCGGCAAGTCCTTCTGTTATAAGGACGGGGCTGTTACAGGCTGCGGGTAGCGTCACCGCATCATAGTCCCACATACGCCGCCGCTTTGCCAGAGCAAGCAAACGCCGCAGGAACTCTCCCCAAGTCTTTAGGAAGCTGTGAAGAAGTACCATTATGATCTGTGTCGTTATCGCGTCCGGCCTGCCACAGCCGGTTTCGTAGGTTGCGTTTATCGCTCGGACAGCCTGGATTCATCACCTCCTTAGGCCGCCTGTCACCGCGCCGCCCCATCTGCCGCTCGGAACACAGAATGAAGTACCCGTAACAGCGTATATTCGGTTGTCAAGGAACAAGCAAGGGGCATGGCAGACAAATTGATATTACAGTTAGGGTGGAGGATGTATATGCTTCCTTACCACACCCGTCCAGCTTGTCCCGCCGAATATGTCCCTCTATTATACATTTCATTTTTGATGGTAATTTTCGGGGTCTGTATTCATTTTTTCTAAAATTTTTTTCAAACGCCGAAGTCCACGTTGGATTCCTTCATGTACAGAGCTGACGCCGGTTCCTTCGCTTTTTGCAATATCCGATAAACTCATTCCCAACAGAAAATGTGAAGTGATACGGTTACGCTGTTTTTCCGGCAACGAGGCAAGCGCTTCATATAGTCTAGCGTTTTCTTCCTTCTGTTCAAAAATATCTGCTGGTGTCAAAACAAGCACCATAGCCTCATGTTCCACATTGATGTCATAATCCAAAGAAAAATAGGCTTTATGCCGGTATGTACGCAAAAAATAAGCTGCTTCAGCAAGTTTATATTCCCGGAGAATGTCCGCAACTTCATCCGGCACCTCAACGATCATGTCCTGTGTATAATACGGGTAATAATCCCGAAGATTGATTTTCTTCATAGTAATTTCCTCCAATTTCGATGTTTGAGTTGATGGCAAAAATCGAAATCAGAGGGTGGGCTGCGGCAGCGATAAGGTCTAAGTCTCTTTCTGATTAAAAAAAGGGTACAAAAAAGCGCGCCCGTACAAAGAACAGGCGCGCCAAAGCAGCAGTATGAAATTTCTCCGGGAGGCTGACAGCGAAAATGCTCAAATATTGTCGAAACCAAAAACGCCGCAATCCATACGAGCTGGATTACGACGTATAGGTGACTGAATGTAAAGCAGTTTATCTGCGGATCTGTGTTGCATAGACGCATAGGCATTTCCTCCCATCAAGGAGGAGCCTGAATCGGCTGCTTGATACCTCCTTGGGAGAAAATTATATCGGTTATGTTTCCTGTATCAGTCCGCAGGCATTCGCTTTTTACTCTTTATATTCGCAATTTTCTACATATTCTGCTCTTAGAATATATGCCGCAAAAAGCAAGCCCACAAGGGGAAAACGACACCTTGTGGGCTCATGTTATAGATGTTCAAATTTATAGCCGATTCCGGCGACACTCTCAATGTAGTTTGGAAGATCCGGTTCAAAGCGCAATTTCTTACGCAGCTTACTTATATGATTATGAATGGCTTTTCTCGAATAGAAATCACAATCCTCTTTCCAAACCAAATCGGTAATCAGTTCGTAAGTAAAAACACGTTTGGGATTGGCAATGAGTAATGCCAGTATATCAAACTCCTTACTTGTCAGGTTGATAATCCGTTCCCTAACCCTGACAGTGCGGTGTTCCAGGCATAGATAAAGCTCGCCTTCCTGTATTTCTGTTAGAGGATTTTTCTTTGATGCGGAGGAAGTGTGACAGGAATTGAATACCGTTCCATGACAGACTCCCTGTTCCAAAATATATTGCATCAGAGCATTCTTTTGTTCTTCGTTAAGAAGCAGAAATAACTTTTCTCCGATCTGCTTGCCGGATTCTTCTATATCCAAAACAGCTAATGTCCCATCACATCATCACCTCCATATTATGTCTTAATACCTAAGTGAAAGTTATCTTTGATTTATAATCATCATAAACTACAAATGTTACACAAATGTCCGAGGTGCCTTTGATTTCGACAGAAAAACAGGCTGAATTGTTACAACGCTCGGACATTTCAAAAAATAGTGTTCTACTCAACCGTTTCAATCGAATCCACAATATTCATTTTTGAAATTTTCCGTAGCGGAATTGCTGTTGCCAGCAAGCAAGCTCCTACTGCCAAGAGGGTTGCTTCAAGAATGGGCATGACAGGGATTGCAACAAGCTGGATGGTGTCGCTCGTGGCCGCCTCAATGAAGATCGTACAAACATATCCCAGTACGCTTCCGATCACAGAGGCAATGATTCCGTAATATGCACCTTCCCAAAGGAAAGTTTTATAAAGGCTACCGGCGCTCATTCCAATGGCCCGCTGCATACCGATTTCTGTTACTCTGGTGTGAATATTTGTGTAAACGGTATTGATGATATTAAGAATACCGATCAGGCCAACGAAAAGGATCAGCCCCCATGCCAGCATTTGAATCTGTGCAAAGCTCTCTTTCAGTTGCTGGTCGGTTTCTTCATACGACAAGAATGTTGTCCCCGGTATTCTGTTACAAAACGCCTCGATAAATGTATCAAAGTTTTCCCTGTCTGCACCCTCGTTCAGTGTAGGCAAAAACTCTGAATAGGTATTTTTTCCCGTCAGGCGTTCATAGATAGCATCATCAACGATCACCTGAACACCATTTGTGAAACCGCCATTTCCAATACCAAGATAACCGTCATAGCCATCCAAGGTTTTCAAAACATTCAGCTCCATCCCCGCAACACAGATGTTTTCTCCGGCCTCTATATTTGTAAATTCAAGAACATCTTCGCCGTAGCTCATGGGAATAGGATTCCTTACTATACAGGCGTTCCCTGATTTCAGTTGTCCAAGCTGTTCTTCTGGTAATTGAACCCCCATAAAATAATCCCAATATTCATCGTTCAATCCGACAACCTGAAAAGTTTCACCGGGTTTCAGTTGAAATTCAAGACTGATTTCATCGAGCAGCCCATTTTCATTTTGTTCGTAAAGCGAAAATTGTATGGCGGCTACACTTTGCACAGCTTCATTTTTCCGCAAAGTGTTCAGATCATCTGTGGTAAATCCAACACTTTCATTTGTGATCTGATAATCTCCTAAATGGTTATCTTGCAGTGCGCTTGCAGCGTTCAGGAGAGAGGAAAACCCTTGCAGGGCAATAAAAACCGTGATACTCATAACAAGGGACAAAATTGTAATTACAGTACGGCCTTTATTTCTCTTTAAGTTCAGGCGGGCATAGTATGCTTCAAAATTATGGATTTTCTTTGTTTTACGCTTTCTGCGGCGAATTTTCAGATTTGTTCCAGACATCGCCATAATGGGAGATACCCTTGCAGCTGATCTGGCTGCTGGTAATGCTGCAAACAACGCAAACGCCAAAGTGATTGCTCCGCTTAAAACCAGTAAGGTTCCATTCAAAGAACTGTTCTCTGCTATTAGAGTTTTCAATTCAGAAGCATCCTGAACCAAGAACAATTCAGGGGAAACCAAGCCGGTAGCTGCCTCTAAAATTCCTCTGGCACTCAAGAAGCCAAGAAGCATACCAATAGGAATCCCAATCAGGCACAATAGGATTACTTCAATTACAATGATCTGATAAAGCTGTCCTTTTTCGCCTCCAATAGCCCGAAGTGTTCCATATCCCTTTATCCGTTTTGATACAGATATTTTCAGAATGTTGTAAATCACAAGACCAGCAGCCAGCAAAATCAAAGTACCCACTAATATCCCTGCGACTGTCATAAAAGAGAATCCCTTATCATTAGCGCCCTCGGAATTTGCAGTATAGGAAATTCCCAAAGCGTTCAAATATACAATATTGTAGCTGGTATCAAGCTCATGGATGTTCAATTCCTTATTGATGTCATCGACAACTGCTTGAAAACTCTTTTTATCGGCAGTCTGAATATCCACATTGTAATAAATATAAGATTCCGGTAGAAGTTGTTCAGCAGTTCCTTCCCCTACAACTCCCGTAACAGTGCCGCTTGTATATCCTAAGTAGTTATTTTTCAATATCCCTGTAAGAACAAATTCTGCTGTATAGGAATAGCTGTCCGCAATGTTGTGGCGAAGATTTTTTTGCAGTGAAAGTGTAATCTTATCTCCAATACCGCCCTCAAAGCCAAGATATTTCAGAATATCTTCCGAAAGAGCTATTTCCATCGGGGCTTCCGGCAGACGACCTTCTTCTACACTGGTACTGGATGGATAGATAGCGGCAGTATCATCCAAATATTCCATCAAACCAAGGGTAAGAGATGGGGAGAGTTCTAAACTTCCCATATAAATAGATTTCCCTACATAGGAAAGACGCTCATCTTGTTCCAGTGCGTGAAGCTGATCTGCATTCATCTGCAAAAAAGTGGCATATCGGTTTCCTCCGATAGCGATGGCCTGCTGTTCCCGCATTGCACTAAGTACGCCAATGGATTGTCCTACAATGGTTGTCATCATAGTAGACAGCACAACGGCAATCAAAATAAGAATAGAAGTGACTTTTTGGGACAGCAGTTCTTTCAATGCTAATGTACGATAAGATTTCATTTCGCTGTCACCTCCGTAAGCACACCATCTACAATCTGAAGCTGCCGGTCTGCCATTCGTGCAATACGGCTGTCATGGGTAATGACAACGAGAGCTTTCCCCATCTTTTTCCATACATTTTGAAGCAGTTCCATGACTTCGCCGCCGCTTTTGCTGTCCAGATTTCCCGTAGGCTCATCCGCAAAAATTACATCCGGCTTTGCAATCAAAGCGCGGGCATCACTTGCCAGGGCGCGGGCAATGGCTACACGCTGCTGCTGGCCGCCGGATAACTCATGGGGCAGATGTTCCAAGCGGCCCTGAATGCCAAGTAGTTCTGTAAGCTGTTTCAGGTATGCTTCATCCGGTTTTTGCTTATCCAGCAAAAGAGGCATGATAATATTTTCTTTCGCCGTCAGAACCGGAAGCAGATTGAATTGCTGAAAAATAAATCCAATCCGTTTCCGGCGGAATGCCGACAACTCCTTATCGCTGTAACTGTAAATATCTTTACCATCATAGGTCAGCGATCCGGAAGATGGCTTATCCAAGCCGGAAAGCAAATGAAGCAGGGTACTTTTTCCGCTTCCCGATGGCCCCATGATGGAAATAAAATCGCTGGATACAATTTCGAGATTTGCACGATCCAAAGCCACCACTCGGTTTTCACCGTCACCATAAATCTTTGATAAATTCTTTGCCTCAATATTCATAAAAAACACTCTCCTTATTTGTGGTATAAGGAGAGTGTAAATGATAAATCTCAAAAATCGCTCAAGGATTACGCGAAATAAAAAATAGCCGTTGCGGATGCACCGCCCCCGGCCCGATTTTCCAAAATCAATCGGCCACCATGTTTTTCACATAAAATTCTGCTGCTGTAAAGCCCCATTCCAAAATGTGAGGAATTACTACTTGTCGTTTCAAAGGGGGTTGGCCCATTCTGCACGAGAGACAGCGGATAACCAGCACCATCATCTTCTACATTCAAGGTCATAGAATCATTTTGCAGCGTTATTTGAATAGAGATTGCTTTTTCTGCAAATCGCGCCGCATTTCCAATCAGATTTTCCGCTACGGTAAGAAATAGCCCGTGATCTATACAAACTGTTCCGCCTGATGGTACTAAAACAGAAACTTTTTTGGATAGCGCTAACAGTCGTGCTGTTTCCTGCAATTCACTCTGCAAAACTGATAGTCTGATTTCTTTTGGCTTAACAGAGAGTTGTTCCAACTTTTGAACACTGCTCATAGCTTCTACATACTGCTCGATCCGTAAAGTGTAACTTTCCAGCCGGTCTATGGTCTGTTCGTCCTGAATACCTTGCCGCAAAAGTTTTACACTTCCTTTTAATACCGTAATCGGGTTACGCAGATCATGGGAAAATGCGGCATTGAGCCGTTTGCGTTCCTCGGCCTGTTGCCACAACAGCCGATTCGATTTCAGAAGTTCACTCCGCATTTCTTCAAAGGCAGCACATAGTTGTCCCATTTCATCGTTAGACAAAATCGGCAGCGAAAAATCCAGATCATTATTCTGAATCCGCATAATGCCATTTTGCAGGCAGGAAATAGGCTGTTTCAATTTGAGATAATAAAAAAGAAAGACTGAAACAATCAATCCGCCTACTGGAAAAAGAATACAGGAAACCGTCTGCACAATGTTTAGGATAGCCAAAATACGCTGTTGTGAAACCGTAGGAGACGG
>ERZ826396.2850-NODE-2850-length-12912-cov-14.066656_pt1 | contig 12912 bp, 8 predicted proteins | sample MGYA00519926_ERZ826396 | MGnify/ENA primary metagenome ERZ826396 (study PRJEB31778, sample SAMEA3449230) | human gut metagenome | biome: human gut; feature: human-associated habitat; material: faeces | place: United Kingdom | collected 2010/2012 ...
AGGAGAAGTACGAGATCCACCACGGCGTGCGCATCACCGACGCCGCCATCGTGGCCGCGGCCGAGCTCTCGAACCGCTACATATCCGACCGCTTCCTTCCCGACAAGGCCATCGACCTCATGGACGAGGCCGCCAGCCGTCTGCGCATCGAGATCGACTCCATGCCCGAAGAGGTGGACGCCGCCGAACGCAAGCTCACGCAGATGCAGATCGAGGAGCAGGCGCTGATGAAGGAGAGCGACGAGGCCTCCAAGGAGCGCCTTGAAGCGCTGCGTCGCGACATCGCCGCTGCCCAGGAAAGCCTCGACAAGCAGAAGGCCGAATGGCAGAACGAGAAAGACGCCATCGAGAACGTGCAGAACCTGAAAAGCGAGCTCGAAGGCGCTCAGCTTGAGGAGGAGCGCGCCACGCGCGAAGGGGATCTCGTGAAGGCCTCCGAACTTCGCTACGCCCGCATTCCCGCGCTGCAGCAACAGCTGCATGCTGCCGAGGAGGCGCTTAACGTGAAGCAGCAGGACGGCGCCATTCTCAAGGAGGAGGTGTCGGAGGACGAGATCGCCGAGGTCGTGTCCACGTGGACGGGCATTCCCGTGCAGAAGATGATGCAGGGCGAGATGGCGAAGCTCGTCGACCTCGAAGACAAGCTGCACGAGCGCGTGGTGGGCCAGGACGAGGCCGTGTCGTCGGTGGCGGGCGCCATCCGCCGCAACCGCGCGGGTTTGTCCGACCCCGACCGCCCCATCGGCTCGTTTTTGTTCCTCGGCCCTACGGGCGTGGGCAAGACCGAGCTGGCGAAGGCGCTCGCAGAATACCTGTTCGACAGCGAGAAGGCCATGGTGCGCATCGACATGTCCGAGTACATGGAGAAGTTCAGCGTGCAGCGCCTGATCGGCGCGCCTCCGGGGTACGTGGGCTATGACGAGGGCGGCCAGCTCACCGAAGCCGTGCGCCGCAAGCCCTACAGCGTGGTGCTGCTCGACGAGATCGAGAAGGCGCACCCGGACGTGTTCAACGTCCTGCTGCAAGTGCTTGACGACGGCCGCCTGACCGACGGGCAGGGACGCGTGGTGTCGTTCAAAAACGCCATCATCATCATGACCTCGAACGTGGGCAGCCAGTCCATCCGCGAGTTCTCCAGCCAGGAAACGGGCGGCGACACCATGGGCCAGATGGTCGAGGACATGATGAAGGGCGATATCGCCACCACGGCGAAGCGCTTGGCAGAGCTGCAGCAGCAGGTGAACGAGGCGCTTCGTTCGACGTTCCGTCCCGAGTTCTTGAACCGCATCGACGACATCATCACGTTCAACGCGCTTTCCATATCGGCGATGGAGCCCATTGTCGAACTGCAGCTCAACGACGTCCGCGACCGTTTGGCCGCCCGCCGCATCACGCTCGACGTGACGCCCGCCGCCATGGAACACCTGTCCATCGACGGCTACGACCCCATCTTCGGCGCGCGCCCCCTCAAGCGCCTCATTCAGCGCGAGATCGTGGACCGCATCGCCGAAAAGGTGGTGCAGGGCACGCTGCGCGACCGCAGCCACGTGCTGATCGACATCAACGCCGAGGGAGACTACGAGTGCACGGTGGAAGAACCGCTCGACCTCGACTCGATCACCCTCGACGCCGAGCCGGTGCAGTAGCCGCAGTGTCCGTGCGCCCTCTCGCGTGAGTGAGCGAGAGGGCGGGCGCGCTAAGCCTCTATGACGTACGCCCCCTGTCCGCAGCTTGCGGACAGGGGGCGTCGCTGTTTGCAAGGGGGCGTTTACGAAGCCGCTTCTTAACGTTCCGCGGAAATGTCGCTTTGCAGCTCGCGGGGCCAGGCATGGCAGTCTTTGCAGACCATGTCCTCCTTTTGGGTCATCCCCTCATCGTCGTTATGGCAGTTGTCGCAGGTGAGCGATGCGCCATGGATGTTCGTATGCGGATCAGAATCGCCGTAGCTTTCGGTGAAGGTCGAGGCCTCGTCAAGCCGGCTGCGCAGCTCGAGGTAGCTGCTGTACGAGTTGTCGAGATCGTCGGCGCTGATGAACCGCGGGTCGGCGTGGGTCGTTTCGCTGCCGGATGCGTCAACGTCGGATGCGGATTTCGGCGCGCATCCCACAACGGATGCCGCAAGGACCAGGGCGGCCGCGACGGACACGATGCAGGTTTTTCTTTTCATGGCTACTCTCCCTTGATCGCATGCTTGGCGGCAACATATCCGAAGGTGACCGCGCGGCCTACGGACGTCGCGGGCAAATGACGCGGGTAGGAAATGGAGAACATGCCGCCTGAGACGTTGCCTGTGGCGTACAGGCCTTCGATCACTTCCTCGTTGTTGTCAAGAACCTGGGCGTGCTCGTTGATGATCAATCCGCTCACGTTCACCAGAACCTTGCTGTTGTGCTTACAGGCGTAGAACGGGCCGGTTTGGATCTTCTGCGCGGCAGTGGCCAGGGAGCGACGGTACTTGAGGTCGGCGGGGTTTTCTGCGTCGAAATAGCCGTTCCACTCCTCCAAAGTCGCTCGCAGGGTTTCAGGGTCGGCGCCCATGGCCGAGGCCAGCTCTTCGACGGTGTCGGCTTGCACCAGCTCGCCGCGCTCTTTGCCGTCCTCGATGTCGTGCGCCAGCTGGCCGCTGTCGTCTTCCACGCTGTCCACGATCGCTTGGTCGAACACGAACCACACCGGCTTTCCGCTGATCCCCGCTTCGGAGATCGCGTTCGCGACGAAGTTGTGCGGAAGCTTCTCATTCACAAACCGACGGCCTTTGAAGTCGACCCAGATGCTGGGCGTGAAGCAGTCCGAAACCAGGGAGGCGTCCATGACGCGTCCCGGAAGGCCGCTGCGAAACACCATGAGCGTATGGGGCAGCGGATCCATCTGCGCGCCAACGGCCAAACCCATCATGTGGCCGTCGCCGGTGTTGCCCGTGCTGGGCGCGTACACGCAGCAGCCGTTGAAATCTTCGGGACGGCACCACGATTCCATCATCTGCTGATTGGCCTCGTAGCCGCCGGTGGCAAGCAGAACGCCCCGCTCCGCTTCGATTCGGTAATACCCGTCCGCATCTTGGGCGATCACGCCGCGCACGCGCCCCGACTCGTCCTGAACGAGCTGCACGCCGGCGGTGTTGTAGCGAAGGTCGAGGTTCTCGTACGTTGCGGCGGTAGTTTCGAGGGAGTCGAACGCCACCGGCCCGCGCCACCAGGTGTCCCACTTCACGTTGTCGGGGAACTGCAGCTTGTGCTCGGCCTGGATGGTGTCGAAGCCGTAGCCCGTCTCCTTCTGCACCGTGCTGTACAGGCTGACGCCTTTGCCGGCCTTGACGAGCATGTCGTTCATGAAGTCGGTCGCCTCGCCGGACTGCTCGACGAAGCCCCACACCACGTCGGGACGCGCGCGCCAGTACGAGGAGCGCATGATGGCCTCCACGTACTCCGCAGGGTCGGGCACGTTGTCGATCTCCTGCTGCAGTTTCGTGTTGTACCCGCCTACGCTCTCCCAGGTGTTGCGTCCGCGGTGCATCTTCTCGATGGTGATGACGCTCGCGCCTTCGTTGGCGGCCTCGAGGGAGGCTATCATGCCGCCGATGCCGCAGCCGATCACGAGAAAGTCGCACGTGTCGGTGCGGGAGATGTCGGCGTCTTCAAACGTCCTGTCGTCGTAAGCGACGTACCCGTCCAGTTGGTCCCACGTGGCCTTCTTCACGGGGATGTAGGCGGTGTCCTCTCCGAAGATCGTCTGGTACTTGTTGAGGCTTTGGCCTTCGCTGGCTTCGGCGGCCAAGGCCGTCTGGCGGGGTTGCGTGGCAAGCTCCGCGATTCCGAGAGCGCCTGCCGCCAAACCGGCCAAACCCGCTCCTTTCAGGAAGGTTCGCCTTGACAAGGTGGCGTGATCCATAGTCTCCCTCTCCTTTCTCTCGTGCTGCGCTTCCGACGAGCGTCCCGGCGCGGGTCGCGGGGACAAGCCCCGCTCCCAGTTGGGGACTGAACATGCCAGAGGGCATGTTCACCCTTTCCGTGCTTTTCCGTAGTGCTGTCGGACACCTCGGGGAACATACGCCAGATGCGGCGATGCGGCTATCGCAAATAATGATGAAATATGCGTTATGCCTGGTCATAATGGGGATATCTGCGGAAGGGAAGCTGTGCTACAATCGCCGAGGGATTGGCGTCGACGATGGCGAGGGGATTCGTGGAAAATCCGGGGCGTGCCGTTCGCATCGGCGGGATGGCTTTGAGCCAGCTGTATTCGAACATCGTTTTCTTCAGCAGCCTTCCGTTCGCCGCTGCCAGCGACCGGGCGCAGGCCCAGTTCGACAGTTTGGTCGCCTCTTTGGCGTTTGTGGTGGCCGCCTTCGCGCTCATCGCGTTCTTCTCGGCCCGCGGTCTTCGGGCCGTCGTGAAGAACGTCTGGCTTCTGGTTGGATCGGCCATCATCGCGGCGGCTGGCGCCGTGTTCTCCATGCCGGGGGTTGGCGACGCGATCCCCACGTTCGCAAGCGGCGCGTGCGTCGGGATCGGGTCGTCGGTGCTGATCGTTTCGTGGCTGGACACGTTTTCCCGGGGGACGGTTTCCGGCGCTCTGACCGAAGTCGGCGCTGCGTTCGCGCTTTCGTTCGCATTGAGCCTGCCCCTTTCGCTTCTTGGCGAACGGGTCCTCGTGGCCACCATGGTCGCCTGTCCGCTCGGTTCCTGCGGAGCGCTGCTTGCGCTGGACTGCCTCGCTTCTCCTCCCGAGCCAGGCAAGAACGCGGGGCGTTCCGCGACCGAGCAGGGGCGCATGCTCGAGATGCGCAACCTGGTGTGCGTGTTCTTTTTCGGCTTCGTGGTCGGCGTCATGCGCAACTACAGCGCTTCGCACACGTTCGGGCTGGACAGCACGGTGATCGATGCGATCCTGTCGCTTTCGGGCCTTGTGGTGTGCGTGGCGGTGGTCGTGTTGTTCCGTCTGGCCAACGTGAGCGCGGCGCGCTTCTTGTACCGCGTGTCGTTCGTGTGCATTCTCATGTCGTGCGTCGTGGTGGCGGCGGGTCGCGAAAACATCGTCGTGGGGGTTTCCGTCGCGTTCATCGCGATGCAGTGCTTCTCCTGCTGCTTGATAGCGCGTGCGATCTTCGCGTCGTGGGCGCTGGGCGGATCCGCCTTCAGGAAAAGCGTCTCGACGTTCGGGATGCTGTACGCAGGGGAGTTCTTGGGCATTTCGAGCGCGCTTGTCCTGGTGCCCGTCACATCCGTCATGCAGGTGTGCGTCGTGCTGGCTGGCGCGCTGCTCGTTTCGTACGCGTTTTTCTTCACAGAGGCGGATTTTCTTCTGATATCGAAGAAGATGGAGCCTGCCCGGTTGCCGCGCGCCGACGCCGCCGATGCCGCGAACGGCCGGCGGGCGCGCGCCGAAGTGTCTCTTGAAGAGCTGTGCGACGAGATCAGCGCGGAATTCGGGTTGACGCCGCGGGAATCGGAGATATTGCCGAGTGTGGCGCGCGGGCGCACCCTCGCTCGGATTCAGGAGGAGCTGTTCATCTCGACGAGCACGGTGAACACGCACATCAGGCACATTTACGCGAAATGCGGCGTGGCTGGCAGACAAGAGCTGCTTGATTTCGTGGACGATCGAAGGCGCGAGAGGATGCGCGCGTGAGGTGCCGCGCGTCCCCTGCGCGCTTTTCTAAACGAACTCCCCCTCGCAGATGACGCGCTCGTCGTCGAGGTAGAGGGTGGGGCGAAGGACGATGCCGTCGAGATGGCAGTCGGCTTTCGTGACGCCGCCGAACGAGGTGTTGGTGCCGAAGGCCACGTGGACGGTGCCGTAGAGCTTTTCGTCTTCGAGGATGATGCCGCACAGCTTCGCCGCCTCGTTCGTGCCGATGCCCAGCTCGGCGATAGTGCCGTTTTCGGGGCGCTCGAACAGCACGCCGAGGCGGTCGGCGTACGGGCCGTGCTCGTCGGCGCCTTCGATGCGCACGAGGCGGCCGTGCTCGATGGTGGCGATCATCGGCGAGGCGAGCGTTCCGATGCCCACCATCGAGCCGTCGATGACCACGCTTCCGTTCGCCTCGGCTTCAAGCGGCGCGATGTAGGCTTCGCCCGAGGGGAAGTTGCCGCTCGCGCCCGGCTCGCGGTAGACGCCGGGGCTCGGCACGCCCGGGCGTCCGGCCAGGGAAAACTCCAGCACATGGCCGTCCTTCTCGATGCGGGCGGTGCGGGCCTGCGTGAGGCGGTCGGCGAGCTGGCGGGTGCGGCGCTCCACTTCGGCGTAGTTGGCGCAGGCCGCGCCCTCGCGCAGCATGTTGAGGGTGACGCCGGGCATCGTGACCACGCGGGTGCCGGCCTTCGCGGCTTCGATGCGCGCGTTCGTGTGGGTGATCGACTGCGCTGTGGGGCAGAGCGCGACGTCGGCTTCGCGCATGGCCGCTGCAACGGCGGCGGGCGGCTCCTCGCCGGCCACGCGGCCCTCGGGCATGCGCAGGATGAGCGCGCGCCGGCCAAGCGCGCGGGCGGCTTCGTAGAAGAGCTCGCCCACCTCGCGCGTGGCATCGTCGGTGACCACGAGCAGCGTTTCGTGCGCGGCAAGCGCGAGGTTGGTTTCGACGATGGTGCGCGCTCGCTTGTCCAGATCCATGCGGTTTCGTCCTTTCAGTTCGTTTTTGCTGTTCAGCGCGGAATGTTTCACGTGAAACATTCCAGGGATGGCGCTGTGTGGCTCTCCGTGCGGCCCTCCGCGATGCCGCCGCTTCGCTTGCGGGATGGCGGGAAGGGGGCTGCTGTCTTGCCCATAGGAGGGTGGGAAGGGGCCGCCGTCTTGCGCGCCATCTCGTCCGCCGTCTCGTCCCACCCCCCAACAGAAAGATCGCGTCGTTTCGCCGAGGATAGAGGTCGTTCCGCTCACCCGCCGAGGGCGGCGGGGCTTACGCCTGCGGGTCCTCCGCAGGGAGCGCTCCCATGCCCTGCAGATGCTTCATCGAGCCGTAGCGCGCCACGAAACGCTCGAACTCCCCCTCATCGTAAAACGCGCATTTCCCTTCGCCGAACGCCTTCGCCACCTCTATCATGAACGATCCCGCCTCGTCCAGATCGCCCAAGTGCGTGGCACCGGTGGCGCAGCCGGGGACGGCGGTCTCGGTGGTGACGGCCACGCCCACGACGGGCGCGTCGGTGGCGGTGCAGGGCTGCAGGATGGAGTTCAGGTGGTACAGGCCGTTGCCGTAGGGCGTGATGTCGGCCATCGACAGCGGGTAGGTGCGGGCGCGCCGCCCCGTCGCGATTTCCATGAGCGACACGAGGTCTTCGCTCACGCGCAGAATGCACCCTTCCTTCACCGTGGGGGAGATCATGAAGCCGCGCTCGTTCATGATGCGGTTGCCTTTCGTCGTGTCCACCACGAGCACGGCATCCAGTTGCGCGCCGCCCACTTCCTCGCGGTTCACGTCCGCCGTGGCCACGGGCGAGCCCATGAACGCCACCGGCTCGTGAGGGAACGTGGGCGCGTGCGGACACACGTGGGTGGAGATCACCACGTCGCCCGCCAGCACGTCGCCACGCGCATGCATCGACACGAGCTTCGCCGCGCAGGCCAGCGCGGTGAGCGCGCCGTCGCCGTCCGACACGAAGCCGATGCGCTCCGGCCGCGCCCCCAGCCCGCCCAAGCGTCCCAGCAGCCCGATGGTGGGCGCGTCGCCGCCCGCTGCACGCCCGCGCGAGCCGGGTATGCGCACGCGCACCATGTCGGTGGCGCCTTTCGGTCCCCCGAGCACGTACGTTTCGGCATCGCATGCAGGGTCGATGCCGCGCAGGTGCTCGACGACGGCTGCCCCGCTGGCGGCGGGAGAATCCAGCAGGTCGTACAGCTCGATCAATTGTTTGAAGATCATGGGATGCTCTCTTTCTTGTCGATGGCTCTAAACGCAAACGAGACGCAAGCGCGATGTCCGCTACTGGGGGCGCGTCAGCCGGTACCGTTTTTTTCTGCTGCTTCCCGGTTCCGTTGCTTCAAGCAGCCCTTGGCGAATCAAGTTGTTGATGTGCTTGAGGACGGTTCCGCGCGACAGGCGCGATGCCTCCTCCACTTCTTTTGCGCTGACGGTATCGTACTCGGTTGCCATGGCGAGGATGGCGTTCTCGATATTCCCACTCGAGTAATCGTGTTGTTTGCCGAGGGTCGGACGTCTTTTGCAGAGCGTGAGCGAGAACGATCCGGGCCGATCATGGGGCTTTGGCGGCTCCATGTACGCGGCTGCCAATCGCGACGCTATCTCCGCATACCCCGACCCTTTGTTCTCCACGACATAGCGCGCTTTGCCGGGTGTTTGGGGGTAGGGGGTGCTCCCGAGTATCTTGGACAAGAACTCGTTTCGGCTCGACGACAGCCCGAGGGTTCCCAGGGTGTCGACGGTCACACTTCCGTACAGGCCGCCTGGATTGAGAATTTCAAGCCGATCTGCGTACAGGTTGACCTGCACTTGAGTTCCCCAGGCCTCTGGCGAGTAATCGCGATGCATAAGGGCGTTCGCAACGGCCTCCCGCACCGCTTCCTGAGGGTAGTCGGGCACGTCTTCACGAAACGCCCCTTCGAAGAACGAGCCGGTTCGCGTGTTCTTCGCAACGGCTGCAACCGCTTCTGCGATCATGACGGGGATAGGCCCCACGAAATCGCCCGAATCGAGGAACCGCTGACCCGTCTCGGCGAGCGTGGCCTTCGTTGTGCCCGGATATGCGGCGAACGACACCGTGAGCCGCGGGAAGTACTTCTGCGGGTATATTCCGAGGGCGAGCAACCCTGCAAGCGTGGGCCGCAGGATCCCGCGTTCGTCCTCGTCCAACACGCGTAGGGCTTTGAGGATGTCGCGCTTGCCAAACTTCTCGAAAACGCGAGGATGCAAAAAGCGCTCGCGTTCGACGAGGGCCTCGACCAGCGCGTCATCGAGATCCTCCTCGGTCGCTCCTTCGACGATGCGCGCGTCGTGGCGTGGCTGCGAGCGCTCCTCGATCAATCGATCGATTTCGTAGTGGCTCAGCTTCCGATCGCCATCTCCGGTACGTATAAAGGAGCCCTCGTAGGTTCCTTTCGTCGTCACGTGGCAAGGTTTGTCGCGAGGGGGAAGTTCGGGAATCGAGGCGATGAGGATGGGTGCCTCTTCGAACGTCTCGATGTCTATGCTTGGTCGAATGGCGGGGGCAAGCTTGTTGGCGCACACTTCGGCCAGGGCATCTTGCGTGCGCTTAGGATCGAATCCGGACGCCGGCTTGAAGCCCTCTTCTTCGGAAAGGCCCAAAACGATGGTACCGCCCGAGCCGTTTGAGAAAGCGGAGATGGATTCAGCGAGGTCTTTGGGAAGCTTGCCGACTGCGCTCTTCACTTCGCACGATTGAAGGTCGGTGCCTGCTGCGCGCATGCGTGCAATGGTTTTGGCAAGGTCGAACGAAAGGACCTCGTCTTTCATTGTATTCGCACCTCCTGGTTTGCATGCGATTGCTCACGACGAGTATGAAAGCAATGCGAGCAATTTGCAAGGATAAAAGGAAATTTGCAAGCAATGAAAGCAAAAATGAAAGCAATGCGAGCAATTTGCAAGGATGGGACGGAGACGAGGACGAGCCCTTCCTTCTCGGTGCGTGAGTGGTGAAAGTGCGACATTTCAGCGCAGAGCCGCTTCGATGTTCCGGTTCCCAATGCCGTCCAGTACAATCGTACAATCGGCGTTAAGATTGTTCGAACGGTGGCCGCGGGAGAAAGGTTCTATCCGGCATGAGAAGGATGATCGGCATCAAGGAGATCGAGGACATGGCGCTTGGCGCGACGGTCCTCGGTGCGGGCGGGGGTGGCGACCCCTACGTCGGCAAGCTCATGGCCATCGAGGCCATCAGGAAGTACGGCGAGGTGGAGCTCATCACGCCCGATGAGGTTCCCGACGATGCCATGGTGTGCGTATCGCAGATGATGGGTGCGCCCACCATCATGGTGGAGAAGATCTGCAGCGGCCTCGAGCCCATGGCCACCTACGACGAGCTGGTGCGCGAGTTGGGCCAGGAGCCCTATGCCATCTACGCGGTGGAGGCGGGCGGCGTGAACTCCACCATCCCGTTCATCCTCGCGGCGACGCGTCGCATCCCCGTGGTGGACTGCGACCTCATGGGCCGCGCGTTCCCCGAGCTGCAGATGACGACGCTCGGCATCAACGGCGTGAAGGGCCAGCCGGCGGTTCTCGCCGACGAGAAGGGCAACACGGTGACGGTGCGCGGCATTGACGACCGCTGGCTTGAGCGCATCGCGCGTCAGGCCACGTCGGTGATGGGCGGCTACACCATCCTCGCGTCGTATCCCTGCACGGGGCGCCAGCTGAAGGACTACTGCATTCCGGGCACGCCCACGCTGTGCGAGGAGATCGGCCGGACGCTGCGCGAGGCGCGCGAGCAGCACGCCGACCCCATCGATGCCGTGCTGGGCGTGACGGGCGGGTTTCGCCTGTTCCACGGCAAGGTGGTGGACGTGGAGCGCAAGACCGACGGCATGTTCGTGCGCGGTCGCGCCGTGGTGACCGGCCTTGACGAGGACAAGGACAGCGAGTTGGTCATCGAGTTCCAGAACGAGAACCTTATCGCGCTGCGCGACGGCGAGCCGGTTGTGACGGCCCCCGACCTCATTATGTCGCTCGACAGGGAGTCGGGCGTGCCGGTGACCACCGAGGGCCTTAAGTACGGTGCCCGCATCGTGGTGGTGGGCATGCCCTGTGCGCCGCAGTGGCGCGAGCCGCAGGGTCTGGCCGTGGTTGGCCCGCGCGCGTTCGGCTACGACGTGGACTACGTGCCGGTGGAGGAGCGCGTGGCGGCTTCGCGTGCGGGCGATGCGGCGGGCGAGAACGAGGAGGTGCGGGCGCGATGAGCAGAAGCAAAAAGGAGCACGTGAAGACCGCGATTTGCGAGATGAGGGAATCGTACGGTCGGGCTGTCGCCGACAAGGCGGAGGGTGCGGCGAATCGTGTGGCGAGTTTGACGGGTCATGCGACCGTGCCGGACGCGTCGAAGAAACGCACGTGGCGCCTCGGCATCGACGTGGGTGGCACGAACACCGATGCCGTGATCATCGACGGCGACCTCAACCTGGTTGCCGCCACGAAGCGCCCTACTACCGAGGACGTCATGGGCGGCATCGTGGCCGCCATGCACGAGGTGATTGCGCAGATCGGTGCGGAGGCGGCTAAGAATATCGGGTTCGCCATGCTGGGTACCACGCACTGCACGAACGCCATCGTCGAGCGCAAGCGCCTCAACAAGGTGGCCGCGCTGCGCGTGGGCGCGCCGGCCACGACGGCCATCAGCTGCATGGCCGACTGGCCCGACGAGCTGAAGGACGCCATGCGCGTGCGCGACTTCCTCGTGCACGGCGGCAACGAGTTCGACGGCCGCGAGATCAGCGCGCTGTCCGAGGACGAGATCCGCGAGGTGGCGCGCGTCGTGCGCGACGAAGGCTTCGAGTCTGTGGCGGTGACCAGCGTGTTTTCGCCGGTGTCCGACGCGCACGAGAAGCGCGCGGCCGCGGTGCTGCGCGACGAGCTGGGCGAGGACTTCCCCGTCACGCTGTCGTCGGAGATCGGGTCGCTCGGCTTCCTCGAGCGCGAGAACGCCTCCATTCTGAACGCGGCGCTCTACGACGTGGCGCGCACGACGGCCGACAGCTTCGAGGCCGCGCTCGCGTCCGAGGGCCTTACCGATGTCGCGGTGTACCTGGGACAGAACGACGGCACGCTCATGTCCGTGGATTACGCGAAGCGCTACCCCATCTTCACCATCGCCTGCGGGCCGACGAACTCCATCCGCGGCGCGTCGTTTTTGACGCAGGAGAGGGACGCCGTGGTCGTGGACATCGGCGGCACCACTACCGACGTGGGCGTGCTGGCGCACGGCTTCCCGCGCGAGAGCATGGTGGCGGTGGAGATCGGCGACGTGCGCACGAACTTCCGCATGCCCGACCTCGTGTCCGTGGGCTTGGGCGGCGGTTCTCTCGTGCGGCAGCTTGACGACGGCCGCGTGACCGTGGGCCCCGACAGCGTGGGCTATCTCGTCACGCAGAAGGCGCTCTGCTTCGGCGGCGACACGCTCACGGCTACCGACATCGTGGTGGCGAAGGGCCTGGCATCGGGCGTGGGCGATCCCGCGCTGGTGGCCGACCTCGACCCGGCGCTCGTGGACGCGGCGTATGCCGAGATCACGCGCATCATCGAAGACGCGGTGGACGCCATGAAGACGTCGGCCGGCGACGTGACCGTGATCCTCGTGGGCGGTGGCTCCATTTTGGCTCCCGATGCGCTGGAAGGTTCCGACAACGTGCTGCGTCCGGAGAACTTCGGCGTGGCGAACGCTGTGGGTTCCGCTATCGCGCAGGTGTCGGGCCAGATTGCGAAGGTGTTCTCGCTGTCCGAGACGCCGCGCGAGCAGGCGCTTGCCGAGTCGAAGCGCCGTGCGTGCGACGAGGCCGTGGCCGCCGGAGCGAACCCGGACACCGTGGAGGTCGTGGACGTGGAGGACATTCCCATGGCATACCTCGGCGATGCGCTGTGCATTCGCGTGAAGGCCGTGGGGGATTTGAAGTTGTGACGGCGTCGCGGTGGGCGGCGTCGTGCGGAGCCGGCTTCGGGTTTGCTCCGAAGCCGGCTCCGAAGGGTCCTACGCGGTCTGCGGTTGGGGACGTTTCGAGCCGGTTTCGCGCTGCTGGCGGCATTTCGAGCCCGGTATCTCTGTCAAACCGCCGTTGACGTGAGGCGGGCCAGGGGCTCGGCTCAGGATCCGGCGAGCGCGAGCTTGCGCCAACGGGGGCTTGGTACAAACGCGTCGATGCGGTAGCACAAAATCACGGTTAAGAACGATTTTTCGATCAGATGGGGGTGCGGACGTTTTTCCGGACGGCCTAGGCGGCCAGCCCCAGCCGCCT
>ERZ826396.2858-NODE-2858-length-12885-cov-2.929852_pt1 | contig 12885 bp, 10 predicted proteins | sample MGYA00519926_ERZ826396 | MGnify/ENA primary metagenome ERZ826396 (study PRJEB31778, sample SAMEA3449230) | human gut metagenome | biome: human gut; feature: human-associated habitat; material: faeces | place: United Kingdom | collected 2010/2012 ...
TATTTCCCTGTAATTCATTTACTATAAAAGAAACCAATGATTCATAAATTTCATCTTTGTTCAAGTATTTTTCTTCTGACGCAATTATATCTGAATTTATGTTTCCATCACCAATTTGGTCATACAAATACTCTTTCATTGATAATTCACCTTTTTCCCATTTTTCAACTAATTCTTCATTATTGTCCTCATTATTTATAATGTTCAAATTATCAATGATAAAACTCTGGTATTCTTGATTTTCAATTCCCAATTCCTTATATTTTGTTGACAATTCTCTTAAATCTTTTTCAATACCTTGAACCACTTCACTTTTCTTTTTCAGAAAAATTTGAAAAAACTTTTTTTCTAATTCCGAAGCATCCTCTCCTCGTAATTGTTCTAAATCAATAACGCCATTATTGAAAAGTGCAATATACACATCATATATTGGAATTTTTATTTCAGTAGTATCATCTATCCCTTTTTGATCAAAAGTTTTTGTATTAATCAAATGTTGCACTAATATATCGGCAATCTTCTTTTCTAATGCTTCATATGTTTTTTTCTGTAATTCAACATCTATGCTTAAATATACGTCTTTTCCTGCTCTCGGTTGCTGTATTACTCCTAGATCTTGTGTAGTTCTCCCTGTATTATCTACATATACTTCTTTTTTCCCGTCTCTTCCTTGAAGAACCTGATCTAAATATTGCTCCATTCCAGATTTACCCACTATGGAATTAATGGTTAATTTACTATCATTCCTTTCTTTTAACTCCTCGGATGATATAGTGCCTGTGTACCCTAATATAGAAGAACATGCTTCTCCTCCTTCATACACCCGTATTGTATCCTGCTTAATATCAACTCCTGAAATATCATATTGATTTTCCATAATGGCAGCAACCGTTTCATCTGATACATCTTTTGCCACTGTTACTGAAAGATATTTTTGATACGCATGTAATGATAATTCATAACGTATATTTAAAATATCAAGTAGATCACTTTTTTCAAACTCTTGCGGTAACCCATAATCTTTTTTTTCTTTATCTGTATACTGCTTCTCTCCTTGCGAAAAAACACAAAACTTATCTGATAAATAAGAGACTATTTCATCTGCTGTAGAATTTCGTTCCTTAGCTTCCATATCGTCGATGTTCGCTTTTCCATATACATCTGCTTTAAATCTTTGAAGCCAAAAATCATCTACAGAAAATTGGTAATTACCATTTGGATCTATTATAATTTTTAGACTAGTTTCTATGCTATCTCCTTTACTTTTTATAATACGAATCATCTGATAAATTTTTGAATTCAAATTCAACTGTCGCTCTCGATCTGAATTATAAGTTTCTTGATCTTCGAATGTAACCGAATTAGCCAACTTATTTGTAGCAAGTGGCTTTCCATTGCGATCATAAATATTTCCTCTTGCTCCAGAAAGTACAATTTCTCTTTTCGTTTGTAAAATGAAGTTATTCTCGTATTCTTGTCCTTTCACAATCTGTAATTGAAACAACCGTACTATTAAAATCGAGAACATTATAAAAAAAACGATTAATAGGACTAAACTTCTTGGTATTTTTAATTTCTTCATAATTTATTTTCTGAATTTCCAAAGAATCATCTTTGAAGTACTCCTTTTTAATATTTCATACTTACATTTGTAAGATTTCAAATTAAAAAAAGCATTTCATTTATAGTTGATCATATAAATAAAAAGCATCATATACATGAAAGGGTTCTGTATTATGATTTCCTTCTGCATTTACTGTTATAGCAATATATTTCCGATTATTAACAATGGCTTCTGACGCTAAGCAAAGCCCTGCCTCATCTGTATATCCTGTTTTTCCTCCCACAATTTCCCCCTCATCCAGCTCCCATTGATCTCCTAGTTTAAACATACTACTATAAAAAGTAAAACCACTTAAATGCTGGTTTGTCGGCCCAACAGAATAACTTCTTGACTGAAATATATCATTAAAAGTTTGATTTTTTAATGCATACTGTAAAAGAATTCCTATATCTTTCACTGTAGTATAGTGAGATTCATTATGTAATCCTGTTGCATTCATAAAATGTGTATTATTCATTCCTAAATCTTTAGCTTTCTCATTCATTAGTTCTACAAATGCTTGTTCTGTGCCAGCAACATACTCCGCTAAAGCAATTGAACACTCTCCCCCCGAAGGCAAAATGTCTCCATACAATATGTCAATTATTCTGGCATTTTCACCAGGCAGAAAACCCGCCATTGATGCATTTTGGGCATATAGTTCATCAAACATTTCTGGTTCTAATGTAATAGTTGCTTCTAAATTGTTTATATTTTCAATTGCTAGAATACATGTCATTATTTTCGTTAATGATGCTGGAAATATTTTTTCATCCTGTTGAAATTGAAATATAACTTTACCGTCATCGAGGCTGATTACAATTCCAGCTCTACTATGTAGCTGATCTAAATCCAGTTTACGCTGTTGCGTCTGAATAACTAATGGTTTCACTGTTTCTTCGGATTTTTCTTCTATTTTCTCCCGCTCTTGCGGATTGAAAATTTTTAATAAGACTAACAAACTAATAAGTATTATAAAAAGCAAACTTTCTATTATCCAAATTATCTTTCTATTTTTCTTTTTTACTTTTTTTCTTCTCTTACTCATATATACCTTAATCTTCTTTCTATAACCTGATAACTAAATATTCTTTTACGAAAACCACGTGTGTAAGACTTATAGTTAATAAATCTTTTTTTATTTTTACATGCGTTATATTTAAAATCATATATATAAACGCAATGAATCTTACACACGTAAGACATTTATAATATTACACATGTAGGATTAGAATGTCAATATGTTTTTTTCTATTCTATATTCTACTTGATTATGTTATTTGACCTTTTGCAAATTACCTCATCGATTTTAATTCCTCAAATATACCTTAAATTTAAACGAGATATGTTTATAATATTTGAGGGCAGAATCGCAAAAATACGAATCTACCCTCAAATATTATAGTGCAATGCTTTGATATATAATTTAGCTTGTTGAAATTCTTTTTTAATACTCTTCGTATACTGGAATATCTAATTCCATTTTCTGTATTTTATTAGATAAATATTGACAAGTTCCATCACTATACGGTTTAATTACAATTTCATTTTTAAAAGCACAATCAGTATTCCTATCTGGCCAAACAGCATCAACATATAGTGTGAGTGTTCCATCACTATTATCTAAAAAATCTACTACTTCACAAAAAGGGGATGTCCCTCGATAAAAAAAGGTTCCACTATCATAAGTGTTACTTTCTATATCATATCCACAATTCTTTCGCAATTCTTCTATTGTAACAGGTAAACAAGCTGTCATAACATTTTCATATAGTTCTGCTGAAACTCTTCCTGAATCTTTTTTTAATTGTTCACCTGTGTGTACCTGATATAAATCCTCAAACAATCTAGGTAATAATATCGTTTCTACATTACTTTCGTCCCAATTTTGAGTAAGAAAATTATAATTCAAATAGTTGAATGCGGAAACATATTGATCAGTTAATATTCGCAATGTGTCCGATAACGGTTTTACACGATAATATTCTTTTAGTGCTGCATGTGCAACAATATACTCATATGAATAGATTAGATATCCTTTAGATGTATATTTTATTTCAGCAATATTATTCGCTGTTCCGTTTGATATTTCAGCTTGTTCTCCTTTTTCCCAAGTAAGAGTCATTGTAAAAGATTGCAACACTTTATTTCGATAAATAAAAGTTTCAGAACGAAAAGAGCCATCATTATTTACCTCATATATTGTAACATCTGTTTCTCTATCCTCTGAATAATCCAGATAAAAGTCTTCCACTTTTTCATAATTTTCCATATTCATATTTTCGGCCACACACACCAAACCATTTTCGCCAAAACGCTTTTTTATCTTTTTTACTTCCTCTCTTGAAATACTCTGATATCCTGTTGTTTGATCAATAATTGGATGATAAATATCCTTACATTGAGTTACTATTTTTAATAATTGATTTCGGAGTTCTTGCTTCTCTTTTTCTGTTAAAATACATTTCGTTTCTTCTCTAATAAAAGGATTTTGGATATTCTGTTCTTCTTTTTCTTCTAACTGTTTATATACTATCCAATTGTCTTCATTGGCTTTTTTTTCTTGTATCTTTTCTCCGCAACTAATCAAAGCATATAATATAATCAATATTGTGAGAATTATAATCATTATCTTCCACTTTTTCTGCATTTTTTTCTTTCCCCTTAATATTACATTTGTAAGACAAAATATAATATTATATGTATATAACTATAAAGTCAAGATTATTAGTATAAATTCAAAATTTAGATATTTTGAATATAAAAATTTAAAGTTCTATATATTTTAATTTTAAGTAAAAATCTATAGTCAATTTACACGCCTTTTAATTTTCCTCTCTGCGATTTTTTTTACCAATAAATTTTTCCTTATGACACAAATAATTACGTAAAGGCAAAAATATCCGTCAAAACAATCTCCATTTAAAGATTTTGAAAAAAATTTATTAAAACTCTACTTTAACAACAGACTTGTGAAATATTATACTCCACAAGTCTGCCTGTTTCATTTTATTATGTTTATTAAGTGCCTTGTATAAAATAGTACTTCTTATTCTCTTTATTTAAATAATCCCATATCCAAGAATAGTTGCACTTCCAACAGAATATGAATGTTCCCAAACCCCACGGACATTATTACCACCAATGTTAGTACCTGTATTTCCTTCTACTGTATAAATGATTCCACCTTCATATTTTTCCACGATTCCTACATGATCCGATATGCCATCTCCATTCCAATCAAAAAATACCAAGGAACCTGCACTCGGAATGCCGCCTGTTTCCTGCCACTTTCCATGACTTTTAAACCAATCAATTCCATTTTCGCACAAAGAAAACTTCGGCATTGCACCAGATTCTATCAACCCAGCTTGTTCCCCACACCAACTGACAAAGCAGGCACACCATTCCACATAAGAATCAAATCCATACCATCTCCAGTATTTTTCCCCATTACTACTCCCAACTTCCTGTTTTGCCACTTGCACAATACAGCATTTCATTATTTCTTTTTGTAAATCTGATTTGCACTCTGCTCCGGATATCATATCTATAAAAAACTCAATTTCTGAGTAATAATTTTTACTGTCTACTATATTCAGTATCAAAAGCTCGCTATTTCCGAGTATTTCTATTTTTAACGCTTTCCATGATCTATACATTTCATAAAATCTATTTCTTATCGCATTTGCAAAATATTGTACACATTGTCCCTCATTTTCAATTTTTTTAATTTTATGTATAGATTCTAAGAGTGCTAAACACAGCTCTTGCTGCATATCTTCATATTCTGCTAAATAACTATTTTTTGCATATTTGTTAATAAGCGGCTGCATATATCGCACTATTTCTAATATTGCGTCCGCATCTCCTTTTTCTTTTGCTACCTTTACCAGTTCCAACATCGTTCTCTGCTTAACTTGATCCATAGTAATTGCCCCCTTTTTCTTTAAAAAGAACTAATTACTATGGATAGAACTTTGATTTCTCAATTGGCTCTTTATTGTGCATAATTGGATGCTTTTTCCTGTTTTTAATATTTTTATCGCCATTATGCACACATCCCCCCCTTATTGTATACGCTTTTTTCACTATACTTTAATATATCAGAATTCATTGCAATAGCATAATTACGCTTTTCATACATAACTACTTAAACTTCTTCAGGCTTTCTTTTCTGTAACAAATATGCCCTCTGATAATTCTTCATTTCATCCACTGATCGGAACATCAATCTTTTGATCTGCTCTTCTGTCAATCCCTTTTCCAGGCACTCGACAATCATTTCTTTCTGCTCTTGGCTTAGCTGATCCGCATACCGCTCCATACATTCCAAAATGCTGCCCGACAGATCATATTGCTGTACCTCTGAAAGTCTTTTCTTTTCCTCCAAATCCTGAAAAAATATAACATCCTCCGGAACGGATGACTGCGCCATTTCGCCTGTTCGCCTGACAAATTCTGCCCGTTCTTTTCTTGCCTGCAGAAACTGTGCTTCAATCTCCTGTTCGGTTGGCTTTGGATGCTTTCGAAAATTCAAATATAAAAAGGCTTCCCGGTCAATCTCCCGGTAGTAGATCCCCTCTTCTTTTTTGGCCATCTCCTGATAGGCATCCCGTTCTTCCCGATTCAAAAACTGGATCTGCTTTTTCGGTTCCAATGTAAAGTATGTCCGTTGTTCCTCATCAAAAACCACGTTCACCGGATGATGATATCCCGTCTTCCCTGCCAATTGTTCCATTTGCTTCCACTCCGGAGTCTGAAATGGGATTGCCTTTTCATCAAAAATAGGATACTGACCTTCGATAAAGATCAGGCAATGCTTTCGGCTCATTCGTTTAACTGCCGCAGGAGTCATCAGACTTCTTCCCAGTTTCTGATTTTGAATATTGGAGTTTCCATGTGCCCCAAATGTCCGCCCATCGTTCCGAACGTCAATGGTCATCTCCCCCAGCAGCTCCGAAATATATTTATGGGTACTTTTAGCTCCTGGACCCGATCCCATATAGATGGTAATGGCACAGTTCTCCACAAAGATTTCCCACTTATCCTGTTGAAACAAGGCTTTGATCTGTGCGATGGATTGTAAAATAGGGACAATAGACATATTCCTTCCCCGGATCGTTCCCATCAAAGATTCTGTTTTACTTGGTTTTGGTCCTGCATAAAATTCATCCGCCCACAGTCTGACATGAATAGGCAATGCCCCTCCACATTCATGATCTGCCGTATGGATCAGCACATCAAACATGGTGGTATAAAACATGGAAATCAAAAAATTAAAAGACGGATCGTTGTCTGGCATGACCAAAAACAACGCCGTCTTTTTCCCCGGAATATTCTCTGCCCCAGTTCCCAGACTTCGAATTTCCATATCATCGGCCTCTAAAATTCTTTTGATTGCAGGTGTTTCACACAGTCGCAACATAGCGTTTACCATTAAGATTACGCAACTGACTGTTTCCTGTGCTTCCATATTTCCCTTGAGTTTCCGGTAGTCCCGTACTGGTGGATATTCTGGACCATATCTTCTTGCAAGATCGTCCATTTTTTCCTGTAATCGGGTACTGTTCTCTTCCGATCCTGGCTGCATTTCTAAATTTGCCAATGCTAAAACCCGTGGCAATGTGGCCGCCTGGTACTGTTCCGGATGTTCTTTTTTCTCCCGTTCCTGCCGCAGCCACTCATAGGAAAATAAAGACATGAGATACAGACTGACTGCCTGATCCCAAAAAGGCTCCCCTTTCATTGCATCAGGTGGCTTTACGGACTCCTGCAGATTAGTAATCAACTTGACCAATCCCACTTCATCCCGAATGTACACAAACGGATTCCATCTGTCGGACTCTTCCGGATTGATGAGGTTTAACACCTTTACTGCGATATGCTTCTCTTTTAAATAATTTCCTGTTTTTCGCAGCAATTCCCCTTTGATATCCAATACAACGTTCGTCATGGAAGCCAATAAAAGATTGGGAATCACAATGGATGTGGATTTGTAACTTCCAGAACCTCCCAGAATCAGAAGGTTCATGTTCGACAGTTTGCCATTATCCACTGCTACATTTTTGCTTAACAGTGTATTCTTCGTTTGATCTTTATTTCCCAAATTCCGCTGAATCTGCTTTAAGTCTGCCCACTGCTCAGATCCATACTCCACCCCCATCTGTCGGTTCCGGTAATAATCCATCAGGTAGGTCACGATCCCGATCCACACAATCAGTGCAATCCCAAGACATGTCAAGGTCAAATCATTCCACCAATTCTGCAATGGATGCAACAAGATGTAGACAAATTGATTCTGCCAATTTTCCAATGTTACCCCTTCCAGTTTTGCCAGACCACTCAGATAATACGCAGTAACCATCAGCAATACAAATAAACTGAGTAAAAGTCCCCATGGTAATTTTCGTCTCTCTACCATATCTTAGATTCCTTTCTTTGGAATGGTCGGAACCTTGGATGGAGCCTGTTTTATTACAGTTTGAATCATTTCTTTTTCTGCAGTATTTTTTTGCAGGGATTCTTTCTTACCAAATTTTCTGGACACAGGTTCATACCGTTCTGCATACAACCGTTCTCCTGTACTTCTTTTTTCAGATGGAACCATACTTCCATCTGCATTTAAGATTAGCTGCTTCTCTTTTCGTTCCACAAATCCGATGTATGTTTTTCCATCATCTGTTCGAAATACCTGCTCTGTAGGTAACACCAACGTCTGCTCTCCATCTCCCCAGGTTCCTGGAATTCTGCTTGCAAACATTCCACGCCTTTCCATATCCCAGCTACTTGCCAATTGAGACTCCTGAACCAGTGTCTCATGATTGATTGTGATTTCAATAAACTCTGGATTATTATGAAACTCCTGATACTGCTCATTATTTATTGATCGAATCGATTGTTCCTGTTGCAATACCTTTTGTTCCAGTTCTCCCGGTTCCTGCCCCTCGTATTTACGAACCGCTTTCTGGATTGCTTCCGATGATGTATCCACATAAGCTTCTTCCTTCATCACACCAGTTTCCCGATACTTTCCCATATCCATGGTTTGAAAGTCCGGGATCTCTTTTCCCTCTGACAGACACTGCTCCTGATACATTCGGTACCAATGTTCCACTTTTGCCAGATCTGCATTGGCTACCACAACCTGGATTTCCCCATCCCCCACCTGTAAATCTGGCAGAATAGAATAGTTCACCTGCAGTACTGCAAAATCATCTGTTAACAAGTCTATCTTCTGTTCCACCGGAATACTGACAATGCTGGTTCTTCCACTGGTCAGATGGTTTAAGTTCTGCAGTTCATGTTCTCCCCCTTTCATCTCTGCCATTAAAAACCGGTCATACCAAGCCTGAAATTTTAGTTGATCCTCTCCATAAATTGCCACCTGAACCAGCCCATCTGTCTGATTCAGATCTGGCAGTTCCACGTACCGCACTCCCCGCTCTTCCATCTGATGGACAAATCCCGTCTTTTCTAATTCCTTCCAACTTCCAACCGGAATATTTATGATCTGGTAATTTCCTTCGGTCAGTTTGGCAAATTCCTGAAAATTCTGAAATTCCCTTCGGTTTAATAGTCCTTCTTTATACATTCTCGCAAAGTGCTGGATCAGCAGGATTGTTCCTGCCGCTGTTAGTTTAAATACCGGATCCATCATAATTCCCAGTCTGCCTACTCCTTGCAGTGCCATCAAAACTTCCTGTCTTCCTCTTTCGTTCTCCATATCTACTCCTTTTGTCGTTCCTGATAAGTTTCCAATACGGCTTGAAAAATCGCATCCCGCAGCCGTTTAGAAGGACTGTATATCACATCCTGGTATCCCTTTTTCTCACTGTAATATTGCGGCATATGGCAAAACACCCCATATTTCCCTCGTTTTAACAGAATTCCTTTCACAGTAATCCCAAGGACACGGATCGTTGCTTCTCCCACAAGAGGAGTCTTCTTCCCTTGTGGAAACACCTGCAGATGCAAGACTTCGATTTTGGGAAGATACAAATCTTTTGTGATTTCCATCCGGATCGCCTCCCGGACTGCCTCTGTGATCTGATTTCGTAGTGAATCCTCCACGATTACCAAGTCCTCCCATCGTTCTCCCTGCTTTCTTCTGGGAAAACTGACAAACGCCTCCTTGATTCCTGCTCCTTTTTCGCATGTCAAAATCCGTATCTGAAATGTCAGCAGCTGATCCAGAGTAATGGTTCCATACCCCCAGGCTGTTCCCTGATTCTGTTCTGGCAGGTAGAGCTGTACCTGTATCTTCATCCCCCTATTCCTCCTTCCCCTTTTTCTTTTGATTCCATGGCTTTCTCCGACTGCCCAAAAACATTTGTGGATGCTGGGAAAGCAACTGTTTGATTCGCTCCATTTGTTCCACAGAAAGACAGGATTTTGCCAAATACAACACTTCTTCCATTTCCTCGCCTTGTTCCAGACAATCCAGCAAATAACTCTTTTGCTCCTGGCTAAACTTCTCTTCTTCTAACACCTGTTTGACAAATTGATCCATTTGTGCCTGTTTCCTATGTAGTTGTGTTTTCCACTGTTTTTTCTTCCACAGCCGATTCCAAAGACTCCACGATTTTTCCTCTTCCATCCTGTTTATTTCCATCTGCTGGAATTGTTCCTTGTATTTTCTCCGTTCTTCCAACCACTGCTCTTCCCACTCCTTTAAAGTTTGTTTTTCTTGTTCCAGATACTGCAGGATCTGTAGCACTTCCGCCTGCAGTCTGGACAAAACAGTTTCCTGTTTCTCTTTCCCTTCTTCCATCTGCTTTTGTAGTGCATTCAACTGAGTTTGAATTTCCTTTAAATCCTGAAACTTCTGTTTGAGAAACTGCGCCCGGATATCCTGAATCTTTTTCAGTCCTTGTGGTTTCATTGCTTGTAATTCTGCCCCGGGTATCTGATCCAAGGCACATACATACAGCCATTCCCGGATGCGCCATGGCATATCCTCATTTAGGATTTCCAGGGCATCCATGGGAAGCTGCATCCATTGTGCCAGAAGCATCTGGTATTCTTTGACCTGTTCTTCTGTTATTTCCCGTTTCTTTTCCACTGCTTGCCTCCTTTTCTTTGCGGTTTCTTCGGATCCCATCGAATTTCTTTTGAACCTGAATGTAGCGATTGCTTAGGAAATGCTCGGATTTGTTTGTGTTCTTCATCCATCTGTTTGATCTGACGGATCAATCGCTTTTCCTGACGAATCTCCTGTAGCTGTTCCTTTCCCGTTTGAATCTGATCCACTCCCTTTGGCAATTGTGCCTGCAACCGTTCCAGTTCATCTAACACTTGCTCAAATCGATCTTCCCATGCTGGAATCTGCGCCAACTTATTTTCCAGCTCCTGATATTTCTGGTAAATCCCATGATTCTGAAGTTCCCATTCCAGACTACGCTGCTGTTTCAAACGCTTTTCTTCTTGTAAGACCTCCTGTTCCCGTTGCTCCAATGCCGCCCTGCTTCGGATATCCATTCTTACTAAATACCTGCAATCATCCCGCAATTTACGGATTTCCAACAAGTGCTTTCTCATGGATCCTGCATTGGCTGCATAAGGATTTCCTTTGGCATATCGATTCTGAATCTCATAAATATCCCGGATGTGGCTTGCCTGGTAGCCTCCCATCCGATACGCTCTGTTCCATCTTCCATTCCTACGGCAAACTTTTATTTTGGGTGACTTTGGATAAGGATACCGTTTCCATTCTTTCCCTATTCGCTCCCGAATGGCAGCAACTGTATAGGCTTCCCCTAATGTTTTCTTTTTCGTTCTGCAGTACTTCTTCTGTCCAGGCAGCTTCAAAGACAAAATTTCTCCTTCTTCCCTGGATGTTCCTTCCCGGATCTGGTAATGCATGGATCCCATCTGCTCTAAAAATTCCTCATAAGTTTCTGACTTGGAAATGGCATAATCGATGTCTGCACGGATCATTTTTTTCCAGCTGCTTTTCCCACCGTCTTTCCATTCTCCATAAGAAACCCCTTTTTGATTTCCTTTGTCATATTTCAGTTTCGGCAACCCATATTTCACACAAAGCTTGTCTGTAATTGGCTGCATAAATTTTTCCCAGTCCCCACGTTCATAACGATATTTATAACCAGTAACTCGATTCACGGAATTGAACACAACGTGGCCATGGCAATGCTTCCGATCCGTGTGGATTCCAAACACATAATCATAGTTCTCGCCCAGATATTCCTGACAAAATTCCTGAATGATCTGATAGGCTTTTTCTTCCGTACATTCTCCTGGTTTCCAGCTGATGATGATATGGTATCCTTTTCTTCCATCCAGCTTTCCCCATGTCTGTTTGGTATCCATCATGGTTCGGTACACCTCTTGTGTCGTGTTCCCGGCATTTCCACCAACCCACAACTGCTCTTTCGTTTTCTCTGGCTTTAAAATATACTCGATGGCATTGTGGAGATTCGATTGGGATTTAATGTTTAATATTTTTGTGATTGCCATAAATTTGTTTGAATTCCTCTTTCATTTCTTCCAGCTGTCGTTCCAAAACGTTCATATTTTTTTGCAGTCGACTAACTGCCGCCATGGGCTCATATCCAATGTGTAACTGTTTGGTTGCCTGGTTGATGTTCATCCCGATTTTCCGAAACTGATAAGTCAATTCTTTCAAGGATTTTTGGATCTGTATTTCTTCTTGGTATCCAGACCTTTCCAACACTCGTTTTCGGATATAAGCAGACAGATTTTTCGTCCCGTTTCTCTTCTGGGTTTCCACATCTTTTTCTGCCTGTTCACAAAGATACGCATGCTCTTCTGGAGAAAATCGGACACCTACCAATACATTGCGCTTCACTTAAATTCCTCCCAGATCATATCCTTTGAATTCTTCCTCTTGTTGCTTCCTCTTCCCAGCCTGTTCCTGCATAAACTGACGAAATGCTTCCAGATCTGCCCCGTCCACTTGTCCATAGGCTTCTTCTACAATCTTTCGGATTTCTTCATTCTTTTTCGCCTCTTCTTTTGCGGTTTCCAATTCGATTTTGGTTCGTAATTCCTTCTCCTTTTTCTGCAGTTCTTTTCTGCGCTCTTCAACTTTTTCCAGATCTTTCTGTACTTTTTCTAATTGTTCCTGTAGCTTCATTACGTTTACTCCTTTGCTATCATCCTATTTTCCAAATTTTTTCCTCAAATAATGTCAGAGGGCGGCGGGGTATATGGCAGTCTGTTCTCTTCTGTTTTTCTCCTCTGTTCCAATGCAGAATCCAAGCGTTTCTGCAGCTTTTCCAACTTATAATTCTGCCGGTTCA
>ERZ826396.2859-NODE-2859-length-12879-cov-2.961400_pt1 | contig 12879 bp, 8 predicted proteins | sample MGYA00519926_ERZ826396 | MGnify/ENA primary metagenome ERZ826396 (study PRJEB31778, sample SAMEA3449230) | human gut metagenome | biome: human gut; feature: human-associated habitat; material: faeces | place: United Kingdom | collected 2010/2012 ...
GCGGCCCGCTCCTGCCATGCCGTCGGCTCGCGGTCGAGCAGGGTGCGGGCGTTCTGCAGAAGCTGGCGCAGCAGCGCCGCGCGCTCATCGCCGGGCGCGCACCCGCGCACCTCGGCCAGGCGCTCGGCCGTGAAGATGACGTGCTCGGGCCCGCAGGCGGTGCCGCGCAGGGGCTCGGGCGTCATGTAAGGCGCATCCGTCTCGGTGAGCAGGCGATCCGCCGGCACGCGGGCCGCGGCCTCGCGGACGTCGTCGCTCTTCTTGAACGTGAGCGGCCCGCCGAACGCCACGTAGCAGCCGGCCTCCACCCACGGTTCCAGCACGTTCCAATCCAGGTTGAAGCAGTGCAGCAGCGTTCCCGCCTCAGGGAAGCCCTCGTCGCGCATGATGGCCAGCGCCTCGTCGTGCGCCTCGCGCACGTGCAGGATCACCGGCAGGCCGCACTCCCTCGCCACGCGCAGCTGGCGCCGGAACGCCGAGCGCTGGTCGTCGCGGGGCGAGAAGTCGTAGTGGAAGTCCAGGCCGATCTCCCCCACGGCCGACGTGCGCGGATCGGCCAGCCGCTCGCGCAGCGCGGCCTCCAGCGCGTCGTCGTAGTGCTTCGCGTTGTGGGGATGGCAGCCGGTTGCGATGCGCACCCGCGGCACGCGCGGGCAGGGGTCGCCTCAACAGCGGTGGACGAGCCGGGCAACGTCCACCGCCGCCTCGTGCCTCCAGGCATCGAGCCGGTCGTAGGTGACGGGGCCGTCCTCGTACACGTCGGTTATGGTGCAGAGGAATCCCACGCCGTGCGCGGCGCAGCGCGCCAGGGCGAGCGCCGGGTCGTTAAGCAGCTGCAGGTGGGCGTGCGTGTCGGCCACCAGCCCCTCCAGCTGGGGCGCGTCGACGGTGTCCCACTTGCCATGCTTGCGCTTGCGGTGGAACAGCGTATCGAAGAACACGGGCTCTGCAGATTCGGACATGGAGAAACCTACCCTCTATCGAACAGCCGAACGGAAGACTCCATCATATCAGAGAGCGGCGATGCCCGCGCGAACGTCCCGGTAGCACGCCAGCGCCTCCGCGCCCAACCCCTCGATGCCGTCGAGCTCGCCCGCACGCGCCGCCTGGACCACCTTGTCGCAGCGCGCACTCAGCTCCGTGAAGCCCAAGGTTCGCCGACGTGCCCTTCACGGCGTGGGCCGCGCGCTCGATGGCGGCGCCGTCGGACTCGGCGATGGCCGCGGGAAGCCGCTCCAGCAAGTCTTCCGCGGCGAACTCGCGCAGCATCTCCACCAGCAGGTCCGTGTCGCCGCAGAAGCGCTTCATCGTGGCATCCATCTCTATGCCGAGCGCCGCCAGCTTCCCGCGCGCCTCGTCCATGCCCTCAGCCCCTCTCGCCAGGCGTCGCGGCCGCGGCTGCGGCCACCAGCGCCACGTACTCGTCGCGCGGCATGGGGCGTGCGTACAGGAAGCCCTGCACGTAGTCGCATCCTATGCTCTTCAAAAACGCCGCCTGGTCGGCCGTCTCCACACCCTCGGCGATGATGGGCAGCCCCAGCGACTTCGCCATGGGAACGATGGCCTTCAAGATGCCCTTCTCGCGCTCCTGCGCGCCCGCGCCGCCGTCTCCGAGGAAGCGCATGTCCAGCTTGATCATGTCCACCGGCACGTCGCGCAGCATGCTAAGCGACGAGTACCCGGCGCCGAAATCGTCCATGAGCACCGTGAAGCCGTGGCTCTGCAGCTGCGCCATGGCCTCCAAAAGCTGGGGCAGGTTGTCGGCGTAAGCGCTCTCGGTGATCTCCAGGCGCAGAAGCGATGGGGGCACGTTGTAGCGGCTCACCAGGTCGATGAGGTTCTGGCAGAACCGCGGGTCGTAGAACTCTAGCCTCGACACGTTCACCGATACCGGCGGGCACGAGGAGCGCTGCTCGGACATCTGCACGAGCAGCTGGCACACCGCCTCGCGGATATGGCCGTCCAGGCGGATGATGAAGCCGCTGTTCTCGAAGAAGGGAAGGAACTGCCCAGGCGGAACGAGCCCCTTCTGCGGGTCGCGCCAGCGCACGAGCGCCTCGCCGCTCACCAGCGCACCCGTGGCCAGGTCGAACACCGGCTGCACGAACGGCTCGAAGCGCCCCTCGCGCAGCGCGCGCTCGCCTTCGCCCACCAGCTCGTGATTGGCGAGGAACGTTTGGTGCATGTCGCTGTCGTACAGGGCGAAGTGCGTGTTGTAGTCGCCCTTGACGGAGTGCAGCGCCAGGTTCGCGCGGTCGCACATGATGTCGACCGGCATGGTGCGATCCTCTATCTCGTACACGCCGAAGTACAGCACCACCTGGCGGTCGACTTCCGTCGCCGCGACGGCCTCCTCGAGCGCCCGGACGTAATCGCCCTCCAGCGCCACGTCGTGCGGCAGGCACAGGGCGAACCGGTCGCCCTCCATGCGGCCGTACACGCCCGCCACGTGCAGCCATTCGCCGAGCGTGCGGGCTATAGCCAGCAGCACCTCGTCGCCCTTGGCGCTGCCGTACAGCTCGTTGATGATCTTGAAGCGCTCGATGTCGAACTGGATGACGGCGAACTCCTCGTCCGGATGCGCCGCCAGGAGCTCGGCGGTCTTGCGGCAGAAGGCCGTGCGGTTGTACAGCCCCGTGAGCCGGTCGTGCTCGGCCACGTGCAGGAGCTCCTGGGCGCGGCGGGCAGCCAGAAGCTCGGTCTCGCGCAGAGCCGCCTGGAGGCGCTCGCGCTCCAGCACGTGCTTCACCACGATGTTGTCCACGCGCTTGCGCGCGACCACGGGATTGAAGGGCTTCGCGATGAAGTCATCCGCGCCGCAGGTGAGCGCCGTCTCCTCGTGGGCCGTCTCGCAGGTTTCGACGATGACCGGGATGTCGGCGAGGTCGGGGTCGGCCTTCATGGCCTCGAGCACGGCGAACCCGTCCATGCCCTCCATGCCGATGTCCAGCACGACGATGTCCACCTTGCCGCGAGCCAGCACGTCGAGCGACTCGCGCCCGCCGCTGGCCTGGAGCACCTTGTACGACCCCGCGAACAGGTTCGCGAGCAGCGTGCGATCGACTTTGGAGTCGTCCACTATGAGCATGGTGCGTGGAGCGTCCACGGGCGGCCACTTTCTCGAGAGCTCGGCAAACCGGATGCAACGGGCGGATTCGCGACGTCGTGCGCGGTTTTTCACCCATCCATTATAGCCATACGCGCCCGAAACGGGCAAACGCCGCGCTTTTTCGCCAAGCCCCGCGCGCTCGAAGGCTACGAAGGTTCGGGCGGCGCGGCGAGCGGGGGCAATCCCAGCAGGGCGCGGACAGCGTTCGTTCCGGCGAGGTCCTCCTCAGGCTCCAGCACATCACTCCCCGGATCGCGTCCCACCAGGGGATACTTCCATACCTCGATATAATCGTCCTGCTGTGCCTCCCCCTCGAGCACGATGCGGAAGCCGTCGGGAAGGCCGCTGCCGAACGTGAACGGCGTGTTCCACGAGTACATGACGAGCTGGGGAGGCTCCTCGCCCGAGAACGTGACCGCTTCCAGGCTCGCGCAGCCGTTGAAGGCGTCGGAGCGGATCTCCTCGATGCCGGCGGGCAGCTCGAGCACGGCGAGCCGCGAGCAGCCGGAGAACGCTGAGAAGTCGAGAACGATCACGCTGTCGGGCAGCTCGATGCGCTCGACGGCGGTTCCCGAGAACGCCTCGCCGCCGATGGTTTCCAGAGCGCATGCCGGCCCGAAGATGACGCTCTCGAGCGCGGTGCAGTCGGAGAAGGCCGAAGCTCCCAGATCGACGAGCTGCGACCCCTCGATATGCACGCTCTTAAGCGCGGTGCAGGCTGTGAACGCGCCGTAGCCCAGGTAGTCCACGCTGCCGGGAACGATCACGGCGCCCGCGAGACCCGCGCCGAAGAACGCCGCATCGCCGATAGAGCGGAGGCCGCGGGCGGCCTCGAAGTCGGCTGAGGTCACGCCCGCGCACCCGGAGAACGCGCCCGTGCCGATCGACGCGGTGCCCTCCCGAAGCGTCACGATGCCCGAGGCCGTGCTGGTGGCCTTGACCAGGCTCCAACCCTCCACGGCGGCGCCGGGCGCGCGCTCGGCGTACAGCACCATGCCCCGGCCCTGCTCCGCCAAGTCGAACGACAGGCTGTCCAAGTCGAACTCGAACTCGGGGTAGCCTTGCGCGCCCTGGCGCGCGAAGCCGGGGAACACCAGGGGAAGCGAGTCCGGCTCGTCGAAGGACGCGCTCGCGGCCTCGAACGCGGCGAACCGCAGCGCCTCGCAGCCGTCGAACGCCGAGGCGCCCACGGCCACCTGACCGGCTCCACGCTGGTAAAACGCCTCGAGGGCGGCGCAGCCCGCGAAGGCCTCGCGCCCGATGGACGCAACCGTCTCGGGCAGGACGACTACCTGGAGCCGCGCGCAGTCCGCGAAGGCCCGCGCGTTGACGGCGGTGAGCCCCTCGGCGGCGGGCTCGTCGCCTGTGAAGCGCTCGACGGCCGCCGGCGCTTTCACCAGCAGGTTCGATGACGGCTCGGCAAGCACTGCGAACCCGTCGACGTCGCGCAGCTCGAAATCGAGCTCCTCTAGCAGGGCGCTCGCCACGTCGCCGCCGAGGGAGGCGGCCCATGCATCAGCATACGCCTCGAAAGCGGTCGGGACGACGCACGCCGTCACGCCTTCCGCGTCGAAGGCGCCGGCCGCCGCGGCCGGGGGCTTCGCGCCCTGGAACAGCACGCGCTCGAGCGCCGGGGCGCCCGCGAGGCTTCCCGCCTCGAGCACGCGCACGGTCGAGGGCATGACGAGCGCTTCCAAGTGGGGGCAGTCGCTCACCGCGCCGGATTCGACCACGTTCACGCCCGCGGGCACCACGAAGGTTCCCGCCGCCTCCTCGAGCACCTGCTCGAGCACCACCGAGCCGTCCTCGCCCTCGCGTAGGAGCGCGCCGTCGCGCACGTAGACGTCGGGCGCGTCGCCCGAGGCCGTGATGAGCGAGTTGCCCTGGAAGTCCGACCCCCAGGCCTTGAGGTAGTTCACGTAGTGCTCGTCGGGCACGACGATGACGGCGCCGTCGAGCGCGCCCAGGTCGAGCTCGGGCGGTTGCTCGGAGTTCAGGCGCAGCTCGGCGATGTTGTTCTGCTGGGGAAGCGCGACGGACGGCGTCCCCGCCGGCACGTCCACCACCGCCTTCTCCGTGGGGATGCCGATGAGCGCCCCTTCCCAGGCATCGAACAGCATGCCGTCGCGCGAGAAGTAGGCCCGGTTGCGCTCGTCCACGCGGTAGGCGGTGCGCACGGACGTGCCGTAGCTGCTGTAGAGGTCGAGCTTCTGTACCGATTCGGGTACGATCACCTCGTCGAACTCGAGGGGTTCGTCGAAGTCGTAGATCGACACCGCGTCGATACCTTGGGGGATGTCGAGCACCGTCGCGTCCTCGGGCGCGCCCACAAGATCCTGCGACCCCCAGGAGTACTGCACCTCGTAGCCTGCCGGCACCGGCCTGAACGGCAGGGGCCGCACGATGGAGAGGCCCTTGGCGGCGGGCTCGTATTGACTGATCACCGGCGAGCCGTCCGCCGCGTCGGCCCACCCTTCGAAGTACTCCTCGAGCGGGACGGCGTCGAACAGCGAGCCGAGAATCACCTCCTCGGGGAACAGGGCGTCGCGATGGCCGTTCAGGTCGACCGCCTCGTCTTCCTCCGGGTAGTACGTGGCCAGGTACGATCCTGCCTCCCACCCCTGCACGTAGAGCTTGTAGGGGTACACCGTGAACTCGACCGTCTGCACGATCCAAGGACTCTCGGCGTTCAACCGCACCCGGAACTCCACTTCGAGCGTCTCCTCCTCGCCGAGCACGCGGGGATAGGAGCCCACCTGGAAGTTCTCGCCGAACTCGGTCAGGCGGTACTGCACGCCGTCCACCGTCAGGTAGCAGCAGGTGGAGCAGAGCAGCTTCCAATCGGTGAGCAGCTCGCCGCTGTACAGGCGCTCGACGCCGTACGCGTCGGTGATATCCATGCCGGCAATCACCTCGAACACGGGGGCGGGAGCCTCCTGCCCAGGGCTCGGCGCAGGAACGCCCTCCTCGGGGAACGCCGGCAACTGATCGCCTGTCACGCCTTCCACCAGGCCTTCCGGCAGCTTGCTCGGGCCGGGATCGGGGTCGACCGCCGGGATATCGGGGCCGGGGCCGTCGGGGCCGTCGCCTTCCCCGCCCGGCTCGCCGCCGCCCTCGCCGCCGGGCTCGTCCCCATCTGCACCACCCGGCCCGCTGCCGTCCACAACGGGGCCGACCACCGAGTTACCCTCGCCGCGGGAATCGTCCTCGCCGGCGCCGGACCCGCCGCTTAGCGTCGCGTCGGCGGGGCCGTCCACCACCGAGAACGCCGACAGGCCGTCGGAGCCTTCGGTGTAGGCGATGTCGTTGAGCTGCCCGAAGTCGGCCGGGCCTTCGTCGGCGCGGTCCTCCTCCACGTCCATGTTGGCCTCGCCGCCCGTCTCCGACTGCTCCACGTCGTAGGCCGTCGAGAGGTCGGGGTCGGGCTGCGCGCCCATCCCCGCACCGAGGAAGCCGCTGGGATCGAACGCGCCGCTGCCCAGGCCCGCGCCGATGGCCACCACCGCGCCCACGCACAGGGCCGCCGCGAGCCCGGCGGCAATCACAGGCCCCAGCCTTCCCCCAATATAGGCTCGCAGCGAGTTCATACGGTCATCCTATCACAGCGCGTCCCGGTAGCGCCGCCGGAGGCGCTCCCGCACGCCGCGCGCCGCGGGCATCCCGGACGTCAACCGCCCCACGAACCGGCGCACGGTGCGCATCTCGTGCTCTCGCAGGAGCTTCCCGCCGAAGCGCGAGCGCTGCATCAGGTCGACGACGCGCTCGTACTCGGCCGTGACGATATCGGGGTAGGTCTCGGGCAGCTGCGCGGCGCATTCCAGGGGGAACCCGGCCGAGAAGGGGGTCCCCGCCGCGCGCAGGACAAGCGCCATCTGGTCGAAGAGGGCGCCCACCGCCACATCCTGGTCGGGCGAGGCCAAGCGCGCGGCCCTGAGGCGGCGCCGGCGGGCGCGCACGGCCTCCAAGACGACGACCGCGACCCCGAGCAGCGCGGCGAGCGCGAGCAAGGCTCCCGCGACGGCGGCCACCCGGGCGGGGTCGGCGTTTTCGGCCGCGCCCTCGTCCTCGGCGCCCCGCTCGCCGCCCACGGACCCGGCAGGGTCGGCGTCGGCGACATCGCCCCCGGCCATGCCCTGGTTCACCTCCACCACCTCGTCGGCGGCGTAAGGCTGCTCGCAGAAGCCCGGCGACGCGTCCACGGGCACCCACCCGATGCCGTCGCGGTACGCCTCGGCCCAGGCATGGGCGTCGGCGTCGGTGAGCACGAGGCGGTTCTCGCCCGACGCCGCCAGGCGCGCAAGCTCGTCCTCGCCGATACGGTACCCCTCAACGTAGCGGGCCGGAATACCCTGCGCACGCAAGGCCGCCACCGCGGCCGTGCTGAAGTACGCCGAGTTGCCCTCGCGCGCGTCCTCCAAGAACCAGGCGAGGAAGCCCTCCCCGGCGGGAGGGGCCTCCACCTCGTCGGCGTAGGACGCCAGCGTGGCCAGCATCGCGCGCACGCGCGACACCGTGGAGTGGAAGTCGGCGGCTTCGGCATCCCATGTCTCCTCGTCGAAGAGCAGGCGCATGACCAGCTCGCGGTCGGCCTCGCTCACGTCGAGGTAGTGCTCGTGGACGAACGCCCGGTACACCGACTCGGCGGCGGCGTAGCCCTCCTGCTGCGAGGAGCCGCCCTCCAGCAGCCATGCGGGCGCGTCCTGGTACTCGGCGTCCGCCACGTCGTCCAGCACGATGCGGTACGACCGCTCCCCCAGCAGGCCCTCAGCGAGCGTGCCGCCGTCGCGTCCGCCCACGATGGACGCGCCCTCGGCGGACCTCAACGAATACGGCGCGTACACGTAGGCGCGGTCGGCACCCACCGCCTCGAGGGAGATCGTGCAGGTTCCCGTCGGCTGGCCGCCGTTGGCGACCGACGCGTCATCCAAGGAGGCGCGCTGCTTCGCGGGCTGGAACCCCTGTTCGGAGAGCCAGGCGAACATGCCCGTCCACGTACCCTCGTAGGCGGCGTGGTCGAGCGGCTCCCATGCGCCGTCGGCGAAGGTCGCGCCCACGAACCCGCGCAGGCCCACCTGGTCTTGCGGAACGCCCTCGAAGGTCACGGCGAGCCGCTCCTCGTCGCCGCCCATGCCGGGAACCTCGGCCAGGTCGCCCTCGGGGAGCGCGTCGTCTCCGAAGCGCGCCTCGTCCACCCCGGCCGCCACCGCCCCGCGCAGAGCGTCGACCGCCGGCGCGGGCTCGTACGCCCCCACCGCGCCCATGCAGGCGGCCATGAGCGCGACGCCTGCCAGGCACGACGCCGCCGCGGCCCCTGGGGAGGCGAGCCGTCCGCCCACGGCCAGATGCCATGCCGCCAGCCATCCGCCACCGCCCAGCACGAGGACCGGCACGGCCGCGCCCGCGCGCAGCCAGAGGCAAACCGCCCCGCAGCCGAGCACGGCCAGCGCGAGGCCGACGAGCGAGCGCCGCTCCAGCAACAGCCACGCGAGCGCCGCGGCCACCGCGCCGGCAGCCAGGTAGAACACCGGGCCCGCCGCCCCCTCCGCCACGGGAAGCAGGGCGGCGTAGGCGTCGAACGTCTCGTCGAACCGCGCGATCAGCTGGTTCGCGAACGCGAACAGGCCGGCCCGCACCGTCGGGAGGGCGATGGTCGCGAATACGGCCATCGCGGCCGCGGCCGCGGCGAGCAGCCGCCCCCGCCCGAACGCGGAGGCAAGCTGCAGCACCGTCGCCGTCGCCAGCGCGGCGACCAGGAACGCCGCCGCACCGCCCGGCTCGCAGCAAGCGCTGAACGCGCAGGCGAGCCCTGCCAGCAGAAGCGCCGACGCCAGCAGGTTCGCCAGCGCGTCGCCCGCGGCGGGCCCCAGCCGCCGGCGGCCGTCCGACCGGGCGCGCAGCACGACCGTCCTGCCCGCCGGGCCGTCGGCGGGCGCCGGCCGGAAACGCTGCAGCGCCGAAACGAGGATGTTCTCGCGAGCTCCCATGTCAGATGGACACGCTCCTCACCCGTTCCTCCAGCGCGTCGACGGGAATGCGCGTGATGCGGAAGGCTTCGGCGTCCTCCACCGACTCGGCTCCGCCGGCCTCCACCAGAAGCACGCTCAAGTCGGTCAAACGCCCCATGACGCCGAGCGCGACGTGGTCGACCATCGTCGTGACCAGGACGGTCTTCGTGAAGCTGCGCTCGCGCCGGTAGGCGTCGAACAGCTGCGCGGCCTGGCCGAACGAGAGCGGCAGGGGCACGGACACCAGCAGGTCGAGCGCCGAATCGAACGACGCGGGCGAGTCGACCATGGCGTCCACGAGCTCCCCCTCCGACGCGACGGCCACGTTGTGGCCCAGGCTCTGCCGGCAGAGGTCGTAGCTCACCGACGCGGCCAAGCCGAGCGCCGCCGCCAGCACGTCTGCAGGCGGGCGCTCGCCGTTCGGCAGCCTCCGCCCCAGATCCACGAGGACGAGCACGTCGTAGTTCGAAGGGTGGCTGGCCTCGCGCACCATCAGCTTGTCCATCTTCGATGACAGCTTCCAGTGGATGGCTGCCAAGGGGTCGGAGGGCCGGTACTCGCGGATGTCGAACGTCTCGCTCATGTCCTGCCCCTTGCGATGGCGGTCGTACGACGACCCGGCGAAGCGCGCCTGGGGAGCACGCTCGAAGGGGACGCTGAGGTCGACCAGCGCCGGGTAGACCGTGTACGAGCCTGAGAACGGGCAGGCCATGCGCTCGCGCCAGAGGCCCAGGGGGTCGAACGAGAGAACCTCGGCCGCAGACACCTCCACGCGCCCGCAGGCCGCGGTGTCGAGCGGGAGCTCGAAGCGCCCGCCGCGCGACGCGCCCTCCAACACGACGCGCACGCGCTCCTCCTCGCCCAGCATGACGTTGCGGAACGTCACCTCAAGCTCGATGCGCTGGGGTGCCGAAGGGCCGCGCCGCCCCACGCCGACGGCCAGGAAGAGCGGCTGCCCCACCCGGCACGATGTGGGCAGGCCCAGCTCCACCGTCATGCCCCGCGCCGCGGCGACGCCCGCCAACTTGCACGCCGCAGGCAGCAAGGCCAGGAGTGCGAGGAACGCCAGCGCCGGCGGCTCGTTCGTTCCCACGAACACGATAGCGGCGACGGCGAGCGCAGCCAGGTAGACGATGCGGGGGCGCAGCACGGGCCGACCTCGCGCCTAGCGGCGAACGTGCGCGGGCGAGCCCAGGGAGGGCGGGGCGACGGACTCCATGACGGATCGGAGGATGTCGGCGGCCGAGACGGACTCGATGCGCGCCTGGGGGCGCAGCACCAGGCGGTGCGCGCACACGTCCACGAACACCTCGCGCACGTCCTCCGGCGTGACGTAGTCGCGATCGCGCATGAGCGCGCAGGCGCGCGCCATCCGGCTGAGCGCGATGATGCCGCGCGGGCTGACGCCCAGCTCAACCAGGTCGATGGCGCGGGTGGCCTCGCACAGGCGCGTGATGTAGAGCAGCACCTCGTCGGAGACGGCGATGGAATCGAGGTAGTTCTGCACGGCCAGCAAATCGTCACGGCTCACCATGGGCCGCACGTCTTCCAGGGGGTTGGCGTGGCGGCGCGATTTGATGATGTCCACCTGGTCGGCCGTGCTGGGGTAGCCGATGCTCAGGCGCACCATGAAGCGGTCGAGCTGCGAGTCGGGCAGGGGCTGCGTGCCCACCGACCCCACCGGGTTCTGCGTGGCTATGCATACGAAGGGCCGGGGCACCGGGTGCGTGACGCCGTCCACGGTGACGGCCATCTCCTCCATGACCTCGAGCAGCGCCGACTGCGTCTTGGCCGAGGTGCGGTTGATCTCGTCGCCCAGAAGCAGGTTGCAGTTCACCGCGCCCATGGTGAAGCGGAACGACCCGGCATCCTTGTCATAGAGCGAGAAGCCCATGATGTCGGAGGGCATGGTGTCGGGTGTGAACTGGATGCGCTTGAAGTCCAGGTCGAGCGCCTTCGACAGGGCCAGCGCGAGCGTGGTCTTGCCCACGCCGGGATAGTCTTCCAGCAGCACGTGCCCGCCGGCGTAGACGGCCATGAGCGCCTTCTCGATCACCTCCTGCTTGCCCACGAGCGCCTTGCCCACCTCTTTGACGATGCTGCGCGATTGCTCGATGATCATGCGTTGTCCTTCCCCTTGCATCTGCCCGAGCGGATGCGGCCGAACAGCGCCTCCAACTCGTCGAAGTCCACGGGCTTGCCGATATGCCCGTCCATGCCCACGGCGCGCGAGCGGCGCGCGTCCTCGGCGAAGGCGTTCGCGCTCAGCGCCACGAGCGCGATTCTCTGCGCGTCGGGCCGCGCGGAGGCCCGTATGCGGCGCGCGGCCTCCCAGCCGTCCATGCCGGGCATCTTGATGTCCATGAGCACCGCGTCGAAGCCGCCGGGCTCGCTGTCCTCGTACAGCTCGAGCGCCTCCTCGCCGATGCGGGCGCGCACCACGTCGATGCCGCGCAGCTTGAGCAGCGACGTGGTGATGCGGGCGTTCACGTCGTTGTCCTCGGCCAGCAGCATGCGCAGGCCGGCGAGGGGCGAGTCGGCCGCGGGGACGGGGGCTGGGGCCGGATCGGCAGGGGCAGCGGGCTCGGCGGGAGCGGCGGGATGCGGCAGGAGCGCGACGCTCTCGGCTCCCCCGGCGCGCTCGGCGGCGTGCAGAAGCTCGCCGGTCCAGCGCGACGCCTCGGCAGTTGCGGCCGAGGCGGCCACCGTCGCCTCGTCGGACAGGTCGAGGGCCAGGTAGACGGACATGTCGCTGCCGCGCCCCACCTCGCTATCGATGACGATCTCGCCGCCCATGAGCCTGACTAGGCTGTCCGCGATGGCCATGCCCAGCCCGCTGCCCCCGAACGTCGGCGCGATGGAGCCGTCTTCCTGCTCGAACGGGCGGAAGATGCGCCCGAGGAACTGCGGGTCGATGCCCTTGCCCGTATCGCGCACGCGCACGAGGTAATGCGCCCGCCCGTCGCGGCGGCGCATCTCCTGGAACGTCACCGTCACCGACCCGCCGGCCAGGGTGAACTTGAGCGCGTTCGACACGAGGTTCACGATGACCTGGCCCAGCCGCAGCCGGTCGCCCACGACGAAGCGGTCCTCGCACTCCTTCAACTCTACGGCGAAGGCCACGTCGCGCTCCGCAGCGGAATGCCCGAAGATCGACCTCACGTCCTCGGCGAGCGACGCCAGGTCGAAGGGCCGCCGCTCCAGCTCCACCTTACCCGCCTCCAGCCTGCTCATGTCCAGGATGTCGTTGACCAGCGACATGAGGAACTGCCCGAGGCCGGCCGCCTCGTCCAGGTCGCGCGCCAGCTCGTCGGGCTAGCCGCCGTGCGTGCGCGCCAGCTCCAGCAGGCCCACGATGCCGTTGAGCGGTGTGCGTATCTCGTGGCTCATCTTGTTGAGGAAGTCGGTCTTGACCTGCGCGTCGGTGGACAGGTCGCGCAGCTGGCCGCGCAGCTCGTCCATGCGCTCGCGCTCGATCTGGGCATCGTCGAACGACACGAGGTAGCCGAAGCCGTCCAGCACGCGCTCGACCGTGCAGCGGAAGAAACACGGTTCGTCATCCCCGTCGGCGGTGAACGGGAAGTCGAACCAGAGGCGGCCCACCCCGTCCCATGCGTCCACGCGGTGCCTGATCGAGCGCCGGGTCTCGGGCTCGATCAGGCGGTAGAGGGCCTCTATGTCGTCGTCCATGCGCTCGGGCGGCAGGCGGAACACGCGCTCGAAGTTGGCGCTCACGTGCACGGGGCGCAGGTCGCCCGCCCTGAC
>ERZ826396.2863-NODE-2863-length-12862-cov-3.023815_pt1 | contig 12862 bp, 8 predicted proteins | sample MGYA00519926_ERZ826396 | MGnify/ENA primary metagenome ERZ826396 (study PRJEB31778, sample SAMEA3449230) | human gut metagenome | biome: human gut; feature: human-associated habitat; material: faeces | place: United Kingdom | collected 2010/2012 ...
AGAAAGACATTGAGCAGAAAGAAAAAATCGAGAATATGCGGAGCGAATTTCTCGGAAATGTTTCTCATGAACTGAAGACGCCGCTGGCTTCCATGAAAGTGTTGGCCGATTCGCTGAATGCCCAGGAGGATGTCCCGGTAGAGCTTTATAAAGAGTTCATGCAGGACATTACGGAGGAAATCGACAGGGAAAATCAGATCATCACGGATCTTCTGTCTCTGGTAAAGATGGATAAGAAAGCGGCGGATCTGAATATCACGACCATGAATATCAATGATTTGCTGGAGCTGATCCTGAAACGTCTCCGCCCGATTGCAGCGGCAAAAAAGGTGGAATTGATCCTCGACAGCTTTCGCCCTGTGAATGCGGAAGTGGATGAGACAAAGCTGACGCTTGCGATTTCCAATCTGGTGGAAAACGGCATTAAGTATAACGTGGAGGGAGGCTGGGTCAAAGTCTCTTTGAATGCTGACCATAAATATTTTTATGTGACTGTGGCAGATTCCGGAATTGGCATTCCAAAGGAATCTCTGGACCATATTTTTGAGAGGTTTTACCGTGTTGACAAATCTCATTCCAGGGAGATCGGAGGAACCGGTCTGGGTCTGGCGATCGCAAGGAGCGCGATCGTCATGCACCGGGGCGCAATCAAGGTTTATAGTAAGGAAAACGAGGGGACAACGTTCTCCGTTCGTATTCCATTGACTTATCTGGCTTAGGAGGTGGGAACATGAGACGACTTCTTGCAGTTCTGGCGGCGCTCATCCTCCTGACCGGATGCAGCGGAAACGGGGAGACAGAGGCTCCGTCGGAATATTTTATGTACTATCTTTCCCTGGAGGCAAACAAGGTTGTGGAGAAGGCCTACGAGCCTGAGGCGTCATCGGGGGATGAAATGATCCAGGAATTCGTGGACAGACTCAATGAAACACCCGAAGGGGAAGATTATCAGCGTTTGATGCCGAAGGATGTGAAAATTGACAGTTATTCTCTGGAAGACAGCACGCTGATCCTTACGATCGGCGGCGATTATGAGCAGATGGAACGTCCGAGAGAGGTACTCGTCCGTGTTGGGCTGGTGCGCGCGTTTACGCAGATTTCCGGCGTTGACCGGGTGCAGATCGTGACGGAGAACGGGGAGCTGAAGGATTCCGCGGGAAATGTCATTGGCGCAATGACCAGGGAAAGCTTTGTGGAGAATGCGGGCAGTGAGATCAATAATTACCAGTATACTACTCTGACCCTGTATTTTGCCAATGAGACCGGAGACAAACTGGTACCGGAGACCAGATCGGTCTATTACAGCACCAGCGTTCCGCTGGAGCGTGTGGTCGTGGAGCAGCTGGTCAAAGGTCCGGCGGAGGAAGGGCATTATGCGGTGCTGCCTTCCGACACGAATATTCTGAGTGTTACCACTTCGGAAAATATTGCCTATGTGAATTTTGACAATACCTTTATGAACGGTACAATGAGTGTCGTCCAGGAAATCCCGATTTATGCATTGGTGAATTCCATCACAACCAACTGTCCGGTGCAGAGGGTACAGTTTTCCATCGACGGTGAGAGTGATGTAACCTTCCGGGAAAGTATGAAACTGAATCAATTTTATGAAAGAGACCTGTCTTATCTGGAGGAAAACAGTGAATGAAAAAACGGCCGATGTGCCTGGTGTGTCTTGGACTTGCACTGGGGATCTGGCTGATGCGCCTGGCCGGGCTTCCTGTCTTCGGGGAGCCCGAGAAAAGGCGGCTGGAGACTCTGGTTCAGTCAGAAGAAACCGTACAGGTCCGGGGACAGGTTCAGGACTATGAAATCAAAGACAATTCGAAAAGTTATCTTATCACATCTTGTGTTCTCAAAAATCAGGAGAACGAAATTCCAGTAAAAAAGTTATATCTGATCACGCAGCAGGAAGAGATATTTCTTACGGGAAGCGTGATAAATACAGAAGGAGTTCTGGAGGAGACGGAGCATCCCGTGAATCCGGGACAGTTTGATGCGGCATCCTGGTATGCGGCAAAAGGCATTTTTTATACTATGTGGGCAGAGGAGATTCGGACAGTACAGCCGGCAGAGCCCGGAATCCGCGACTGGTTGAAACAGTGGCAGAATCGGATGGCACAGCGTCTGGCTGTGATGCTGCCGGAATCCCAGGCGGGAATTCTTTCCGCGATGCTGCTCGGAGACAAATCGCTTCTGGAGCCTGAGACGAAAGCAGTCTATCAGATGGGAGGGGTGCTGCATGTGCTCAGCATTTCTGGACTGCATTTATCCATGCTCGGGATGGGACTGTACCGTCTGCTTCAGAAAATCGGGTGCCACAAAGCCGTAAGTTCCGTTCTTGCAGTGGCGATGATGGCGCTCTATACCATTTTCACCGGAAATGGGGTAGCCACCAGGAGAGCGTTTCTGATGTTTACGATTATGGTGATCGGCGGCCTGATCGGGCGGACCTACGATTCCCTCAGCGCTCTGGCGCTGGCGGCGGTCATCACGTTGATCGGGCAGCCGGAAAATCTTCCTTACAGCGGGTTTATCCTGTCCTATGCTGCGGTTCTCGGCACAGCGCTGGTGTGGCCTTTGTGGAAAAAAGGCAGAAGAACAGGAGAGGCTGTGGAAAGGACGGGCGTTTTCCGTGCAGCGGCGGGGGATACAGGCATATCCAGAAAATCTTCAGGAAAAGAGAAAGGATTCCATACGGATGAAAAAACAGACAGGGAGAAGGAGGGGAGGATTCGGCAAAAGAAAGAAGCAGTGCTCCAATTCTGGACAGGACTGAAGGAGAACGCTTTGGCATGCACGGTGATCACGCTGACTACCCTTCCGCTGACCGCTTACTTTTTCTATGAAATCCCGCTTTTGTCCATCCTGCCCAATCTGCTGATTCTTCCGACGATGGTCTGGGTCATGGGTTTCGGCATTCTCGGATGCTGTGCAGGGATGTTTTCCATAGCTTTGGGGAAACTTCTGCTGCTTCCTGCATCTTTGCTGCTGCATCTGTATGAGGCGGTGATGAAAGGGATGCAGAGAATCCCGGGAGCGGTCTGGATCTGCGGACAGCCATCTTTTGTCCAGGTGGTTGTGTATTATCTCCTTCTGACAGCGCTGCTTTTGGGGATTTCCTGGGTTTCAAGGGAGGAAAATGTGGAAAAACCTCTTGCTGTCTTATGGTTTTCGTGGAAAGGCAGGATTTTTCAGGGAGGGTTTCTTGCCATCGCTGTGGCCTGTCTGCTGTTTCGGTGGAATCATCCGCTTTCTATTACGGCTCTGGATGTGGGGCAGGGAGATTCTCTGGTGGTCTGCGAAGGAAACCGGACAACGTGGCTGATCGACGGCGGGAGCACGGATGAAAAGAATGTAGGAAATTACAGGATTCTGCCGTATCTGAAAAGTCAGGGGATTGGAACCCTGGACGGTGTTTTTGTGACTCATTCGGATGATGACCATGTGAATGGGATACAGGAACTTCTGGAACTTTCCGCCGGGCACATGACCGCCCTAAGAATCCGGCAGCTATTCCTGCCCGTGTGGATGAAGAAAAGCGAAACCGGAAAAGGTCTGGAACGCCTGGCAGATGAGGCAGGAGCAGCCGTCCGATATATACAAAAGGGCGACACGGTTTCTGCCGGAGGCCTGACGATGAGGGTGCTCCATCCGGACGGGGAAGATTATCAGGAAGAGCCAAATGCAGGCAGTATTGTGCTGGCTTTGAACTACGGAGACTTCGATGCCCTTCTGACCGGGGATGTGGAGGCGGACGGAGAGGAAAAACTTCTGGAAGAGCTTCAAACATACAGCCGGAATGACAGCCGGGAAAGCTGTCAGGACCAGGACGGATCAAACGACCAGATCACATCGGGAAATCCAGGGCAATCCGTGAACGGGGAGACAGGAACCAACTGGGAATACTTGAAAGTAGCGCACCACGGTTCGAAAAACTCAACGCTGGAAGAGTTTCTGTCAGCGGTATCCCCAGAAGTGAGCATCATTTCCTGTTCTGCGTCCAGCAGATACGGACATCCCCACCGGGAACTCCTGGAACGCCTGTGGACCGTCGGAACGGATGTCTACACGACCCCGGATAATGGAGCGATTACCTGCATTACAGATGGAAAGCGGTACAAAATCAGAGGATACCGAGATACGATATTGTGCGGATGAACACTGCCAATGGAAAGCAGTATGAATGAGGTTTTCTGTTTTTGGAGATGGGACAGGCATAAGATTTTCCGTCTTCCAGCAGCCGCCCGCCGTACACGCATGCCGTCCGCGCAGGGTGTTTTTCGTCCGCTTTGCTCAACAAACCGCTCCGAAAAATTCAGGAAAACCGCGATTCGCTCTTGACAAATATCCGCAAATAGCATAAAATAATAAAGCATGTTTCGAAGGAACGCCCGTGTCTGTTCCCGAAACACAGAACTCAAATCTTAAAAAATATCAAATGAAAATTCAGTTTGGAGGTGTACAGTTTGGCTAACATTAAATCCGCAAAGAAAAGAATCCTTGTCAATCAGACAAAGGCTGCACGCAACAAAGCAATCCGTTCTGCAGTAAAGACTTCTATCAAGAAAGTAGATGCTGCAGTTGCTGCGAATGATAAGGCAGCAGCAAATGCCGCATTAACAGATGCGATCTCTACGATCAGCAAGGCTGCTTCTAAAGGCGTTTATCACAAGAACAACGCTGCAAGAAAAGTTTCCCGCCTGAGCAAAGCTGTAAACTCAATCGCATAAATAAATAGAACATAAAAACTCCCGGCCATACCGTCATGTGGCCGGGAGTTTTTTATCAGGATTTTATCAGGAACTGTACTTGATGATCAGAAGTTCCACGCTCATCACGTCGGTGAGCCGTCCGGTTTTCACCGCTTCTTCGGTATCCACACAGTCTTCGACGGCTTTTTTCAGCGCTTCCCGTTCATATTTCCTTGCCATCGGCAGATAATTTTTTACAACAAAATTCTGCAGGCCGGTGCGCTTGGCAATCGTAGCCTGGTCGCAGCCTTCCGCCGCCAGTTCTTTGACTTGAAGGAGCAGGTTGAACTGTCTTGCCAGGAGAAAAAGAATCCTCATGGGAGGTTCTTTCAGCGCCAGAAGGTCGTAGTACAGGTCAAGCGCCTGGCGCTGCCGTTTTTCCGTGACTGCCCGGATCATATCGAAGATCCGGTTGGAAATCTGTGTGGTGCATACCGCCTCGATATCGGCGGAAGTGATCACGTCACGCCCCATCGTATAGGAAAGAAGTTTTTCCAGTTCCTTTTCAATATTTCCCATATCCGTTCCGGTTTTTTCCAGGAAAAGCTCCATATCCGGCCGGGTAATCTTTTTGTTTTCCTTTTTCAGGATACTGAGCACCCAGGCCATCAGCGTTTTGTCATCCTGTGTGGCGAATTCCACCGCGCGGCCATATTTCTGGATGGCTTTGTACATGCGGTTTCGCTTGTCCACTTCATCCTCCACAAAAAGAAAGCAGATGTAGTCGGGAAGCTCTGCCATATAATCGGCAAGTTCCTCCGTCTTGTTCTTAAAAAAACCGGTGTTTTCCATCAGGATGACCCGCCGGTCAGCAAAAAAGGGCATCGTTTCCGCAAGATCGATGACTTCCCGCACATCGATGCCTTTCCCCTCAAAGCGGGAAACGTTCATGGTGTCGTCGGGAGAAACGAGAGCGCTGAGCAGCCGGTGTTTGTATTGCTGTTTCAGATAAGCTTCGCTGCCATAAAGCAGATACGCCTTTTTGTATTCCTGATTTTTGATGTCTTCGATGATACTTTTCATGTATCCTCCATTTCTGCCGCGGTGCAGATGCCCACGGGTGCTGCGTTTTCATACGGTCTGCGCAGTAAATGCACAGACCTGGCTGAACTGTTATTTATTCTAAGCTATTTTGCGGAGGAAGACAAGCGGTAATTAATTTTGCGCGGCATGAGTAAAAAATCGTTATATGGGGATGCTTATGTCAGAGTACAGCGATCCAATACTGTCAACAAAGGGAGCGAAAGGAGATTGCCATGATTGGAAGGTTTAAGGTCCGCACAGACCTTGCGATGGAAAACGGCGAAAAATTTGAGAAAGACCGTGTGGAAATTCCGGGAGTAGAGATTAAAAAGCGGTACAACCGGGGACGTGAACTTTGGACCACGTTGGTAAAGATTGAGACGGAGCAGGGGGCGAGACTGATGGAAAAGCCCATGGGAACGTATATCACAATGGAGGCGCCGAATCTGGCTGTTCCGGATGACGGGTATCACCGGGAAATTTCGGAAGAGATTTCCCGATGTCTGAAGAAAATGCTTCCCAAAGATCAGGACTGTTCCGTGCTGGTCGTAGGGCTTGGAAACCGTGAGATTACTGCGGACGCCCTCGGACCGATGGTGGTGGATAATCTTCGCATCAACCGCCATATCGTCAATGAATACGGCGCGGCGGCGATGGGAGAAGATCATGTGATCCGTGTCAGCGCGCTGGTTCCCGGCGTCATGGCTCAGACAGGCATGGAGACCCAGGAGATCGTACAGGGGGTGATCGAGGAGACGAAACCGGATGTGCTGGTGGTGATCGACGCTCTGGCGGCGCGGAGCATTAAACGGCTGAACTGTACGATCCAGCTGACGGACACAGGGATCAGTCCCGGCTCCGGGGTGGGAAATTACAGGAACGGTCTGAATCGGGAGACCATGAAGATTCCAGTAATCGGCATCGGGGTGGATGCCGCGACGATTATCCATGATGCCGTGGCGGAACTGCTGGAATCTCTGGAAGAATCGGAGATGGACGAGTTTCTCTCGGAGCTGATCAGCCCTTCCATGATGACCATGTATGTGACACCGAAGGATATCGATGAGACGGTGAAACGTCTGAGCTTTACGATTTCAGAGGGACTGAATCTGGCGTTTTCATGACCGCATGACATTGTTTTCAGGTCTTTCCGGAAAAGGTTGGACATATCATGATTAAAGGTGATGATATGAATGATCTGGAAAAGAAGGTACGCGCGGCGCTGATTCTGTGCGTGATCGTTGTGGGAATTTATCTGGCAGGGAAATGCAGAGACATATGGGAACGGGAGAGCGACGGACAGGGCGGGAGGATCCTCGGGCAGGCGTATGTGCAGGCGGGTACGCTTGCGGCAGAGAGTTTTCTTCCCGTGCTGTCTTACGGGCAGGAGCAGACGCCGGAGGATTTCTTTTCTGCGGTGCTGAGGACGGTGGGAGAGCAATTCCCGATCCTCTCCTTTCAGGAGACGGACTGCGGCGAGGAGGAGATCATCGAGGACGCGGAGACTGCTGAGGCGATCCGGGAGGAAAATGAAAAACTCATCGCACAGAAGCTGGAGGCGGAAAATCAGGCGCAGGCGGTAACAGAGGAAAATCAGCAGGCACAGGAGACGCAGAGTGACGGAGCTGCTGAGACTCAAAATGAGACAGCCCAGGCGCAGGAAACGTCTCAGATTCCGGAAGGAACGGCGACCCAGAAGCAGGTGGAGATTCCCAGGGAGCAGCTTACGGATTTCAATTATCTTCTGAACAATTTTTTTGTGGTCGATCCTACGACTACAGCGCTGGAGTCCCAGATTAATGCAGATACTCTTCTGGGAAAAGATATGAAGCTGGAGAAAAATCCGGAGCAGCCGCAAATCCTGATTTATCATACTCATTCCCAGGAGGGATTTGCGGACTCTGTGGAAGGAGATACGTCCACGACGGTGATCGGAGTTGGGGATTATCTTGTGCAGCTGCTGCAGGAACGGTATGGGTATCAGGTGCTCCACATTACGGATACTTTTGACATTGTGGACGGACAGCTGGACCGAAGCGCTGCCTACAATTACGCGGAGCCGGTGATCAGTCAGGCGCTGCAGGAGCATCCGACGATTGAAGTCGTCATCGATCTGCATCGGGATGGTGTGGACGAATCGAAGCACCTGGTCACGGAGGTAAATGGGAAACCCACCGCGCAGGTGATGTTTTTCAACGGCCTCAGCAGGACAAATCAGAATGGGGAGATTTCCTATCTGCCGAATCCTTATATTGAGGATAATCTGGCGTTTTCTTTTCAGCTGGAGTATCTGGCAAAGCAGTATTATCCGGAATATACCAGATGTATTTATTTGAAAGGATATCGGTATAACCTGCATTTGAAGCCTCGGTCGCTGCTGCTGGAGGTTGGAGCGCAGACGAATACGGTGGAGGAGGCGAAGAACGCGATGGAGCCGTTTGCGGATCTTCTCTATAAAGTATTGAGCGGAGATGGAGCGGGGTGATCGTTGGACGCACAGAGGAATTTGTGGGCTGTTTGTTCGCTCCGGATTTTTTTCATAGGATATGACCTGTTTTTCAAGCAGCGGGTATGATATATTAGACATATCAAAAAAGAACAGAGACATCGGTGCGAAAGGAGAGTATCGTATGAAATTTACAGAGGGTTACTGGCTGCCAAGCGAGAAGGCGAACGCGTCTTACGCGATGCAGGCGTATGAGGTAGAGAAGATTCCAGGCGGTATGAGAGTTCTGGCGACGACGAAAAAGATCGTGGACCGCGGGGCGACGCTGAATCTTCCGACGATTACCATTGAGTTTGTTGCACATACCCCGGACACGATTTCCATGGAGGCATGGCACTACGAGGCGTATGACAATAATGTTCCAAGCTTTGAGAAGGAAGAGGGGATTTATGAAAATGTCAGCGTGACGGTGAATGAGGACGAGGCTGTCCTGGATACCGGCAAGGTACAGGTGCACGTGCAGCGTGAAAACTTCGGCTATACCTTTGAGGCGGACGGAAAAGTCCTGACCGGCAGCGGCTTCCGCAATCTGGGATATATGAGATGGAACCGCAAGGAGAGCACCATGCTCCCGGCGAACAACTATATGTGCGAAGATTATGAGCCGTATATGGTCAGCGAGCTGTCCCTGCAGGTGGGCGAGTGCGTTTATGGCCTTGGCGAACGTTTCACAGCGTTTGTCAAAAACGGACAGGTTGTGGATACCTGGAATGAGGACGGAGGCACCGCGTCTCAGGTTGCCTATAAATGCGTACCGTTCTATATGACAAACAACGGATATGGTATTCTCGTGGACAGTACGGACAACGTTTCCTTTGAGGTTGCCAGCGAGAAAGTAGAGTATGTGGGATTTTCCGTTCCGGGCGAAAGAATCAAATATTACCTGTTCCACGGTCCGGATCCGAAGGATATCATGAGAGAGTATACGAAGCTGACCGGACGTCCGGCACTTCCTCCGGCGTGGTCTTTCGGCCTGTGGCTGTCCACCTCCTTTACGACAAACTACGACGAGGAGACGACGACTTCCTTTATCGAGGGCATGGAGCAGAGAGATATCCCGCTGAGCGTGTTCCACTTTGACTGCTTCTGGATGCATGAATTCCACTGGTGTGATTTTGAGTGGGATAAGCAGTGCTTCCCGGATATCCGTGCAACCCTGAAGAAATACCATGACAAGGGACTGCATATCTGTGTCTGGATCAACCCGTACATTGCTCAGGGAACAGAGTTCTTCCGCGAAGGTGTGAAAAACGGCTATCTTCTGAAACGTGCGGACGGAAAAGGCGTGTGGCAGACCGACAACTGGCAGGCAGGTATGGGCCTGGTGGACTTCACCAACCCGGATGCGGTGAAATGGTATACCGACAAACTGCAGACGATCCTGGACTGCGGTGTGGACTGCTTCAAGACAGACTTCGGCGAGCGCATTCCGGTGGATGTTGTCTACCATGACGGCAGCGATCCGCAGGCAATGCACAATTACTATACATACCTTTACAACAAGGCAGTGTTTGAGCTTCTGGAGAAAAACCGCGGCAAGAACGAAGCGGTACTGTTTGCGAGAAGCGCGACCGTAGGCGGACAGAAATTCCCGGTTCACTGGGGCGGCGACTGCTCGGCAAACTATCCGTCCATGGCAGAGACCCTGCGCGGCGGCCTCTCCTTTGCGATGAGCGGTTTCTCCTTCTGGAGTCATGATATCTCCGGATTTGAGAATACGGCGACACCGGATCTGTACAAGAGATGGGCGGCGTTCGGACTGATGTCCACCCACAGCCGTCTGCATGGTTCCCAGAGCTACCGTGTGCCGTGGGTATTCGACGAGGAGGCAAGCGAGGTTGTCAGATTCTTTACAAACCTGAAATGCCGTCTGATGCCGTATATCTACCAGAAATCTGTGGAAGCCCATGAGGAAGGTATTCCGGTCATGCGTCCGATGGTCTTCGAGTATCCGAACGATCCGGCTGCAAGATATCTGGATCAGCAGTATCTGCTGGGCGAATCGCTTCTGGTGGCTCCGGTGTTCCGCGAGGATCATGTGGCGGAATATTATCTTCCGGAAGGAACCTGGACCGATCTGCTCACAGGCGAGACAAAAAAAGGCGGCAGATGGTATCAGGGAACCTATGATTACTTCTCCATGCCGCTGTATGTGAAGGAAAATTCCATCCTTGTTATGGGCAGGGAAGAGAACCGTCCGGATTACGACTACAGCGCAGACGCAACGCTTCGGATTTATCAGCCGAAGGAAGGCGCGGAGATGACAGCGAAGATTCCGGATCTTCTTGGCAATACCGTGAATACGGTTTTCGCGGTGAAGAAAGACGGACAGCTGCAGATCACGGTGGAGGGCGGCCACACGGATCTGAAGGTGGAGATCTACGAAGGAAACGAGAAGAAAGAAATGATTCTGGCAGCAGATCAGAATCAGGTTGTTGTGGGCTGATTACGCTGATCAACGGAACAGCATACAGAATATATAATAGAAAAATCCATCCGTACAGATGAAATGCGCGGATGGATTTTTTTGATGAGGACAGCCAGGGCGTATTTGAAAATCACAGGAATGGAAATATGCCCCGGCAAACGAAAAGGTTATGCTTCAGGCTCTTCTGACTTTCCGATGCAGCGCTTCTGTCATGATGATCATCAGAACAAGCAGAACAGCCAGGAAGAACGGATAAAGAGCAATGTCCACGTACTGTGCCAGCAGACCGAAGAGCGGGGGGACGAGACAGCTGCCGATGTAGGCGAATGCCATCTGTACGCCGATGATGGACTGGCTCAGGGCTGCGCCGAAATTGGAGGGGGTCTCATGGATCAGAGACGGGTAGACCGGAGCACAGCCGCATCCGATCAGGATGAGCGCAGCCAGCAGAACATGATCTCCAAGCGGAAGCATGGCAAGGATCAGTCCAAGTGCCGCAAGGATCTGCCCCAGTCGGATCATATTGCGGTCGCTGAGCTTCATCGTGATGAAACCGCAGACAAACCGTCCAGCTGTGATGCCGATGTAGAACAGACTCGCCCACTGTGCCGCCTGTTCTGCGGAAATCCCACGGTTCAGCGTGCAGTAGCTGGATGCCCACATACCGGCGGTTGTTTCGATGGCGCAGTAGCAGAAAAAGCTGATCAGAACCTCTCTGACACCTTTCTTCCGAAGAATCTGGGAAAGTGTCGGAGGTTCCTGGGAAACAGGCTCGCCGGGGTCTTCCGAAGTCACGTTGTCCGATGTTCCATCTTCCGGCATCCTTATTTGCCTATCTGCGGGATTGGAAGGATCCGTTTGGACAGAGGTATGCGAAAATGGGGAAGGCATCTTCTTCCACAGCGGGAGGGAGAGGAAAAGGATCAGGGTCAGCACCATCTGTATGCCTGCGATGGATTGATATCCGCCGTTCCAGCGAAGGCCTCCGGTGATTGCCCAGCCCATGATCACAGGTCCGATGCTTGCGCCGACGCCCCACATACAGTGAAGCCAGCTCATATGGCGCGCCGGATAATGAAGGGCGACAAAATTATTCAGCGCGGCATCCACGCTGCCTGCACCCAGACCGTAAGGAATCGCCCAGAGGCACAGCATCCAGAAGGAGTGGCTCACGGAAAAACCAAATAGTGCGGCGGCGGTCATCAGAACGCTGAACGCGGTGACTCTTCCGGCGCCCAGCTTCCGGGTCAGCCGGTCGCTGGCAAGGCTGGACACGATCGTACCGCCGGAGATGATCATGGAAACAATACCTGCCCAGGAGACGGAAGCGCCCAGCTCCTGGTGCATGACCGGCCACGCGGAGCCCAGCAGGGCATCCGGAAGGCCGAGACTGATAAATGCAAGATAAATAATAAGAAGCAATAGTGATGTCAATGGAAGGTTCCTCCTGCTCAGATCTGAACGCCGTTTTTCTTCAGGAGCTCGCGCGCTGTATCTACGGAGTCTGCGCCTTCTTTGTTCTTTACCGGTGCGAACTCGTTTTCTCTGACGACTTCGTAGGGCAGGCAGCTGTCCATCATATGGATCATATCAAGCACCAGGTCCTCGAATTTGTAGCCGTTGGGCGTTTCCGGTTTCACTTCCTTGCCGTTTTCGTCCAGGCAAGGGATTTTTTTCTCGACAATATGGATCGGCAGTTTCTGGCTGCGGATATCTTCCAGACGTTTCAGGCGGAACAGGTAATTCAGGGTAACGCCGAAATTGTAGAGCAGATTTCCGTTTTCGTCCCGCAGATTTCTCATATCGTCCGTCATTTCATAATACTCCACGATGGCAGGTTTTCCGTCTTCTTTGCAGAGCACACCCACCCGTTCTTCCGGGGAAACTTTTCTCACGACCTTTCCGCCGCAGTCGCATCCGGAAGCAATGACAGCGCCCACATAGACCGGATCATTGATCCGCTGCAGCACGTTGTCCACGGAGAAGACGGACAGCCATTCAATCCCTTTTTCCTGCATTTCCTTCAGATAACCTGCGCGGCAGAGAGAGGAAAACCATCCGCCGTTGCCGTTGGGGGACGTAGCCAGTCTGCCGGGCGCTTCCAGAAGAAGCTTGCCGTCGAAATCCACCGCCGCCGCCATCTCCTGGACA
>ERZ826396.2865-NODE-2865-length-12853-cov-13.742772_pt1 | contig 12853 bp, 7 predicted proteins | sample MGYA00519926_ERZ826396 | MGnify/ENA primary metagenome ERZ826396 (study PRJEB31778, sample SAMEA3449230) | human gut metagenome | biome: human gut; feature: human-associated habitat; material: faeces | place: United Kingdom | collected 2010/2012 ...
CGTCGCCGCGGTAGTTGGCCTCGTCCATCATGAACCAGCTGCACTCGATGTCGTGGCCGGGGTTCACCACGCGCCCGGCGGTGTAGTCGAGCTCGGGTTGGCCTTCGGCGTTCACGCTTTCGAGCGTGCAGCCCAGTTCGGGGCGGTAGTGGTAGCGCACGATCGCGTCGGTGCACTCGCGCGCGTGACGGTCGTACTCTTCGGTGTTGGCGGGGTCGACGCGGCGCATGATGCCGATGATGTTGAGGAAGATCATCGGGTCGGCCAGCGCGCGTCCCGAGCGCGTTGCGGGAATGGTCTTGGGGCCGAGCCCCGTCGGATCCTCGATGAGCCCGTTGTTCAAGTCATAGATGAGGCGGTAGGCGCGCCGCGCGCGCTCAAGGTGCTCCGTCTCGCCGGTCAGCCCGTAATACTCGGCGTTCGCGATGGCGTAGAAGCCCTCGGAGAAACAGTAGCGGCGCTGGCGCAAGGGCTTGCCTTCGGCGGTCACCGTGAAGTACAAACGGCCGCCCGCCTCGTGGTTGATGCAGTGCTCTTCGAGGAAGTCGAGGCAGCTCTTCGCGGCCTCCATCCATTCCGGACGCTCTCCGTACAGGCGGCACAGGTGCGAGAACGTCCAGGCGCAGCGGCCCTGCATCCACACGCTCTTGTCCGTGGAGTACACTTCGCCCGCGCGGTCGAGGCAGGTGTACACGCCGCCGTGCTCGCGGTCCATGCCGTGCTCGAGCCAGAAGCGCACGCACGTGTCCAGCTCTGCGCGCAGCCAGTCGCGCGTACGGACGAGCGTTTCGATGGTGTCGTGATCAGCGGTCACGGGGCCTCCTTACTTCGATGTCGCCGGCAAGGCGATGGAGCAGGCGTTCCAGTGCGGCTGGCGAACAGGGGCGTCGGCGTCCATGAGGCCGGCCTTCTTGAGCACCTCCACGATGTGCTCCACGTCCTCGCCCTCGAGCGCGCACACGGGCTCGCGCATCTGGTTCGTGTTGAACACCCCCATCTGCCACAGCGCCGTCTTGAACGCGCCCACGCCCGCGCCGAAGCCGACGGTGGCCTTCACCTCGCGCGTGACGTACATGAGGCGGGCGAGGTGGTTTTGGATCTCGCGCACGCGCTCCCAGTCGCCGGCCTGCGCGGCTTTCCACTGCGCGACGTAGCTGTCGGGGTCGATGTTCGCAAGGCCCGGCACGGAGCCGTCCGCGCCGCCGAGGTACGCGCCGTCCACGACCACCTCGTGTCCGGTGAGCAGTTGCAGCGGATGCCCTGCATCCTCGTTTTGCAGCATGAGCCAGCGGAAGGTCACGTCGTCGCCGGAGGAGTCCTTCACGCCCTGCAGCACGCCGTCGGTGCCGAGGCGCACGAGCATCGTGGGGTCGAGCTTCGTGTGCACGCAGACGGGCAGGTCGTACGCGAACAGCGGCAGGTCGGTGTGCTCGCGGATGGCGCGGAAGTGGCGCTCCACCTCCTTGGGGCCGCCGAGCGCGTAGAAGGGCGCGGTGGCCACGAGAGCGTCCACGCCGTAGCCCGACGCGCGCTTGGCCTGGTCTACCACGCGCAGCGTCTCCATGTCGATGATGCCCGCCATCACCGGCACGCGCCCGTGCACCATGGCGACGGCCTCTTGCAGCACATGGTAGCGCTGGGCGTCGGTGAGGAACGCCACTTCGCCCGACGAGCCGAGGAAGAACAGGCCGTCGACGCCGGCGTCGATCATGCGGTTGATGGTGCGCTCGAGCGCTTCGAGGTCGAGCTGGCGCTTCTCGGTCAGCGGGATGACGACCGGGGGGATAACGCCGCGAAACGGTGAATCAGTCATGGATGGAAGCCTCTTTCCGTGTCTGGAGCGAACGCTAAAAGGGTACAGGTCGCCGAGGTCGAGCGTCAACGAATGCGAGCAGGTCATCACATAAAAAGCGCCCTGATGTGCGGAGGGGCGCTGGATGCGAGTTTGAAAGGCGTGCGAGCGGAGTTTGCGCACGGGCGCGCGGAGCGGGTTGGGGCGCGCGGCGTTCGTGCGAGGGGGGGGGTCCTCGGCTCAAAGAGAAGCCCCCGGCGCGTTGGCGGAAACCGCCAACGCGCCGGGGGCCGGTTTTGCTTCGGCCGCTTTGGTCTGGGGCCTACTTGCCGAGCTCAGGATGGAGCAGCGAGGGGGCCGCTCCCAGAAGCAGACGCGTGTAGTCGTCCTTGGGATGCTCGAACACCTCTTTGGCGGTGCCGCGCTCGACGGCCTCGCCGGCGTTCATGACGATGATCTCGTCGGAGATGTAGCGCACCGTTTGGATGTCGTGGCTGATGAACACCATCGACAGGCCCAGGTTGCGCTTGAGGTCCATGAGCAGGTTCAGGATCTGCGCGCGCACGGACACGTCGAGGGCGCTCGTGGGCTCGTCGGCGATGATGGCGTCGGGCTCGAGCGATAGGGCGCGTGCGATGGCGACGCGCTGGCGCTGGCCGCCGGACATCTGGCCCGGCAGCGCGTCGAGCACCGATTCCGGCAGACCTACCATCTCGATGAGGTCGTGGACGCGCTTCTCGCGCGAGGCCTTGTCGCCCACCTTGTGCACGAGCATCGGATCCATCAGCTGGTCGTGCACCGTCATGCGCGCGTTGAGCGCCGTGGCGGGATCCTGGAACACCACCGAGATCACGCGCCCGATGAGACGGCGCTGCGCGGCCGAGCGCTTCGTCACGTCCTCGCCCTTGAAGTACACCCTGCCAGCCGTGGGCTGCTGCAAGCCGCACATCACGTTGGCCGTGGTGGACTTGCCGCAGCCGGACTCGCCCACGATGCCGAGCGTTTGCCCGGGCATGAGCTTGAGCGTGAGCCCGCGTACGGCCTGCACCTTGTTCGGGTGCAGAAGGGAACCGGTGCGCGTCTTGAACGTCACGCGGACGTCGTCGAGGAAGATGATGGGCGTCTGCTCGCCCACCGCGCCCGCGGCAGGCGCCGCGGTTGCAGCCGCAGTCGTTTCAAGCTCGCTCATAGCAGCACACCTCCTGGAACGTACGGCTTGATGCCGAGGCGCTTGAGCTCGCTGTCAGGCAGCTCGGCGTAGTAATGATCGGTGTCCTCCACGCGCTTGAGCACGGGGCGCAGCTGCGACACCTTGTCGGGGTGGCTCGAACGCGGCGTGAAGCGGTCGCCGGTGGGGAAGTCCTTCGGGCTGGGGACGCTGCCGGGCACCTGGTGCAAGCGATCGCCACCGGCCTCGATGGACAGCACCGAACCGAGGAGGCCGCGCGTGTACTCGTGCACCGGGTGGCACAGGATGTCCTTGACAGGACCCTGCTCCACCACTTGGCCGGCGTACATGACCGTGATGGAGTTCGCCACCTCGGCCACGAGCGCCAGGTCGTGGCTCACGAACACCATCGCGAAGCCCAGTTCCTTCTGCAGACGGTTCAAAAGATCGATGACCTGCTTCTGCACGGTCACGTCGAGGGCCGTGGTGGGCTCGTCGGCGATGACCACCTTCGGGTCGCGCGTGAGCGCCATGGCGATGAGCACGCGCTGGCGCTGGCCGCCGGAAAGCTCGTGCGGGTAAGAGTCGAGCGTGCGCTTCGGGTCGAGGCCCACCAGCTCCAAAAGCTCCTCGGCGCTGCGGGTGCCGCCGCGCTTGGTGAGCTGCTTCATCTGCGATTTGATGAGCATCGAGGGGTTGAGCGACGACAGCGCGTCCTGGTAGATCATCGCGATCTCGCGGCCGCGCAGGGCGTTCATCTCCTTCTGGCTCATGTCGAGCAGGTTCTGCCCGTCGTAGAGCACTTCGCCGGAGATCTGCGCCTTCGGGTCGAGCAGGCCCATGATGGTGAGCGAGGTGATGGACTTGCCGCAGCCGGACTCGCCCACAAGCCCCATGGTCTGGCGCGGGCGCACGACGAAGCTCACATGGTCGACCACGTTCACGTCGCCATGGCGCGGGAACTTGATGCACAGATCCCTGACTTCGAGGATGGGGGGCACGTCGGTGCGCGCCTCGAAGCGGTCGGTGCGCGTCTTCTCGACGGCTTGCAGCTCGGCGAGGCGACGCTTGAGCGATTCGGCTTGGGCCTTGTAGGCCAGCGTCGGGTCGGCCACGAGGCGGTCGGCCTCGCGCTCGCCCGTCACGGCGTCGTCAGCCGCGGCGATGGGGGCCTTGGGGGCGGCGGCCATCGCGTCGGTCATGCCCTCGGAGAGGATGTTGAGGCACAGAACCGTGATCATGATGGCAAGGCCCGGGAACAGCGCCTGCCACCACTGGCCGGACAGCACGCCCGCGCGCGCGTCAGCGAGAATGTTGCCCCAGGTGGGATCGGGCTCGGGGATGCCGGCCGAGATGAAGGACAGCGAGGCCTCGAACACGATGGCGTCGGCCACGAGCACGATGGTGTACACGAGCACGGGCGCGATGCAGTTGCGCACGACGTGCTTCCAGAGTATCCACGGGGCGCGCGCGCCGGACACGACGACCGCGCGCACGTAGTCTTGACCGTACTCGCTCACGACGTTCGCGCGCACGACGCGGGCGATCTGCGGGATGTACAGAAAGCCGATGGCGAAGATGAGCGAGGGCAGCGAGTTGCCGAACACCACCACGAACACGGCGGCCAGCGCGATGCCGGGGAACGACATGATGACGTCCATGCAGCGCATGATGATCTCGGACACCCACTTGCGCGACACGGCGGCGATCGATCCCAAGATGGAGCCGGCGACGAGGGCCCACGCGGTGGCGCACAGGCCGATGGTGAGCGAGTAGCGCGCGCCGTAGATCATGCGCGACAGCACGTCGCGGCCTTTGTTGTCCGTGCCGAACAGGAACTGCCCGTCGGGCGCTTGGCGCGCGGTGAAGATCTCGTAGGGGCTGTGGGGCGACACGAGCGGGGCGAACACAGCCGCCAGCACGAACGCCACTAGCACCACGAGCGAGATGCGGGCGCCGATGCTCATCGCCTTCCAGCGGCGGAAGCGCACGCGTCCGGCGTTCGCCTCCATTTTGTTGGCGAGGTTGCCACGTAGCTGCACCATGGGTCTACACCGTCCTAATCCGCGGGTCGATGAGGATGTAGAGCATGTCCACGACGACGTTGATCACGATGAACGTCAAAGCCACCGTGAGCGTGACGCCTTGGACGAGCGTGGGGTAGTTGTTCTGCACGCCTTGGACGATGGTCATGCCCATGCCGGGCAGGTTGAAGATGACCTCGATGACCACAGCGCCGCCGATGAGATAGCCGATGCGCAGGCCCAGCACCGTGACCGGCGTGATGAGCGCGTTGCGCAGCACGTTGCGCGCGATGACGATGCTGCGCGGGATGCCCGCGCCGATGGCCGTGCGCACGTAGTCTTTGTCGAGCTCCTCCACCATGGAGGTGCGGATAACGCGGGTGAGCTGGCCCGCCACGGGCACGCCCAAGGCGAACGAGGGAAGCGCCATGCGGGCGAAGTAGCCGGCAGGATCCTTGGAGATGTCGGGAAGCGCGCCTGCAGCCGGCAGCATGTTGTTGAGCGTCACCGTGAACAGCAAGATCAACAGCACGGCCAGCCAGAAAGACGGCGTGGCGATGCAGGCGATGGAGAACACGCGGATGATCTGGTCGGGCCACTTGTCGCGGTACACAGCGGATACCACGCCGAGGATGGTGGCGAGCACGACGGCGATCACCAGGCCGAAAAACGTCAGCTGCAGAGTGATCGGCAGTGCCTGGGCGATCTTGTCGCCGACGGACGCCTCGTTCGCACCGTAGGTGCCCAAGTCTCCTTGGAACAAGCCCACCATGAAGTTCCCGTACTGCACGATCCACGGATCGTTCAGCCCGTGACTTTCGCGGTACGCGTTGAGGGCTTCCTGCGACGCTCCCTCGCCCAACGCCGAGTATGCCGGATCGATGGGGGAGAACGACATGAGGAAGAAGACGAGGATGGTGACGCCGAACACCATGATGGGCAAGGCGATCAGTCGGTTGCCGATCAAGCGGAGAAGGTTGTTCACCACGTCCTCCTTTCGCGCGTTCGTGGGCTCCGACCCTTGCGCGGAACCCGCCTGCCTCGCGGGCTTTCGGCCCGTCTTGCTAAGAAACGGCCCGCACCGCAGCGAAGCGATACGGGCCGTTTTCGATTATAGCGCAGAACATGCGTCCTGTGCTCGGGTATTGCGCAGCGACTATGCGGTGGCTGCGGCGTCGAGCAGGTTCAGGCCGGTCGTGCTGATGGGCTTGAAGCCCGTGACCATGGACTCGTAGTAGGCCGTGGTCATCTGGCGGTGGAACAGCGGGTACAGCGGCACCTGCTCGGCGATGATGTCGAAGCACCGGTTCCACAGCTCCTGCTGCTCGCTGCCGGTGGTTTCGACGGCCTGGCTCATGAGCTCGTGCAGCTGCTCGTACTCCGCAGAACCCTTCCAACTCGAGCGCTTCTGAGTCCAGCTGTTATCGCCGTACCACCAGTTCATCAACAGGTCGGGGTCGTTGCCGAACACGGTGGGGTCGCCCGGCGCCAGCACCACGTCGAAGGGCTGCACCTCTTCGTCGGTGTCGCAGCGGTTCGAGTACAGCGCGGCAGACGCCTGCTCCTGGATGGTGACGTTGATGCCCACCTTGCCCAGATCCTCCTTGATGGAGGGCGACAGGTCCTTGATCCAAGAGGCGTCCGTGGTGTCGAGCGTGCAGTCGATGGTGGTCACGCCGGCCTCTTCCAGCAAGCGCTTGGCCATGTCGGCGTTCTGCTCGTAGACCGTCGATGCCTCGTGGAAGTTCGCGTGATCCTCGGGCAGGAAGCTCTTCACCGGGGCGGCCAGGCCGCTCATGGCGTTGCTGATGAGCTTGTTCACGTCGATGGCGTAGAAGAACGCCTGACGCACGCGCGCGTCGTCGAAGGGGGCCTTCTTCGTGTTGAACATGAGGAAGGGCAGGTTGAAGCCCTGCACCGACTCGACCGCGGCGCCGGCACCGGTCAGCTGGTCGGCCACGGTGGCGGGGACGTTCTCCATGACGGCGACGGTGGCCGACTGCATGGCCGTCGTGCGGGCCGTGTCGTCCTTGATGATGTCCCAGTGCATGGTGTCGGCCTTGGCCGGCTTGGAGCCGGTGTAGTGCTCGTTGGGCACGAACTCGATGGCGGACTCGCTGATGGACTGGTACATCCACGGACCGGAGCCGACGGGCTGCTTCGTGAGGTCGGCGTCGGTGGCCGACTCGGGAACCACCTTGATGAGCGCGAGGCGCTCCTTCACGAGCGAGAACGGGTGCGCAAGCTTGAAGGTGACCGTCGTGTCGTCCTTGGCCTCGACGCTGTCGATGAAGTCGAGCATCGACAGGTACAGCGCGCCCTCGGCGCCCACCGTGCGCTCGTAGGAGGCCACCACGTCGGATGCCTTCACGTCGGTGCCGTCGGAGAACTTCGCGCCGTCGCGCAGCGTCACCTCGTACTCGGTCTCGGACACCTCGACCGGGTCGCCCGCGGCCAGTGCCGCGTAGGGCTTGTAGGTGGCCATGTCGAGCTCGTAGAGGCCCTCCACCACGTGCCAGTTCGCGCCAACCGCCAGCGCCGAGGAGTTGTTCGGCGGCAGGTAGTTGTTCGTCTCGTAGGCCACGGCCGCCGTCAGCGTGCCGCCCTGGGCCACCGCGCCGTTATCGGTCGTCGTGGTGGAGCCGGTGTCGCCGCCACCGCCGCCGCACCCGGCGAGGGTGAGGCCCGCCGCGGCCGCCGCAACAGCGCTGCCCGCCAAAAACGTGCGACGAGACAAAGTTGCCTTGATGGGCTGTTCCATAGGTTTCCCTCCGTTCTGGATATCGGGGCGTGGGCCCCGAGCGTACGTGCGTGCCTAGGGCACGCGCACAACAGCGCCCCCATTATCTCGGAAAACCTTCAGAAAATAAAGGACTTGTAAAGCGTTTTTATCAGCGATCTTCCCGCTTGTAAAAGATTGATCTGGGGAGATGCGTGGTATCATGCTGCGAATGACCGTTTGTCAACATATCGATCATGCGGCTTTTGCGGCTGCCGACTGCCGCGATTCCTCTTTGAGCTGCTCGCTTGCCGCGCTTGAGTGCGCTCTTGCCGCTCGCCCCGCGTTGCCTGCCGCTCGCCGCATCGAGCCTCCTCCGGCCACCAACGAGCATGTGCGCAAGTCGATGAAGGGCAACAAGCGCGCCAACACCAAGCCGGAGCTTCTCGTGCGCGCCCGATTGCGTGAGGCGGGGCTTGGGGGCTACCGTCTGCAGTGGAAGGTGCCAGGCCGTCCCGACGTGGCGTGGCCGGGCAAGAAAACGGCCCTGTTCATCAACGGATGTTTCTGGCACCGGTGCCCGCGCTGCAAGCCGCGCATGCCGAAGAGCAACGTGGAATACTGGGTGGTGAAGTTCCAGCGCAACGTCGAGCGCGACGAGCGCAGCGTGGCCGAGCTCGAGGCCCTGGGGTGGAAGGTTCACGTCATCTGGGAGTGCCAGCTGAAGAAGAAGGAGATCGACGCCACGTTCGCCGAGCTGCTTCCCGTGTTGGCCGAAGAGCTGGGCAAGGAGCTGCGGGTGTAGGGCGGCACTTCGCCGTTCCGCACGTTGGTCGCAGCTTGCCGTGCGCGGATGCCCGGGCTTTCGGCGTTCGTTTCGCTTAACGGTTGCGCGCGATTCTCTCTTCCTCTTCCGACCTGCGTTGCGCGTGTCGATCTTCAAGCGATGCGATGGCGTTCCCGCCTTGCGGCTGTCGGGGCTTTTGCGGGGCTGCGGCGCTCTTCACGCCCTCGTCACAATTCGGGGCCGCTTGCCGACGAACGGCGACCGCGGCGAACCACCCGCCGTCGCGCGCCGCGCCGTGCGAATGCGCGCTGGTATCATAAGGTTCGATGCGTGCTCGCGCGCGAGCTTCCGACGGGGCAGGTTCCCCCCTTCAAAGGAGAGGAAGATATGACGAGAGAATTCAAATCGATGGACGGCAACAACGCCGCAGCCTACGTCTCCTATGCGTTCACCGAGGTGGCGGGCATCTACCCCATCACCCCCTCGAGCCCCATGGCCGACCTTGTCGATCAGTGGTCGGCGGCCGGCAAGAAGAACATCTTCGGCACCACGGTGAAGGTGTGCGAGATGCAGTCCGAGGGGGGCGCTGCGGGCGCGGTGCACGGCTCTTTGGCCGCCGGCGCGCTGACCACCACGTACACGGCCTCGCAGGGCCTGCTCCTCATGATCCCCAACATGTACAAGATCGCTGCCGAGATGCTGCCGTGCGTGCTGCACGTGAGCGCCCGCACGGTCGCTACGCAGGCGCTGTCCATCTTCGGCGACCATTCCGACGTCATGGCGTGCAGGCAGACCGGCTTCGCCATGCTCGCCGAGACGAACGTGCAGGAGGTCATGGACCTTTCCGCCGTGGCGCACCTTTCCGCCATCAAGGGCCGCATCCCCTTCATCAACTTCTTCGACGGCTTCCGCACCTCCCACGAGGTGCAGAAGATCGCCGTGTGGGACTACGACGATCTGGCCGAAATGTGCGACATGGACGCGGTGCGCGCCTTCCGCGAGCACGCGCTCAATCCCGAGCGGCCGGCCATGCGCGGCAGCCACGAGAACGGCGACATCTTCTTCCAGCACCGCGAGGCGTGCAACGGCGTCTACGATGCGCTGCCCGCCGTCGTCGAGGACTACATGGCCCAGGTGAACGCGAAGCTGGGCACGAACTACCAGCTGTTCAACTACTACGGCGCGCCCGACGCCGACCGCGTGATCGTGGCGATGGGCTCGTTCTGCGACGTGGTGGAGGAGGTTGTGGACTACCTGAACGCGCACGGGGAGAAGGTGGGCCTCGTGAAGGTGCGCCTGTATCGCCCGTTCGTGTCGGCGAGGTTCGCAGAGGCGCTGCCCGCGACGGCGAAGAAGGTGGCCGTCATGGACCGCACGAAGGAGCCGGGCGCGCTCGGCGAGCCGTTGTACATGGACGTGGTGAACGCGCTTGCACACGAGGGCCGCGAGGACGTCGTCGTGACGGGCGGCCGCTACGGCCTCTCTTCAAAGGACACCCCGCCCTCGTCGGTGTTCGCCATCTACGCCGAGCTTGCGAAGGACGAGCCGCGCCGCGAGTTCACCGTGGGCATCGTGGACGACGTGACGCACCTGTCGCTTCCCGAGGATCCGAACTGCCCCAACACGGCGGCCGAGGGCACCATCGAGTGCAAGTTCTGGGGCCTCGGCGGCGACGGCACCGTGGGCGCGAACAAGAACTCCATCAAGATCATCGGCGACCACACCGACAAGTACGTGCAGGCCTACTTCCAGTACGACTCGAAGAAGACCGGCGGCGTGACCATCAGCCACCTGCGCTTCGGCGACTCGCCTATCCGCAGCACCTACTATGTGAACAAGGCCGACTTCGTGGCTTGCCACAACCCCTCCTACGTCACCAAGGGCTTCCGCATGGTGAACGACGTGAAGCCGGGCGGCACGTTCATGATCAACTGCCAGTGGACGCCCGAAGAGCTTGAGCACCACCTGAACGCCGAGGCGAAGCGCTACATCGCCAACAACGACATCAAGCTGTACACCATCAACGCCATCGACCTCGCTCGCGAGATCGGTATGGGCAAGCGCACGAACACCATTCTGCAGTCGGCGTTCTTCACGCTGGCGAACGTCATGGGGCAGGCCGAGGCCATCCAGTACATGAAGGACGCCGCCACGAAGTCCTACCTGAAGAAGGGCCAGGACGTCGTGGACATGAACCACCGCGCCATTGACGCGGGCGCCACGGCGTTCGTGCAGATCGAGGTGCCGGCCTCGTGGGCCGATGCGGTCGATGCCGACGAGGCCGCTGCCCTTGAGGGACGTCCCGAGTTGGTGAAGCAGGTTGCGGGGATCATGGAGCCGGTGGGTCGCATGGACGGCGACCGTCTGCCGGTGTCCGCGTTCACCGACCATGTGGACGGCCAGTTCGAGCTGGGCGCGGCTGCCTACGAGAAGCGCGGCGTGGCCGTGAGCGTTCCCGCTTGGGACGCCTCCACCTGCATCCAGTGCAACCAGTGTGCTTTCGCCTGCCCGCATGCCACCATCCGTCCGTTCGCTCTCACCGAGGCCGAGGTCGCAGCCGCCCCGGCTGCCGCGACGTTCGTGCCGGCGAAGGGCAAGGCCGCGGCCGGCATGCAGTACACGCTGGCCGTCTCGCCGCTCGACTGCATGGGCTGCGGCGTGTGCGTGAACGTGTGCCCGTCCGATTCGCTTGCCATGGTGCCCACCGAAAGCCAGCTCGACCAGCAGGAGGTGTTCGACTACTGCGTGGCCGGCGTGGCCCCGAAGCCGGAGCTGGAGGACGCCACCGTCAAGGGTAGCCAGTTCAAGCAGCCGCTTCTGGAGTTCTCCGGTGCGTGCGCCGGTTGCGCCGAGACGGCGTACGCGAAGCTTGTCACGCAGCTGTTCGGCGACCGCATGTACATCACGAACGCCACCGGCTGCTCGTCGATCTGGGGTGGCCCGGCGGCCACGTCGCCGTACACGGTGAACAAGGAGGGTCGCGGCCCGGCGTGGTCGAACTCGCTGTTCGAGGACAACGCTGAGCACGGCCTGGGCATGCTGCTCGGCCACGAGGCGGTGCGCACGCGCCTTGCGGGCGAGCTTGAGGAGATGGCCGCGAGCGACAAGACGCCGGAGGCCACGAAAGAGCTCATCGCCCGCTACCTTGAGACGATGTCCGACGGCGCGGCCAACAGCGAGGCGGCGCGCTCGCTCGTCCCGGCCCTCGAGGCCGCGGCGGCCGACGGCTGCCCGGTGGCTGCCGACGTCCTGAAGAACAAGGACTACCTGGCCAAGAAGTCCGTCTGGATCTTCGGCGGCGACGGCTGGGCCTACGACATCGGCTACGGCGGCCTCGATCACGTCCTGGCGTCCGGCGAGGATGTGAACGTGTTCGTGTTCGACACCGAGGTGTACTCCAACACCGGCGGTCAGGCGTCGAAGGCCTCCAACATCGGCCAGGTGGCGCAGTTCGCGGCTTCGGGCAAGGACATCAAGAAGAAGAGCCTCACCGAGATCGCCATGGCCTACGGCTACGTGTACGTGGCGCAGGTGGCCATGGGCGCCAAGCCCGCCCAGACCATCAAGGCCATCGCCGAGGCCGAGGCGTATCCGGGGCCGTCGCTTATCATCGGCTACTCGCCGTGCGAGATGCACTCCATCAAGGGCGGCATGGCGAACTGCCAGGACGAGATGAAGAAGGCCGTGGAGTGCGGGTACTGGAACCTGTTCCGCTACAACCCGGCGGCTCCCGCGGGCAAGAAGTTCACGCTCGATTCCAAGGAGCCGGCGGGCGGGTATCAGGAGTTCCTCATGAACGAGGCGCGCTACAGCCGCTTGACGCGCGAGTTCCCCGAGCGCGCCGCCGAGCTGTTCGAGCGCAACGAGAAAGCCGCCATGGATCGCTACGAGCACTTGGTGAAGCTCAAGGAGCTGTACGCGGATGCGTAACGTTGCGGCGCAGCTGCGCGAGTAGTTGACTGCGTTTTTGCGGGCCCCGGCAGTGCCGGGGTCCGTTGTTTTTCATGGGTCAGCAACCCTGCCCTCCGCGCGAAGCGCGAGAGGCGAAAAACTACCCGCTATGCGGGTGGAGGACGATAGCCGCTACGCGAATTCGCCTTTCCCCCCACAATGGTGATTTTGCGAGCGAGGAGGCGCGGGGCGTGGGACGGGCGGTTCTCGAAGGCGGGATAGGCGGGCTAGATGAGGCGGACGGGTCGAGTGGGTCAGGCGAGGCGGGTTGGTCGGGCGGGCCTAATGAGTTGCGCGCGTCGGGCGGGTCGGTATACGCGTGCGCGAAATCGGCCTGAAAATGGCCACGAAACCGCGTTCGGGGGTGCGGACAAAAAGTTGGACACTCCGGTGTCCGGATTGGAGTCCGCAT
>ERZ826396.2869-NODE-2869-length-12838-cov-9.230853_pt1 | contig 12838 bp, 10 predicted proteins | sample MGYA00519926_ERZ826396 | MGnify/ENA primary metagenome ERZ826396 (study PRJEB31778, sample SAMEA3449230) | human gut metagenome | biome: human gut; feature: human-associated habitat; material: faeces | place: United Kingdom | collected 2010/2012 ...
TTCCAGGCCATCCTCCCCCTGTGGGGCAAGATGCTCAACGTGGAGAAGGCCCGGGCCGACAAGGTCTACGGCAACGACAAGCTCACCCCCGTCATCACCGCCCTGGGCGCGGGCATTGGGGACGACTTCGATCTGGAGAAGCTGCGCTATCACAAGGTCATCATCATGGCCGATGCCGACGTGGACGGCTCCCACATCCGCACGCTCCTGCTCACCTTCTTTTTCCGCTTCATGCGGCCCCTCATTGAGCACGGCTACGTCTACGCCGCCGTGCCCCCCCTGTTCAAGCTCAGCCGCGGCAAGACCACCCGCCTGGCCTTCTCCGAGGAGGAGCGGGACGCCATCTCCGCCGAGCTGCGGGGGGACAATCCCAACGCCAAGGTGGACATCTCCCGGTTCAAGGGCCTGGGTGAGATGAACCCCCATGAGCTGTGGGAAACCACCATGGACCCGGAGCGGCGCACCCTCAAGCGCATCGAGCTGGACGACGCTGTCCGGGCCGACCAGACCTTCACCGTCCTCATGGGGGAGAAGGTGGAGCCCCGCAAGGAGTTCATCGAGCGCAACGCCAAGTACGCCGTCAACCTGGACTATTAAGGGATTGGGGAACGGACAACGTGGCCGGAACGCGTATCGTAGGGGCCGATGCCCACATCGGCCCGACGTTCCGGTGCCGCCCAGGCAACAAAAACGGGCGGAGGAAGGCATCCGCCCCTACAAAGGAAAAAATCGCCGGGAACAGCGAAACGCCCACCCGCAATTTGTAGGGGCGGCCCTTGCGGCCGCCCGCCGTGAACCACCCTATCACGAAGAATGTGAGGCAACAGCATGAGCAAAAAGCCACAGTATGATCCGGAGGAAATCCGGTTTCCAGACCAGAAGATAGAGACCTCCTATCTGGTGCACGAGATGGAGCAGAGCTACATCGAGTACGCCATGAGCGTCATCGTGGGCCGGGCGCTGCCCGACGTGCGGGACGGCCTGAAGCCGGTCCACCGGCGCATCCTCTACGCCATGTATGAGGACAACCTGACCGCGGACAAGCCCTTCAAGAAGTCGGCCACCTGCGTGGGCGACGTGCTGGGCCGCTACCACCCCCATGGCGACGCTTCGGTGTACGACGCCCTGGTGCGCCTGGCCCAGGATTTCTCCATGCGCTACCCCCTGGTGGACGGCCACGGAAACTTCGGCTCCATCGACGGCGATCCCCCGGCCGCCTACCGTTACACCGAGGCCCGCATGGCCAAGATCTCCGACGAGATGCTGCGGGAGATCGAGAAGGACACGGTGGACTGGGACCCGAACTTCGACGAGAGCCGGAAGGAACCACGGGTACTGCCCTCCCGGTTCCCCAATCTGCTGGTCAACGGCTCCTCCGGCATCGCCGTGGGCATGGCCACCAATATTCCGCCCCACAACCTGCGGGAAGTGATCAATGCCACAATCTGCGTTCTGGACAACCCGGAGGCGGAGCTGTCCGACCTGATGGAGCACGTGAAGGGCCCCGACTTCCCCACCAGGGGGATCATCATGGGCCGCTCCGGCATCCGGGCGGCCTACGCCACCGGCCGGGGCCGGGTGTGCGTCCGGGCCCGCACCGAGTTTGAGGAGTTCGGCAACAACCGTACCCGCATCATCGTCACCGAGATCCCCTACCAGGTCAACAAGCGCATGCTCATCAAGAACATGGCCGACCAGGTGGAGGACAAGCGGCTGGAGGGCATCTCCGACATCCGGGATGAGTCCGACCGCAACGGCATGCGGGTGGTCATCGAGCTCAAGCGGGACGCCAATCCCCAGGTGGTGCTCAACCGCCTGTTTGCACAGACCCAGCTCCAGACCACCTTCGCCATCAATATGCTGGCCCTGGTGCAGTCCGGCGGCCAGCCCCAGCCCAAGATCCTCTCCCTGCGCCACATCCTGGACGAGTACATCGCCTTCCAGGAGGAGGTCATCGTCCGCCGCACCCGCTACGATCTGCGCAAGGCCCAGGAGCGGGCCCATCTGCTGGAGGGCCTGCTGATTGCCGAGGACAACATCGACGCGGTGATCCAGACCATCCGGGAGAGCTACGACGACGCCAAGGAGAACCTGATGAACCGCTTCGGCCTCAGCGACGTGCAGGCCCAGGCCATCCTGGACATGCAGCTCAAGCGGCTCCAGGGGCTGGAGAAGGAGAAGCTGCAGAACGAATACAAGGAGCTGGAGGCGCGCATCGCCTACTTCAATGAGCTGCTCTCCAGTGAGGAGAAGATCCGCGGCGTGCTCAAGGACGAGCTCACCGCCATCCGGGACAGGTACGGCGACGACCGGGTGACCGAGATCCAGGACGTGGAGGACGAGATCGACATCGAGGATCTCATCGAGGAGGAGGAGTGCGTCTTCACCCTCACCGCCGGCGGCTACATCAAGCGCACCGCCGCCTCCACCTACAAGGCCCAGCGCCGGGGCGGCAAGGGCATTACCGCCATGTCCACCAAGGAGGAGGACTATGTGGACACCGTGTTCACCGCCTCCACCCACGATTTCATCCTCTTTTTCACCAACAAGGGCAGGGTCCACCGCAAAAAGGGTTATCAGATCCCCGAGGCGGGCCGCACCGCCCGGGGCACCAACCTGGTCAATGTGCTGCCCATCGAGCAGGATGAAAAGGTCACCGCCATGATCCACCTGCGGGAATTCCCCGAGGACCGCTATCTGGTAATGGTCACCCGCAGCGGCACCGTCAAGCGCATCCAGCTCTCCTCCATCTACACTGCACGCAAGGCGGGCATCCGCTGCATCACCCTGGACGAGGGGGATGAGCTCATCTGCGTGCGGGAGACCGACGGCGACCAGGCCATCCTGATCGTCACCCACGACGGCATGGCCATCTGCTTCAAGGAGACCGACGTGCGCTGCATGGGCCGGGACGCCGCCGGCGTCCGGGGCATCAACCTGCGCCCCGGCGACTACGTGGTGGGGGCCGCCCGGGCCAAGCGGGACCATCAGGTGCTGATGATCACCGAAAACGGCTACGGCAAGCGCACCGACATGGACGAGTATATCCGCGCCGACGGGCCCCAGAAGCGGGGCGGATTTGGACTGAAGGGCTATAATGTCACCGAGAAAACCGGTCCAGTGGTGGGGGTCAAGGTGGTCAGCGACGAGGACGACGTGCTGGTCATCAACGACGCCGGCGTGATCATCCGCATGGCGGCCGCCGGCATCTCCACCTACGGCCGCACCGCGCAGGGCGTCAAGATTATGAATTTGGAGGAGGGGGTCAAGGTGATCTCCTTCGCCCGTACCGACCACGAGGAGGAAGAGGAGGCCGCTGAGGAGGATTCCCCTGCCGTTGGTACAGAGGAGGAGTAAGCCATGCGCCGCAGACGCGTCACTTACCGCCCCAGCAAGAGCCAGGCCGTGTTTGGCGGCGTGGTTGGCATCATCTTTGTATGCATCGGCCTGTTCTTGGTCATTCCCACGTTTGGACTGTTCGGTATTCTGTGGACCCTCATTGCCGCCGGTATCACCGGTATGAACTTTTATCAGGCCTTCGGTAGGGGCTATGTGGGACCAGAAATTCATATAGAGGATGAAAACGGTGAAAAAAGCGGCGGCCTTGAGGAACGCCTGCGTCAACTCCAGACCCTCTACGAACAGGGATTGATCACCCAGGAGGAGTACGACCAGAAGCGGCGGGCCATCCTGGAGGATTTGTAAAAGGGTCTCTCTTTCCGCTGTCCATGACCGGAGGAGGATTCCTCTGCCCAGGCGGATCGATAAGGCCTTCCCCTGGGGGAAGGTGCCCCGCAGGGGCGGATGAGGGGAAGGTGGGGCGACATACAGGGTGAGAAAGCGCCGCGCGCCTTTGCGCAGCGGCTTCGGAAACATGCCACAAGAGAGGAAAATCATCTTTGGTATGACTTTCTGCGGGCGTATCCGGTCCCATTCCACCGGCAAAAGGTATTTGGCCCCTATATTATGGATTTTTACTGCCATAAAGTCAGGCTTGTTGTAGAGCTGGACGGCGGGCAGCATTATGAGCGTGAGAGACAGAAGGCGGATCTCACACAAACCGGGTAGTTGCGGGATGTGTGGAAGCTCAATGTTCTGCGCTTTCCAAATACGGAGATCAAAGGAAATTTTGAAGGTGTGTGTAAAGCCGTTCACTTGGCGGTTGAAGGGGCGTTCCCCTCATCCGTCACGGCTGCGCCGTGCCACCTTCCCCCAGGGGAAGGCCATAGGAGATTTATGAAAACAGTCACGATCTATACCGACGGGGCGTGCTCGGGCAATCCCGGCCCCGGGGGGTGGGGGGCCATCCTGCAATACGGGGAGTTCCGCAAGGAGCTCTCCGGCGGGGAGCCCCACACCACCAACAACCGGATGGAGCTTACTGGCGTCATCACTGCCTTGGAGGCGCTGAAGGAGCCCTGTGAGGTGGAGCTCTACTCCGACTCCAAGTACGTCATTGACGCCATACAGAAGGGCTGGGCCAAGGGCTGGAGGGCCCGTGGGTGGATCAAGTCGGACAAGAAGCCGGCCCTCAACCCCGACCTGTGGGAGCGGCTTCTCGCGCTGTGCGAGCGCCACACCGTCCGTCTCCACTGGGTCAAGGGCCACGCGGATAATCCCCATAATAACCGCTGTGACGAGCTGGCAGTTGCGGAGAGCAGAAAATATAAATAAATAAGCCCTTGGGGCCCCGCTAAAGCGGGGCGGCGCTCGCGCCGTACATAACACTTCATGCGCACAGGGCGCGCCACGAAACGGTGCAAAGGCTCAGCGCATGAAGTGTTTGTGCATGTGGGCCGTACCGGCCCACGCGCTGTCATCCCATGGCCGTGCCGCTGTAAGCGGGCGCATGGCCAATTCTGCGATGCTTTTGTATAGCAAATAAAGCGGGGCTTCCGCCAGTTGGGGGTCAATCCCGCCGGACAGCGTATTGCGTTATTGCCACCGCAGGGACGGCCCTTGTGGCCGCCCGCCGTTTTTCAGAGGAGGACATGATGAAAATTGCCATTGTATACGCCAGCGAGACGGGCAACACCGCCCAGATTGCCCAGGCCATCCGCGAGGGATGTCAGGGCCATGAGATTGTGGCCTTCGGCCCGCTGCCCCGGGACGTGGGGGAGGCGGAGCTGATCTTTGTGGGCTCCTGGACGGACAAGGGCACCTGTGCCCCGGTGGTAAAGGAGTTTTTGCAGGGACTCCACGGGAAGCGGGTGGCCCTGTTCGGCACGGCGGGTTTTGGCCTGTCTGAGATGTATTTTGCCTCTCTCTCCGACCGGTTCCGGGCGGAGGTGCCGGAGGGAAATCAGGTGTTGGGCACTTGGTTCTGTCCGGGGCGGATGCCCCCTGCCGTCCGGGCCCGGTATGAGGTTCAGCTCAAGGAGAAGCCCGGCGACGCCCGGCTGGAGAACATGCTCCGGGCCTATGACCAGGCCCTGTCCCACCCCGACGGGACGGACCTGGCGGATGCGCGGGCCTTTGCAGCCGCTATGCTGGCCAAATAAAAAAGAGCTCCGCCATAAGGGCATGGCTTTATAAAGAAGTTAAGGGCAAGACAAACCATTACGGTCTGTCTTGCCCTTTTTATAGTATGTAACCCACTATGACACTTTCGGGGAAAGTACTCGTGGGAAAGAACAGTAAACTGGAAGCTGTCAATGGATCACCTGGTAACGCAATCTGAGATACGAGTTTTCCAAGACCATACATTCCTGCAATTTCAGCACGCCTAATTGGGATAATTCACTTTCTGACAGCAAAGACCTCCCGTCGATCAGTGTGGATGTATCCTTGCCGCCGACTAAAATAGGGGCGATCACAATATCAATATAATCAAACAGTTTTTCCCGAAGAAACAGCCCGTTCAATGTACCGCCGCTTTGTATGGTGATCCTTTGACAGCCATATTCTGACTTGAGTTGTGCAAGCGCGTCAGGTAAAGACAACTTGCTCTGACAGATGATATGAAGGTTGTCCTCATCCATCTGAAACGCTGGATGGTCTGCGTTGGAGGTGACCAGCACAAATTCTTTTGAGCGGGCGCAAAAATAGCGAATACCTTGTTTGGTCAAATGATGGTTGTCGATCATTACAAAGGAAACAGGCAACTTGTTCGGCATTTCCTTGGAGTTGACGCCTAGCTTTTCCTGTACTCTCCCAGAATTGAGCGACCACAGATCGGTTGTCTGCTCTATCTCATAATACTGGTGCAGTCCTTCTTGAACGCCCGCAATTTTGGGGAGATCTCTGTCTAAATCTAAATTATCTGTTGCCCCTGTGCTGATTTTTCCGTCAACAGACATAAGCATAAATAGCGTTGTGACCGGTCTATCCATTGTATCTCTCCTAACTCCGCGTTGTCGGTGAAATTAATATAAGGCAACACCCGCCGAAAAGCAACTTCTTTTGGCGGGTGTTAACTTCCTTACGGTATGGGCCCCAAGGCGGAGCTCCTTTTTTGCATTTAAAGGGTGCGGATGGGACGGCAGGGGTTGCCGACGGCCACAACCCCCTCGGGAATGTCATGGACCACCACGCTGCCCCCGCCGATGACGGCGCGGCTGCCGATGGTGACGCCGGGCAGAACGGTGACGCCCCCGCCGATCCAAACGCTGTCCCCCACGGTGATGGGCTTGGCGTACTCCAGCTCCTCGTCCCGGAGGGTGTGGTCCAGGGGGTGGGCGGCGGTGTAGAAGCCGCAGTTGGGGGCGACCATGACGTTGTTACCGAAGGTGATGGGGGCGCAGTCCAGCATCACGCAGTTGTAGTTGCAGAAGAAGTTCTCGCCGATGGTGATGTGCCGGCCGTAGTCGCACCAGAAGGTGGATTTGATGGTGAAGTGTTCGCCGGTCCGGCCCAGAAGCTGCTGCAGCAGGGCGCGGGCCTCCTCCTTCTGATTGGGGTTGAGCTGGTTGAGGGCGTGGCAGAGCTCCATGGCCGTCCGGTGCATGGCCTGGAGCTCGCCGTCCTGGGCGTTGTAGAGCTGGCCGCCCAGCATTTTCTGATATTCCGTCATAGCAAATCACCTCAAACAAACGGGCGGGCGCATACAGCGCCCACCCGTCTCATGCCGGTCAGGATTCCGGTTTCGGGCCCTGGGGCCTGTCGCCCTTGGGCTTGCCCCGGTAGCGGCGGCGGTGGGGGCACTTCTTCTCACCGGTGGGAGGGGCCGCTGCTCCGTCGGAGGCCGGGGGTGGTGCGGCGGACGCCTTGGGCTGCTTTTCCGGCCGGGGCGGACGCTGCTGCTCCCCCTTTTGCTTCTGCCTGGGGGGCTGAGTCTGCCTGCCCTCCTCGGCGGGCTTTTTGGCGGCGGGCTCGGCGGATGGCCTGCTCCCGCCCCGGCCCCGGCGGCCCCGGCCGCGGGAGCGGCGCTCCCCGCCCTCGGCGGGCTTCTCCGGCTCGGCGGGGGCGACGCCCAGGCCGCTGAGGGCGGCGTCCACACTGCCGGACAGGCGGTGGGGCTCCTCCACAGGGGTGATCTTGCGCAGCTTGGCCAGCTCTTCCGGGGGAGGGGGCACATAGCCCTCGGGCAGCTTCCCCTTGCCGTTGCGCACCACGCAGATCTCGCAGTTGTGGAAACACTTGGGGGCCTCGGGCTGCTCCTCCAGCCGTACCTTCACGGTCTCCTTGAGCAGGTTGACCTGAGATACGGTGCCCACCCCCTCCGGGGTCTCCACAAAGGACTCGTTCTTGGGCATGCGGCGCACCGCGTCCTCATAGGCCTCCTGCTCGTATTTCAGGCAGCACATGAGCCGTCCGCAGGTGCCCGAAATCTTGGTGGGGTTGAGGGACAGGTTCTGGGTTTTGGCCATCTTGATGGACACCGGCTGAAACTCGTCCAGGAAGGTGGCGCAGCAGAAGGGCTTGCCGCAGATGCCCAGGCCGCCCAGCATTTTGGCCTCGTCCCGGACGCCGATCTGCCGCAGCTCAATGCGGGCGTGGAATACCCCAGCCAGATCCTTGACCAGAGCGCGGAAGTCCACCCGCCCCTCGGAGGTGAAGAAAAAGAGGATCTTGTTCCCCTCAAAGTTGTACTCCACCTCCACCAGCTTCATATCCAGGCCATGGGCGGCGATCTTCTCCTGGCAGATGGAAAAGGCCCGCGCTTCCTTCTCACGGTTCTTCGCCACGGTGTCCAGATCCTTCTCGGTGGCCAGGCGGACCAGGGGGCGCAGCGGCTGTACCACCGCCTCGTCCTCCACCATGGTGTTGCCCTGGGTACACTCGCCGTACTCCAGGCCGCGGGAGGTCTCGATAATGACCCCCTGACCGGGGGCCACGGCCTGTCCATTGGGGTCAAAATAATACTGTTTGCCTCCGCTTTTGAAGCGGACGCCGATGATTTCGGTCATGATTACCTCCGCATCAGGTGTATGGGCGGGGTCGGGCCCGCCCGGTCATAGGGTGCTCAGTGCCGCCCCCAGCCAGCCGGCCAGGTGACCGGCCCCCACATTGGAGCCGCAGGCGGCGCGCAGCCGCTCCAGCACGCCCACCGCCTGGGTGAGCTGCCGGGGGGAGAGGGCGCGGGCGGCGCGCTCCGCCGCCTCACGCCGGCGGGGGTCGGACTCCCGCAGGGTTCCGGCGGAGCAGACGAGGGCATCCCGCAGCAGGAGAACGCCCTCGTCCAGCAGGGCGCGCAGCTGCTCCCGGTCCCACTTCTCCAGGGCCACGCAGTGCTCCAGCAGGGCCAGCTCGTCACCGCCGTCCAGGCGGCGCACCAGCTCCAGCGCGCCGTCCAGGGCCTGGGTGTCGCCTGCGGCCTGTCCCTCCAGCTCGGCGGCCGCCCGGCCCAGCAGGCCCTCGCAGCGGTCGGCGGCGGCGTGCCGGGCCGCCTGGGGCTGGTCGGGGTAGTGCTCGTCCAGCCAGAGCTCCGCCTCCCGCCGGGTGACGGGGGAGAGGGGGAGATGCTCACACCGGGAGCGCACTGTGGGCAGCAGGGCGGCGGCGTTGTCGGTGAGCAGGAGAAAGGCGGCGTAGGCCGGGCCCTCCTCCAGCAGCTTGAGCATGGCGTTCTGGGCGCTGGCGTTCATGGTCTGGGCGTTCTCCAGGATGTAGACCTTGCGTTCGGCCTCGTTGGGCCGGATGTAGGCGTCGGCGCGGAGGGCGCGCACCTGGGCCACGCTGATATCCTTCCCGTCGTCCCCCACCCGCACGATGTCGGGGTGGATGCCCCCCTCCGCCTTGCGGCAGCCGGCGCAGGACAGGCAGGGCAAAGCGCCGCCCCGGCGGTCGCACACCAGGGCGGCGGCCAGCAGGCCCGCCAGGGTCCGCTTGCCGGAGCCCGCCGGGCCGCTGAGGATGTACGCGTGGGAGAGGCCCCGCCGGGCCGTCTCCAGTTCCAGCTGCCGCTTCAGCGGGGCGTTGCCCGCCAGCCGGGTCAGGTTCATAAAGACTCAGACCCGCTCAAACCGCTCGATATCCACCACGAAGATGGTGGCGCCGCCCACCACGACCTCCACGGGCATGGAGGGGTAGTAGCCGTAGCTCATCTCGGTGGTGGTGGGGATCATTTGCTTGCGGCTGTGGGAATGCTCCCGGATGATGTCGATGACGGTCTGCACCTTCTCCTCGTCCACGCCGATGAGAATGGTCACGTTGCCCGCCATCAGAAAGCCGCCGGTGGTGGCCAGCTTGGTGGAGGAGAAGCCCTTCTTGGTCAGGGCCTGGGTGACGGTGTTGGCGTCATCGTGATTGATAATCGCAAGAATCAGTTTCATTGCTTTTCCCTCCTGAAGGAAAGACGCTCCTTTGCTCATTCTATGAGGCACACACAGGTTCGGAAACAACCTCAACGTCTTCCAGTGTATTATAACCTATTTGTTTCAAATAAGCGATAGTTTTTTTGCAAATTCGCTCCCCAGGCGCGAAAATAGGTACCCCGGGGGGATAGGGGGCCACCTGCTGGGCGCAGATGCGTCCCTCCGCGGCGGACAGGGGGAGGGAAATCCGGGGGGAAAAGAGGGCCTGACGGGGGGTGAGAACCGCCTCCGGCGGGGGCGGAGGCGGGGGCAGGGGAGCGCCGTCCCCCCAGGCCACGGCATCCAGGGCGGCCCGGAGCCGGACAAAGTCCTCCTCTGTGTCGGCGCAGGTGGGGATGAACACCACATGGCCCGCGTCGGCCATCTCGGGCCACACCCCCATTCCCTCCAGGGCCGCCTGGGCGGCAAAGCCGTCGGGGGCGCGGAGCACCAGCCGGGCAGGGTCCAGCGCCGGGCCGGACACGCTGGGGTAGTCCCGCCGCAGGGCGGCCACCTGCCGGGCGGCGGCCCGGTAGGCGGCGGCGCCCTCCTCCTCCATCCACGCCCGGCAGAGATCCAGGCAGGCCATCATGGGGTAGGAGGGGCTGGAGGAGCCGTAGAGGGAGGCGGCCCGCCGCAGTTCGGCGTGGGGGAACCGATCCCCGGCCAACAGAAGGGCGGTCTGCCCCAGGGCGGGGAGGGTCTTGTGGGCCGACGTCACCGCCAGATCGGCGGCGGAGAGTTGGTCATTTCCCAGGAACGGCAGATGGGCCCCGTGGGCGCCGTCCACCACCAGAACCCCGCCCCGCCGGTGCATCAGCTCCGCCAGAGCGGGAAGATCTGACAACACTCCGTAGTAAGTGGGTGAAGTTATACAAAGCGTCTTTACCTCCGGGTGTTCCTCCAGGGCCTGGGCCACCGCCGAGGGGGAGATGGGGCCGGTGATCCCCTCCGAGGCAAGCCAGGGCCGCTCCAGATAGACCGGCTTCAGATCCAGCAGGGCCAGGGCGTTGTAGGCGGAGCGGTGGCTCCCCCGGTCCAGCAGCACCGTCTCCCCCGGTTTGCAGGCCAGGGCCAGGGCGGCGTGGACCCCCTGGGTGGAGCCGCCGGTGAGAAACAGGCAGGAGGCCATGTGGAAAACCTTCGCCCAGAGGGCCTCCGCCGCCCCGATGGCCCCGCCCCCGGAGAAGAGATCCCCCGTGGGGGGCAGCTCGGTGAAGTCAATGGCCGCAATGGCCGCCAGCTCCGGCGCAGGCAGGGATTTACCCTTGTGGCCGGGCATGTGCATCCGCAGGGGCCGCTGGGCGGCAAAGGCCCGCAGAGCGTCGTACAGGGGGGTGGATCCCACAAAAAACGCCTCCAGTGTGGAAAAGTTGGTTTGAGTATAGCAGAATCCGGGCGGGGACACAAGTGGGAGCGGACCTCGTAGCCGCCTGTCCGAAGCCTGAGGCGGGAACAAAAGAGGTGGGCGGGGACAAGCCCCGCCCCTACGACTTTGCATATATCGGGCCGCTTCCCGGCGTCTCGTAGGGGGCGATGCCCACATCGCCCCGCATCTTCGAGCCGAGGTATGTGCACGGCCCTGTCGATTGAGGGCGGGTGAGCGTTGGACGAGGGGAGCAGCGGCAACCAGCCGTTCTCTGTAGGGGCGGCCCTTATGGCCGCCCGGACGGCGGGAGTCTGGGGCGGGGAGGAAAGAGGCGGGCGGGTGAGCATTGGATGTACCGCCCCTGTATGTCCACGCTTTTCGGGCGCGGGGAAGGAAAAGGAAAGGCGGCCCAAATGGGCCGCCTTTGGAAAACAACTCAGAACTTGATGCGCTCTGCGATATAATTCTTGACCTCGCTCATGGGGATGCGCACCTGCTCCATGGAGTCGCGCTCCCGGATGGTGACGCAGTGATCCGCGGGGGTGGTGTCGTCGCCCACGGTCTGGAAGTCCAGGGTGATGCAGAAGGGGGTGCCGATCTCGTCCTGGCGGCGGTAGCGCTTGCCGATGGAGCCGGTGTCGTCATAGTCCACCATGAAGTCGCGGGCCAGCTCGTCCCGCAGCTGCTGGGCGGGGCCGGAGAGGACCTCCTTCTTGCTGAGGGGGAGCACGGCGCACTTGAAGGGGGCCAGGGCGGGGTGGAGGCGCAGGACGGTACGCACGTCGTTGTTGCCCTTCTTGTCCTGGCCGACGATCTCCTCGTCGTAGGCGTCCACCAGGAAGGCCAGGGTCACGCGGTCGGCGCCCAGGGAGGGCTCGATGACGTAGGGGATATAGTGCTCGTTCTTCTCCTGGTCGAAGTAGGTGAGATCCTTGCCGGAGTGCTCCTGGTGCTGCTTGAGGTCGTAGTCGGTGCGGTCGGCCACGCCCCACAGCTCGCCCCAGCCGAAGGGGAACATGAACTCGAAGTCGGTGGTGGCCTTGGAGTAGAAGGCCAGCTCCTCGGGCTCGTGGTCGCGCAGGCGGAGATTCTCCTCCTTCAGACCCAGCTCCACCAGCCACTTGCGGCAGAACTCCCGCCAGTACTGGAACCACTCCAGATCGGTGCCCGGCTGGCAGAAGAACTCCAGCTCCATCTGCTCAAACTCCCGGATGCGGAAGATGAAGTTGCCGGGGGTGATCTCGTTGCGGAAGGACTTGCCCACCTGGCACACGCCGAAGGGCAGCTTCTTGCGGGTGGTGCGCTGGATGGCGGGGAAGTTGACGAAGATGCCCTGGGCGGTCTCGGGGCGCAGGTAGACCTCGGTGCTGCTGTCCTCGGTGACGCCCTGGTGGGTCTTGAACATGAGGTTGAACTTGCGGATGTCGGTGAAGTCCGCCTTGCCGCAGCCGGGGCAGGTCACGCCGTTGTCCCGGATGAAGGCCACCAGCTCCTCGTTGGTCATGGCCTCCACATTCACGTCGTCGCGGCCGTTGGCGGCGCACCAGCCCTCGATGAGCTTGTCGGCCCGGTGGCGCATCTTGCAGGCCTTGCAGTCGATGAGGGGATCGTTGAAGGTGGACACATGGCCGGAGGCCACCCACACCTCGGGGTTCATGAGGATGGCGGCGTCCAGGCCCACGTTGTAGGGGTTCTCCTGGACGAACTTCTTCCACCAGGCCCGCTTGACGTTGTT
>ERZ826396.2882-NODE-2882-length-12789-cov-2.925632_pt1 | contig 12789 bp, 13 predicted proteins | sample MGYA00519926_ERZ826396 | MGnify/ENA primary metagenome ERZ826396 (study PRJEB31778, sample SAMEA3449230) | human gut metagenome | biome: human gut; feature: human-associated habitat; material: faeces | place: United Kingdom | collected 2010/2012 ...
ATGTGCTCGGTGCGCCTGTCAGACAGGAAGTGTGCTGTGCGATGAGTAACTCGCTTGGATTTGGCGGACATAATGCAACACTTCTGATCAGAAAGTATCATTAGTACGATTGGATTCGCTTTCAGAAAGTCATTGGGAAAAGAGGTACAAGAAATGGAAACAGAACAGTTAATACAGCTGATTCAGGCGGTGTCTGTATCGGAACTGACACAGTTTAAGTATGAAGAAAAGGGAGTGAAGCTCTCTCTTAGAAAAGGAGAAAGAAGGACTGGATGCCATACCGGTATAACTGCAGAAGGAGATATGGAAAGTCAGATCAGTTTCTCTGGAAATGCAACTTCCGGGAAGAAAATGTTAGAGGAAGAGGCAAACAGATTGGATTCGCAGAAAGAAAAGAAGCAAGAGAATCTGGAACAGAACTGCGAGGGAGTTCAGGAGAAACCAGAAGGAACGATTGTGACCTCACCGCTTGTCGGAACATTTTATGAAGCTCCGGCAGAGGGAGAAGCGCCTTATGTGAAAGTGGGCGATATTGTTCAGAAAGGGCAGATGCTTGCAATCGTGGAGGCGATGAAGCTGATGAATGACATTGAAAGCGATTTTGCAGGTACTGTGGCAGAAATCTATGTGGCAAATGGAGAGGCGGTTTCTTACGGACAACCGTTGTTTCGAATTGTAGAAGGGAAGTAGAGAGATGAAACGATTGAATGTAAAGGAAATAGAAGCGATTATTCCACATCGCCATCCATTTCTTCTGATTGATTACATAGAAGATTATGAGCCGGGGAAATATGCGGTCGGATATAAATGTGTGAGTTATCGGGAGGAATTTTTTAAAGGACATTTCCCACAAGAACCGGTGATGCCGGGGGTATTGATCGTGGAGGCACTGGCGCAGGTCGGAGCTGTAGCCATTTTGAGCATGGAGGAAAATCAAGGCAGCTTATTTCGGAGGAATCCAGAAATGTCGCTTTCGTGAGAAAGTGATTCCGGGAGATCAATTGAAACTGGAAACAAAAATCATCAGACAGAAAGGACCGCTTGGAATTGGTGAGGCAGTCGCAAGTGTGAATGGGAAAATCGCAGCGACTGCAGAGCTGACGTTTATGGTAGGATAGGAAAAAGGGTGGAACTATGATAAAGAAAGTATTAGTCGCGAACCGCGGAGAAATCGCGGTGCGTATTATAAGGGCATGTCGGGAGATGGGAATTGAGACAGTTGCAGTGTATTCGCAGGCAGATGAGGAGGCGCTTCATACACAGCTTGCAGATGAAGCAATCTGTATCGGACCGGCACAATCTTCGGAAAGCTATCTGAATATGGAGCAGATCATCAGTGCCACCTTAGTATCCGGGGCAGATGCCATTCATCCAGGATTTGGATTTTTATCGGAGAACAGTAAATTTGTGGAACTGTGTGAGAAATGCAACATTACGTTTATCGGTCCTTCCTCTGAAGTGATTCAAAAAATGGGGAATAAAGCACAGGCTCGGAGAACAATGATAGAAGCGGGTGTTCCGGTCATTCCGGGAAGTAAGGAAGCAGTAAGAGACGTTTCACATGGCGCTGAAATTGCAGAGGAGATCGGTTATCCGGTAATGATCAAGGCGGCGCTTGGAGGCGGCGGCAAGGGAATGCGTGTGGCAGAAACCCGCGAGACATTTGCGGCAAGCTTTCAGACGGCTCAGAAAGAAGCACAGATGGCATTCGGAGATGGAACGATGTATCTTGAGCGATTTGTGAGAAATCCACGTCATATTGAATTTCAGATTCTGGCAGATTGTTACGGGAACGCAATCCATTTGGGAGAGCGTGACTGTTCGATTCAGAGAAATCATCAGAAGATGATTGAGGAGTCACCGTCTGCGGTGATTGATGAGGAACTTCGCAGTAGAATGGGACAGGCGGCAGTGCAGGCGGCAAAGGCGGCAGGCTATACCAATGCAGGAACCATTGAATTTCTTCTGGAAAGAGATGGTCAGTTCTATTTTATGGAGATGAATACGCGGATTCAGGTGGAGCACCCGGTGACAGAGTGGGTGACCGGAATCGATCTGATCCAGGAACAGATACGGATTGCATCCGGACTGCCTCTATCTTACCGGCAGGAGGACATCAAGCTTTCCGGGCATGCGATTGAGTGCAGGATCAATGCGGAAAATCCGGACAAAAATTTCCGCCCATCTCCGGGTACGATCACAGATCTTTATCTGCCGGGCGGAAAGGGTGTGCGGATTGACACGGCGATTTACAGCGGATATACAGTTCCGGCATATTATGATTCTATGCTGGCGAAGCTGATCGTACATGCAGATACAAGAGAACAGGCGATCAGCAAAATGCGTACTGCGCTTGGCGAAGTGATCATCGAAGGAATTGACACGAATATTGATTATCAGTATGAAATTATGAATCATCCGGATTATCAATCCGGAAAGATTGATATTGAATTTATCTCTAAATGGCAGAGGTAGGAGTGAAAAGACATGAAGCTGAAAAATATGTTTAAGAAAACCGGTGGAAAGAATTATATTTCCCTGACGGAAGGAAGAAAGCCGGAAGTACCGGAAGGGCTTTTGCGAAAATGTAATAACTGTAAAGCTGCAATCATCGCGGAGGATGTCAGAAGAGGATATTATATCTGTCCAAAGTGTCATGCGTACTTTCGTATGGATGCATGGAGAAGAATTGAGACAATCGTAGATCCGGATAGTTTTGAAGTGTGGGAGGAAGCAATTTTAGATGGAAATCCCATGGGATATCCGGGGTATGAAGAAAAATTACAGAATGTGCGGGAAAAGACCGGACTTGATGAGGCAGTTGTGATCGGAAAGGCAGAGATTGAAGGAAGGAAAGTTGTACTTGGAGTCTGTGACGGAAGATTTCTCATGGCAAGTATGGGGGAGGCTGTCGGCGAAAAGATCGCGGGGGCAGTAGAGCGTGCGACAAAAGAGAAACTTCCAGTCATTCTCTTTGCCTGCTCCGGTGGGGCGAGAATGCAGGAAGGGATTTTTTCTTTAATGCAGATGGCAAAGACGGCAGCGGCATTAAAACGTCACAGTGATGCGGGACATCTGTATATCTCGGTGCTTACCGATCCGACGACCGGAGGCGTAACCGCAAGCTTTGCGATGCTTGGGGATTTGATTTTAGCAGAGCCAAATGCGCTGATCGGTTTTGCGGGTCCTCGTGTTATTGAACAGACGATCGGACAGAAACTTCCGAAGGGCTTTCAGCGGGCCGAGTTTCTTTTAGAGCATGGCTTCATTGATCAGATTGTAGAGCGGGAAAAGCTGCGGGAAACCTTGGGAAAAATCTTGAAATTACATCCGGGCCAACCAGATCGTACTGCGCAGACTAAAGAAGAGGAGATGCAGAACAAAAAGCAAAGCGAGAAAGAAGAGGAGAAACTGTGTCAGATACGGGAAATGACACCGTGGGAGCGTGTACAGGTTTCCAGAAAAAAAAATCGCCCGGTTGGATCTGACTACATCAGGGAGTTGTTTGATGATTTTGTGGAACTGCATGGAGACCGTCTTTTTGGAGACGACAAGGCGGTTGTCGGCGGGATTGCACAGTTCTGTGGGGAACCAGTCACGGTCATCGCACAGGAAAAAGGGACAACGACAAAAGAAAATATTGCGAGGAATTTTGGAATGCCGTCACCGGAGGGGTATCGAAAGGCATTGCGCCTGATGAAGCAGGCGGAAAAATTTCATCGTCCGGTTCTCTGTTTTGTCGATACACCGGGGGCATTTTGCGGTCTGGAGGCAGAAGAGCGAGGACAGGGAGAGGCAATTGCAAGAAATATTTATGAGATGTCTGCGCTCAAAGTTCCAATCCTCTCTGTGATCATCGGGGAGGGTGGAAGCGGCGGTGCACTTGCACTGGCGACAGCAGATGAGGTGTGGATGCTGGAAAATTCAATCTACTCGATCTTATCACCGGAAGGGTTTGCATCAATTTTGTGGAAAGACAGTAAGCGGGCAAAAGAAGCCGCGGAAGTTATGAGACTGACTGCAAAAGATTTGTATGAGGCAGGAATTGTAGAACAGGTTTTTGCAGAACCGGAAGCATTCACAAGTGAGACATTTGCCCCGGTGACAGAGAAACTTCGAGAGCATATCAGAAGATTTTTGAAAACGTATCAGGGAATGGAAGAGTCAGAGCGCACAGAAAGAAGATATCAGAGGTTCCGGAGACTGTAAGAGAAATACACATCGAAAATGAGCAAGCAAAGAGATAGGTATCAGGTATGAAGTTAGAAGAAAAAGGATTACGAATTGGGGAAAAGCAGCTCAAAGTTCCGATCATCCAGGGAGGAATGGGAGTCGGGATCAGTCTTGGAAGGCTGGCCGGGAGCGTGGCAAAAGAAGGTGCGGTTGGTATCATTTCAGCAGCGCAGATAGGGTATCAGGAGCCCGATTTTGACACAGATGCAAGAAAGGCAAATTTGCGTGCAATTGGAAAAGAGATGGAGAAAGCAAGGGCAATCTCGCCGGATGGGATTATTGGATTTAACATCATGGTAGCGATGCGCCATTATGAAGACTATGTCCGGGAGGCTGTCCGCGCCGGAACAGATCTGATCATTTCGGGTGCAGGCCTTCCGACAGAACTTCCGAAATATGTGGCAGGGAGCAGCGTACAGATTGCACCGATTGTCTCTACGGAAAAATCAGCAAAAGTCATTCTGAAATATTGGGATAAGAAATATCGGCGAACGGCAGATGTGCTTGTGATCGAAGGACCGTCTGCTGGAGGGGATCTTGGATTTACAAAGAAACAGATTGCATATTATGATGTAGAAACTTATGCCGGGGAAATCAAAAAGATCAAGAATGTTGTCCGAGAATACGAAGAGCGCTATGGAAGGAAGATTCCTCTGTTTTTGGCAGGTGGAATTGAGAATCACAGTGATGTAAATCGGGCACTTTCACTTGGTATGGATGGTGTACAAGTGGCGACAAGATTTGTGACAACAAAAGAATGTGATGCCGATCAACGATATAAAGAAGCATATTTAAATGCAACAAAAGAGGATATCGTTATTGTGAAAAGTCCGGTGGGAATGCCGGGACGTGCGATTTTAAACTCGTTTATGAAGAAAGTGATGGCGGGGGAGCAGATCCCTCACAGTCCGTGTCATGGATGCATTAAAAATTGCAGACCGCAGGAGATTCCTTATTGTATTACGGATGCGCTGATCGCGGCGGCAAAGGGCGATATTGAACATGCGCTGCTGTTTTGTGGAGCATATGCTTACCGGGCACAAAAAATAGAAACCGTGAAAGAAGTCATTGCTTCTTTGATGAATCCGTGTGTATAATATCAACATAAGAATGTCGGCAGCAGACAAAAACAAGATGTTGGTAAAGGAGCCGGAGACAGTGAATACATATGAAACAATCAATCATGTTCTCGTTCATTTGTTTAATGAAATATGGGAACTGGAAGAAAAGGCGATCATCACAGAAGAATACAAAGATATCAGTAACAATGACATGCATATCATCGAAGCAATCGGGCTGGGGGAAGGAAGTACGATGTCTGTGATTGCAAAAAAACTGAATATTACCGCAGGATCACTTACGACATCGATGAACAGTCTTGTGAATAAGAAATATGCAGTCAGAGAGCGGAGTGAGCAGGATAGGCGTGTCGTTCATATCCGTCTGACCAAAAAGGGAGAGCGGGCATTTTATCACCATCAGGAATTCCACCGGAAGATGACAGAGGCAGTGATCAATTGTCTCGGGGAAGAGGAACTGCCGGTGCTTTTAAAGACACTGGATAAATTGTCGGAATTTTTTAGAGAATATCCGATTGAGCAGGGAGAGAAAAAGGAATAGGAGGAATGCTCGTGGAAGAGGAAAGCAGACACGAGATAGAGCGGTTACAGCAGATGATCGATGAAAGTCAAAAAATTGTATTTTTCGGCGGCGCAGGGGTATCTACGGAGAGTGGGATTCCTGATTTCCGAAGTGCAGACGGGCTGTATCAGCAAAATTATAAGTATACCCCGGAGCAGGTTGTGAGCCATAGTTTCTTTGTGCGCAATCCGGAGGCATTTTATGAATTTTATAAGGAGAAAATGATGTTTCTGGAGGCGGAGCCGAATCCAGCCCACGAAAAGCTGGCACAGTTGGAGTATGTGGGGAAACTGACTGCGGTGATCACGCAGAATATCGATGGTTTGCACCAGAAAGCGGGGAGTGAACAGGTGCTGGAACTGCATGGAAGCATTCATAGAAATTACTGTCAGAAATGTGGAAAGTTCTATGACGCAGCCACCGTGAAGGAAGCAGAAGGAATTCCGAGATGTATCTGTGGAGGAATCATTAAGCCGGATGTTGTTCTGTATGAGGAGGGCTTGGATAGCAGTGTGATCCGGCGTGCGATCCGGGCGATCAGCGAGGCAGATATGCTGATCATTGGGGGAACATCCCTTGTTGTTTATCCGGCAGCTGGATTTATTGATTATTTCCGTGGAAAATATCTTGTGGTCATTAATAAAAGTGAGACAGCGAGAACTGTGGAGGCAGATCTTTGTATCCGCAGGCCAATCGGGGAAGTATTTGCACAGATTCAGCTGTAAATTGAGATGATTCATCTGGCGGGGAATATCTCCATTCTTTTTCATATAAGAATGTAACATAAGAAGGATTTGGAATTTTGCCAAATCCTTCTTATAATTTTGTGTCATATTTTTCTAGAGTGCAAAGACTATTGTGGTTCGGTCATCGTAAATGGATTAAGCAGCACATCTGCTTCACTTGGGCATAGAAGCCCTTTTTCGATGACGAGTTTGCGAACCGGAATTCCAGTCTTTAAAGATTCTTTCGCAATCTCAGCAGAAGGTTTGTAACCGATCGTTGGGCATAATGCAGTGGAGATTCCAACACTTGCATCGACTAATTCTTCGCAGTGCTTCTCATTTGCGGTAATTCCAAGGATACAGTTATCTGTCAGAGTCTGTACTGCTGATGTCAAGGTTTCGATCGATTCAAATAAATTATAGAAGACGACCGGTTCGAAGGCATTTAATTCTAACTGTCCCGCTTCCGCAGCCATCGTGATCGTGCAGTCATTACCGATAATGTTAAATGCGACCTGAGATACGACTTCCGGAATGACTGGATTGATCTTTCCAGGCATAATCGAGGAACCGTTCTGCTTTGGCGGGAGCGTGATTTCGGCAAAACCAGTGCGTGGACCACTGCTCAGAAGGCGAAGGTCATTACAAAGTTTGGATAAGTTGACGGCACAAGTTTTTAGAGAGGAAGAGACCGTCACAAATCCGTCCAGATTCTGTGTCGCATCAAACAAGTCATCTGCGGATGCGAACGGAAGTCCAGTCAGTTCTGCAATTTTCGGGCAGATATGCTGTAAATAGGAGTGGCTGACGTTGATTGCAGTTCCAATGGCAGTTCCCCCCATATTCAGGCGGTACATTTCTTTCTGAGCGTTTTCCAGACGATGGATATCTCTTTGGATCACGGAAGCATAAGCATGGAAAGACTGACCGAGTCGCATCGGCACAGCATCTTGAAGCTGTGTACGTCCCATTTTTAAAATGTGGTCAAATTGCTTTGATTTCTCTAACAGTGCATTCAAAAGCCGTTCCAGTTCTCTGAAAAGAGGAACAAGCAGTTTTAATACGGTTAGTTTTCCGGCGCTTGGAATGATATCATTTGTGGACTGAGCCATATTGACGTGGTCATTAGGATGTACATGCTGATAGGAACCTTTTGTTCCGCCAAGTAATTCGTCAGCACGATTAGCAATAACTTCGTTAGCATTCATATTTGCAGAAGTTCCGGCACCACCCTGAATGGCATCTACGATGAACTGATCAAAAAGTTTCCCCTCTAAAATTTCGTCGCAGGCAGTGCAGATCGCTTCGGACACTTCGCTGGAAAGTTCGCCCGCATTTTCATTTGTAAGTGCGGCAGCCTTCTTTAAAATGACGATGCTTTTGATAAACTCCGGATGGAGTGGTCTGCTTGTAATGGGAAAATTGTGCTTGGCGCGAAGGGACTGTACTCCATAATACGCATCAGCAGGGACTTCTAAAATACCTATAGAATCAGCTTCTAATCTTGTTTTCATAGTTTCTTTCCTCCGTAATCTCTTTCAAAACGCTGTCTGCCGGTAACATATACTTACAGACAAATTTCTTCTGACTTATATATAACACGGACAGAGAAAGGAGAAAAGGAGAAGAGAAAAAGTGTGAAAAGAAAGAAAAAATAAAGTATAAGTAGTTAGAAATGTTAATATGAAACGATAAAAACTTTATTTTTTTAAGAAAGATTTAGGAGAAAGTTTTTGGCAAAATTAGTAGAAAGGATTGTAATTCTTTGAGAAGTTCTCTATAATGGCAGGAAGGAGGAAGGATGATGGATCAGATAGACAGAGAGATCATGAATATGCTGCAGAAGAATGCGAGAATACCACTGAAGGCAATCGCACAGGAAGTACACTTGTCTATTCCTGCAGTTTCAGCGCGGGTAGAGCGATTGGAGCGGGAGAATGTCATCTGTGGATATACAATGATCGCAGATCCGGTGAAGATGGGATACCATATTACTGCATTTATCAATATGGAGTTAAAACCGGAACAAAAGGATGGATTTTGCAAATTTATCCGGGGGGTTCGGAATGTGGCAGAGTGCAATCATATTACAGGAGCCTACTCTATGTTGATCAAAGTACTGTTCCCAAGTACCATGGAATTAGATCGGTTTGTTGGAACGCTTCAGAAATATGGAAAGACACAGACACAGATCGTATTTTCTTCGATTGTAAGTGCAAGGAGTATAGGTCCGCTTGAGCAGGAGGAGTCGAAGAAAAAAGGATAGTCTTCAGAAGGAATAGAAAAAGATAAGAATAAGAATATATAAGGCGTCTGTAATAGAAGAGGCAGTTACAAAATGGAAAAAATCATTTTGTAACTGCCTTTTTCAGAAAATCTAGTTCTATTTTCCGCAAATACTGCATCCAAGCGCACATCCGGTTGGAGTTCCGGCGCATCCGCCCATAGCTGTTTCCCGCAGTTCGAATGGAAGGCTTTGCCCGACACGGTGCATAGCTTCTGCCATTTCGTCAAATGGAATCGGATGTTTCACACCACTTAATGCGAGCTCTGCACAGGTGATCGCATTTGCGACACCGATCGCATTCCGGCTTTGGCATGGGGATTCTACAAGACCTGCAATTGGGTCGCAGACGAGTCCGAGTAGATTGGAAAGTGCAAAGCTTGCAGCGTGAAGACACATCTCAGGAGTTCCCCCCATGATTTCAACGACAGCGCTGGCAGCCATTGCAGAGGCCGCGCCTACTTCTGCCTGACATCCGGCTTCCGCACCGGAGACAGAGGCATTTCGCATTAAGATATAACCAATCGCGCTTGCATTTAGAAGACCGTCGTAAATGCTGTTATCCGGAAGGGCATGTACTTCCTCCAGAGCGAGCAGGACACCTGGCAACACGCCTGAAGAACCGGCAGTTGGTGCTGCAACGATCAGTCCCATGGAAGCATTGACTTCAAGAACAGCCATACTGTAAGCAATTGCTTTTGATAGCATGGAACCACATACATTGTTTGGGGAGGAGGAATGCTCTGCTACTTTCTTTGCTTCTCCGCCGAGGAGACCGCCGATGGAGCGGACTGGTTCTTTTAAAGGCTTATGAACGGAATCTTTCATGATGACAAGCACCGTCTCCAGTTTTGTATGAATTTCTTCGGCAGAGAGACTGCCCATAGTAATCTCGCGCTGCTTCATGGCAGAAGAGATTGATATCTTTTCTTTTTGACATAAATCTAATAAATCTTGTCCTGAATAAAAATCCATAATGTCTCCTCCTACATCTGAATGAGCATCAGATCAGATACATGCTCATGTGTTTTGATTTTCTCTAATACAGACGATGGAATCGTCTCATCGGATTCTACAACGGTAAATGCATTGGCGCCTTTGTCCTCGCGGAAGAGACGCATAAATGCGATATTTACATTTTCTTCACTCAGACACTGGGTAATGTGGGCTACTACGCCTGGTTTGTCTGTCTGACTGACGATGAGGGTGCTGTATTCTCCCGTGAACTCTACATCGATCTGGTTGATCCGGACAATCTTCATCTTGCCCCCTCCAATCGATTCGCCGCGGATCGATAAGGTATGCCCGGTCACACCTACAAGATCAATGTCGGCAGTGTTTGGGTGATTCGTCATCGTTTTCTCATCAATGATATATTCGTATTCCACACCTCGCTCAGTTGCAATGGAAAACGCATCACGGATCCGTTCATCATCGGTAGAAAAACCGAGAATTCCCCCCAGCAGCGCGCGGTCAGTTCCATGTCCGTGGTAAGTTTTGGCGAAAGAGCCATAAAGGGTGAACGTTACTTTTTTCACTTCTTCCGGAAACATTTTTCTTGCGAGAAGTGCAATCGATACGGCGCCAGCCGTGTGTGAACTAGAAGGACCAATCATGTTAGGGCCGATCACATCAAATATACTTAAAAAGTTCATAAACTATCCTCCTGAGAGATTTTTTGCATAACTACTTATAGTATAGCATAAAAGGAGCAGGAAAATAAAGAACCGGGAGCAGAATTTGTTGAGAGATTGCGAGGAACTGTTCCAAGGATAGAAAAGAGGGTCGGATTCCAAAAGTGTAAAAAGAGAGTGAAAAAATCGTCGGATAGCACAAAAGAGATATGGCAAAATAACCAAAATATGATAAGCGAAACTATGAAGAATATACAAAAAGACGAAGTGAAAGGGGAAATTGATTGACAGTATCATCACATGTATATAGAATGTAAATATGTTTATAGAGTCGGATGATAAATTCGAGAGAGACTACACGGGAAACCGATGTGGCGCCGAAGGGGAAAGGAGTACCAAAGCTCTCAGGCAAAAGGATTGAATTTGGACGAGCTCTCTGGAGAACGCGAGTATGCGTACCGAAGAAGAAACTTATCAAATACGGAAGTTAAGAATGATAATTGAAGTAAAACATAAGGAAACTTTCAGGTTCGAGGACAGAGATGAACAAAAGTATAGGCGTGCTTTGTTTGTCTGTGTCTTTTTTTGTTCGCATTTTCCGGGAACAGGAACTGCAAAAGAAAGAGGAGGCAAAAGAATGGCAGTAATATCAGGGTTAGGGTTGTTGTTAGTCACACTGGCGGCATTTTCGCTGTTTAGTATGAAGGCACCGAAAGGATCAGAGGCGATGTCCGGAATGGCAAGTGCAGCGGTGGCTACATTTCTTGTGGAGGCAGTACACAGATATATTTCGGGCGACTTATTGGGAGTCAGCTTTCTAGGTGAAGTAGGAAGTACAGCCGGAAGCTTAGGTGGAGTTGCAGCAGCGATCATGGTACCGATCATGATGGGAGTAAATCCGGTATACGCAGTTGTTGCGGGGGCAGCGCTGGGAGGATATGGAATTTTACCGGGATTTATTGCAGGATATGTAGTTGGATTTGTTGCACCGCTTCTTGAGAAATATTTACCGACAGGGCTGGATGTGATTGTCGGAGCGCTCTGTGTGGCACCGCTGGCAAGAGGAATTGCATATATTTCCGATCCAGTTGTGAATGCAGCGATGGAACACATCGGATCTATGATCACAGCAGCGACAGATCAGTCACCGGTATTGATGGGATTTATGCTCGGAGGCTTGATGAAAATGATCTGTACCTCACCGCTTAGTTCTATGGCGTTGACGGCGATGCTTGGACTGACCGGACTTCCGATGGGAATTGCATGTATCGCATGTGTCGGTGGGGCATTTACAAACGGAATGATTTTCAAAATGCTTAAACTAGGGGATAAGAGCAGTACGATCGCAGTTATGGTAGAGCCATTGACACAGGCACACATTGTGACGCACCGAGACACGTTATGGAATACGAATTTGACGGCAGAAGAGCTCGTTACACTCACGAAATGCCGGTAGATGCATACACAGGTGAAGCAGTTGTTCTGAAGCTGGATGTTGCTCCGTGGACTCTGATCACAGGCGAACATCTGGATGCAGCATGTGAAGCATGCGGCTTCGATCCGAAAGATCTGGAAGGCAAAGTTCTGTGCCTGAACACAGGTATGCACCGTCTGTTCGATGACTCCAAGGCTTACTATCATTATTCCATCGGTACCGGTGTTGATGCAGGTAAATGGTTTGTTGAACACAAAGTTAAGTGCGTAGCTATGGACTCTCAGGCTCTGGACCACCCTCTGCACACTGCAATGGGCAACAACGGTATGACAAGAATGAACCTTCTGGGTGCAACCGGAAAGCCTATCACAGAAGAATACAAAGAACTGTTCGGTGAAGAAGCTTACGCTGAATTTGATAAGGAAGAATACATCAGAATTCATGGTCAGGAAGCATATGACGCGAAATTCGGCGATCTGGAAGCAATCGGCTGCTGGGGAACTTGGGAACCTTGCCACAAGGAAATGCTGGGTCACGGTATCGTAGGCGTTGAAAACCTGGGCGGCGATCTGGACAAGATTCCTGCAGGTAAAGTGTTCACTTTCTGCTGCTTCCCACTGAGATGGTACATGGGTGACGGTTCTATGGCTCGCTGCGCTGCACAGATCGATGAGGATCTGCTGTTGGATGTTCCTGAACGTACTTACGCTTACGGCGGAACCGGTTTCGGTACAGCAGAAGGCAACGGCGACAGCTGCCTCGAATACATGCAGAAATTATTCGGCTACAAGAAATAATCATTCTGCAAACTAACAAACTGTATAAACAACTTCAAGA
>ERZ826396.2885-NODE-2885-length-12778-cov-2.835102_pt1 | contig 12778 bp, 12 predicted proteins | sample MGYA00519926_ERZ826396 | MGnify/ENA primary metagenome ERZ826396 (study PRJEB31778, sample SAMEA3449230) | human gut metagenome | biome: human gut; feature: human-associated habitat; material: faeces | place: United Kingdom | collected 2010/2012 ...
TCGTGGTGGTGGACAAGGAGAAGTGCATCGGGTGCCACTACTGCTTCTTCGCCTGCCCGTTCGGCGTGCCGCAGTACACCGACGCCGGCATGGACAAGTGCGACTGCTGCATCGGCAATGGCGTGGAGCCGGGCGACACGCCACACTGCGTGGCCACGTGCCCGACGCAGGCGCTGCAGTTCGGCACCATGGACGAGCTGGCCGCGAAGGTGGGCGACAAGAAGGCCAAGCAGATGGCGGCCGACGCGAAGCCCTCGGTCGTCGTGTCGTGAAAATGCGATGCCGGGAGCGCGGGGCCGCGTGCCCCGAGGCGCTCCCGGCCGACATGACGGAAAGGAGGAACGACCATGGTTGAGTTGCAGACGACCTGGAGTTGGCTGCCGGCGATATACCTGTTTCTCGGCGGTTTGGGCGCAGGCGCGTTTCTGACGGTGTCCGTTCTGCGCCTGGCGAAGCCGGGACGGTTCAAGAAGACCGTGACGGGCGGCGTGTGGACGGCTGTGGCGGCGCTGGCCATCGGATTGCTGGCGCTCGTGTCCGAGGTGGAGAAGCCCTTCCAGGCTATGATCCTGTTCAAGAGCTTCGTGAACGGTTCGTCGTGGATGACGGTGGGTGCGTGGCTTCTGTTGGTTACGTTCGTCGTGTTCGTGCTGAGCGCGCTGTTCACCACCGACAAGATAGCCGACTGGCTGGGCTCGGCGTGCAAGCCCCTCGGGCGGGCTCGCGCCGGCATCAACAAGGTGCTCGCGGTGATTGGGATACCGCTCGCGCTTGCAGTGGCGGTGTACACCGGCGTGCTCCTGGGCGCGGCGCCCGCTATCCCCCTGTGGGGAACGTGGCTGCTGCCGGCGCTGTTCACCGTATCGGCGCTCGATACGGGCGTGGCGGCTGTGTCTATCTTCGCGGCTGCGATGGATCGCGATGAGGGTATCGAGCGTGTGCGTGCGACGTTGGAGAAGGCGGTCATCGGCCTGGTGGTGTTGGAGGCCGTGGTGCTGGCGGCGTTTGTGCTGACCATGCAGGGCGCCGGCGCCGACGAGGCCCGGGCGATCGGGCTGCTCACAGAGGGCGCGCTAGGCGTGCAGTTCTGGCTGCTCGTGGTGGCCGTGGGGCTTGGGTGCCCGCTCATCGCGGCTATCACCCAGCTTGTGGCGTCGAGACAGAAGGGCAAGGTTGGCCCTGCTGTGCCGGTGGGAGGAGCCGCGTGCGCGCTCGTCGGTGGGTTCACGCTGCGCTTCGTTGTGCTGGCTGCCGGCCTGCATGCCGCACTCGTCAGTCCGGCGGCGCTGCAGGCAGCGCAGGGCGCGCTGATGCTGATTTCGTAGACGATTGTTGAATGGGGGCGCCCGCCTCGGCGGGCGCCCCGCGAGGGGGGGGGGGATCATGGACGCATGTGAACGCATTGCCGAGGTCGAGGCTCGAGAACTTACATACTCGCTCCTGTCTCGCCTGTTCTTGGAAGAGGTTTCGGAGGACTTTCTCTCGCGACTTGCCGAGGAGTCGCTTCCGCTTGAGGGCGAACTCGGGCGCTATGCGGCCGAGCTTCCAGGGGCGGATTTAGCGGCGTTGCGCGCGGAAGCGGCGGCCGAATTCGCGGCGCTGTTGCTGAATATGTCGGCCGACCCCGTGTTCCCGTATGAGTCGGTGTATACAAGTGCCGAGCATCTGCTTATGCAGCGATCGCGCGATGAAGTGCTTGCTGCGTATAGATCGCAGGGATTTGAGCGCTCGGGCGAACTGAACGTTCCCGAGGATCACGTCGGTATTGAGCTGGAGTTCATGGCGCGTCTGTGTTGTAAGGAGGCTGAAGCGCTGGCTGCTAACGATGGGGCTGGAGTCGATGCGGCGCGTGTTGCGCAGCAGGATTTTCTGCGCGACCACCTGCTGGTTTGGATTCCGCAACTCTGTGATGATCTGGAGAAGCGCGCGAAGCCGGGCTTGTACCGTGGCCTAGCCGAGACGGCACGTCAATTCCTTGTGTTCGAGCGCGAGGAATTGGGTGTCGGGTAAGGGCGATGTTCCGCCTCAACAGCTGACGTCTACTCGCGGGTCCCGCGCGGTCGGCCTTCCCTCCCTCCCGGGCTGGCCGCGTGTGGGGCTTCATGCGCTTTGCGACCCTGCGCGGCAGGCGGGGCCGAGAATGCTATCATATGACGATACTACTTGGCGAATGAAGGTGGGGACTATCCGAGCGTGAGTGCCGCCAACCAAACCGTGCAGATTACCATCGACAGCGACAGCGGTATCCCGCTGTGGCTCCAGTTGCGCAATCGCCTGATCTATCTGATTGCCTCGGGCAGGTTCCAGGCGGGCGACAAGCTGCCGACGGTGCGCGAGCTAGCCGTTGACCTGGGCATCAACTACAACACGGTAAGCAAAGTGTACCAGGATATCGAGCGTGACGGCTACATCGTTTCAAAACGCGGCAAGGGCACGTTCGTGGCAGACCAAGGGCCCGCCCAGGCAGAAGAGGCCAAGACCGAAGTTGATTTTCTGACCGACGAGTTCATACGCCAGTGCAGGGAGCTGGGCGTTCCGCGTCACGATATAGCCGACGTGCTGCAGCGAAGGCTGGCGGCGGCAGCCGAATAGCAAGACGTTCGAGGGGAGCAGCGATGGGTTTGTTCAGACGGTCGAAGGGCGAAGCAGAGGCTGACGCCTCCCGCAAGGTGGCCGAGACCGAGCTCGAGGCCAACGACGCCTCCCGCGGAGGCGTTTACCTGTTCTTTCTGGCTATGTTCGCCGCAGGGTTCCTCGCGGTGCTCTTCGCGACGTTCGCGTGGGTGTCGCCGCTGACCATCGCCGCATCTGTGGTGGCCGGGTTCGTGCTGGCCACGTCGGTGCGGGTGGTGCCCCATTGGGAGCGCGTGGCTATCCTGCGTTTCGGCAAGTTCAACCGCATAGCCGGCCCAGGGCTGTACTGCTGCATCCCGTTTGCGGAGTACGCGGCCATCCACGTGGACCAACGCATCATGACAGCCTCGTTCTCCGCCGAAGCCGCGCTCACAGCCGACCTCGTGCCGGTGGACGTGGACGCCATCCTGTTCTGGATGGTGTGGGATGCCGAGAAGGCGTGCCTGGAGGTGGAGAACTACCCGAAGGCCGTGCTGCGTTCGGCCCAGACGGCCATGCGCGACGTCATCGGCCAGCTCAACCTGGCCGACATATCCCTGCGTCGCAAGCAGATCGATCGCGACCTCGAGGATATCCTCGGCAAGAAGTGCGAGCAGTGGGGCGTGACCGTCATGTCGGTTGAGATCCGCGACATCATGATCCCCAAGGAGTTGCAGGACGCGCTGTCGAAGGAGGCCCAGGCCGAGCGCGAGCGCAACGCCCGCATCATCCTGGCCGAGGTGGAGAAGGACATCTCCGAGATGTTCGTGGAGGCTGCCGAGGTGTACGACCGCAACCCCCGCGCCATGAAGCTGCGCGCCATGAACCTGGCCTACGAGGGCGCCAAGGACTCGAAGGGCGTGCTGCTCGCGCCCAGCGCGCTGGCGGACGGCTTCAACGTGGGGCAGGTAGGCGGGGGAGAGTAGGACCTGCGCAGCCCGTCGTCGCTGCGGATTTCCAAAAGGTGTATTCGCCAACTGTCCTAGTATCATAGGTCACTGCTTCATGCTATGATGTCGACAGCGTGTCGACGTGGCAGGATAGGGGGCTTAAGGACGTGGCCAGCTCGTACATCGCGTGGTACCTGTTCTTGGCGGGCGCAGGCGGCGGCGCCTTCGTCATCGGCGCCTTCGTCGACCTGGCACTCCGCTTCAAGGATCCTGCCTGTCTGGCACGTGTGAGTTCTGTGACCGACGCGGGTCTGGTGGCTGGCCCGGCGCTCGTTGCGCTCGGCAGCGTATTCCTCGTTCTCGACCTGGGTGCACCCGAGCGGGCGTTCGCGGTGTTCCTGTCGCCGGTTACGAGTGTGCTTGGGTTCGGCGCCTGGTCCGTCGCTGTGTTCTGCTTCGCGGCGGTCGGGGCGCTCGTGATGGGTATCGTGCAGGACACCCGCACAGGACGTGCCGTTGAGTTCGTTTTGCAGGTTGTCGCCATGGCGGCCGCGTTGTGCGTCATAGGGTATTCGGGCGTGTTCTTGTCGCTGTGGCCAGCCGTACCGTTCCTCAATACTCCGTTCGTGCCGGTGCTGTTCACGGCCTCGGCCCTGGCAACGGGTGCCGCGGTGCTCATCGTGGTGGGCTTCTGCCGCCAGAATCGTCCCGAGGTCGAGGAGGGTCTTGGCGGGCTCGTGATGCTCGACCTTATGCTCGTCGTGGTGGAGGCCGGGGTGCTTGCGGCGTTCTTGCTGGCGAGCGCGCAGGCGGGAGATGCGGTAGGAGCGTCGGCCGATGCGCTTATGACGGGCCGTTTCGCCGGCGCGTTCTGGCTGGGGGCGGTGGGACTCGGGTTGGCCGCTCCCTTCGTGGTAGACGTGGCCAGCCGGCGATCCTTCGATCCGCTTGTGCTCGCCATAGGATCGTGCTGCACGCTGGCGGGCGGCATCTGCCTGCGCTACGTACTGCTTTTGGCCGCCGTCCGGTTCAACCTGGTGGGGATGACCCCGCTGCCGTTTTGGTTGTGAGTGTTTTTCATGGGAGGGCACGCGTGCATGGTACCATGGAGATTGCTATGACCGACACGATCATCGACAAGGACGTCGCTATGGACGCCATGGGCCAGTTTCAAGTGGACGATAACAGCGACATTCCCATCTGGATTCAGATCCGCAAACGCCTCGTATACCTTATTCGCTCCGGCAAGCTTGACGAGAACGAGCGCCTTCCCTCCGTGCGGGAGCTCTCCGTGCAGCTCGGGGTCAACTACAACACCATTAACAAGGTGTACCAGGACCTTGAGCGCGACGGGTTCATCTTCACGCGGCGCGGCAAGGGTTCCTACGTGGCCGAACGCACGGCGTACGAGGCGCTGGACATCGACGACGAGGTGGAGGCGCTTGCAACGGATTTGGTGGGCCGCGCTTTCGAGAAGGGCATGGAGGCGGACGACCTCGTCGATTTGGTACGGGAGAAGATCGTGCAGCTCACGGGGCGGGCCCGGTAGGCGGGGCCGCAGGCGCCGCCGCGGGCGGCAGGAGGGGTTGGTCATATGCGCAGCAGGAAGCAGGCCGAGGGTGCCAAGGTGCCCGCAGCGGGGCGCCGGGCGCCCGAATTCTCGGGTCCCAAGGCGAAGAAGACGTCGAGAAACGGCGTGTATGCATTCTCTTTCACGGTATTCGCGGTGGTGTTCTGCCTGGTGATTGCTCTTTTCAGCTCCATGCTGTCCGTGCTGGTGGTCTTGGGCGCGGCCGTTGTCGCCACACTCGCCACCTTGAGCGTGCGCGTGGCACCCCAATGGGAGCGTGTGGTGGTGCTCAGGCTGGGTAAGTTCAGTCGCGTGGCCGGACCGGGGCCTTATTTCGTCATCCCTATTATCGAGCACGTTGCCGCTCGTGTCGACCAGCGCATCATCACCACGGCGTTTGTGGCCGAGGAGGCGCTCACGGCAGACCTCGTGCCACTCGACATCGACGCCGTGCTGTTCTGGATGGTGTGGAATCCGAAGGATGCGTGCGTGGGGGTGGAGGATTACTGGTGGGCCGCCCAGACGGCTTTACGTGACGCGGTGGGCCGCATTAACCTCGCGGAGGTGGCCACGCGTCGCGCGCAGATCGACCATGAGGTCAAAGAAATTCTCGACGAGAAGACGCGCACCTGGGGCATTACCGTGGTGTCAGTGGAGATTCGAGACATTGCCATCCCGCCCGATTTGCAGGACGCGATGTCGAAAGAGGCCCAGGCCGAGCGCGAGCGCAACGCACGCCTGCTCTTGGCGGAGATAGAGAAGGACATCTCCGAGATGTTCGTGGAGGCTGCCGAGGTGTACGAGGGCAGCGACAAGGCGCTCCAACTGCGCACCATGAGCCTGATCTACGAGAGCGTGAAAGACAAGGGCGGCTTGGTCATCGCGCCGAGCGCTTTTGGCGAGGCATTCAACAATATCGAGAAGTTCCTCAAGTGAGTTTGGCTTAAGCGCCCTGGCTGCCGCGATGCCGACGTCGATGGATGTTGCCTTCGGCTTCCTTGTCCTGAAGGGAGCACGGGGGCTACTGACCGATGTTGCAAGTGTTGCAGATAGACCGCTATAAGAAGATAGAATAATCAATCTGATTGACTGTCATAGTAGACCATGATACTCTGACACCAATGAAACTGGCGTATGTTCGCCGGGGGAGGGGGTACCATGGGCGAGGTCTTCATCTCTTACTAGCAGAATTCCAACGACTAATTTCAAAAGTGCAAATCGGGGTACTGCCTCGGTTGAATTCGCACATGCTCATCCGGCCAAATGGTTCGCCCGGTGGCCGGTGGGCGAAGTGCTGCCAAGTGTTGACCTGCGAGAACGCTAGGAGAAAGGATGGTGGGCGAAAGGGCGCTGCAGGTGCGCCCCGGCAACGAGCAATGTGAGCGATGTAGAGGAGGACGAGGAGGAAGCGATGAGCAAGGAGAGCGTGAGCATCAGTCGCCGCGGCTTCGTGGCGGGAGCGGGTGCGGCGGCGTTGGGCGCCGGTATGGCTGGCACGATTGCCGGTTGCGCGCCGAAAGGTGAGAAAAAGCCGGACGAGGCGTCATTGTCGGTTCAGCAAGCCTACGATCCGGAAGCCGGGGAATGGATTCCTACGACATGCAACATGTGCTTCAACAACTGCTCGATCAAGGCGCGCGTCATCGATGGCGTGGTGGTGGAGTTGACGGGGAATCCTGACAGCTCAATCGGTCGTGGACATATCTGCGGCAAGGGCGCTGCGGGCATCATGCAGCTCTATGATCCCAACCGTGTGACCAAGCCCTTGAAGCGAACCAATCCCAAGAAGGGCTTCGACGAGGATCCGGGTTGGGAGGAGATCAGCTGGGACGAGGCCTACGAACTGGTGGACAAACATGTGAAGGAGGCTATCGAGCGCAGCGGCCCTCACGCCGTTACCGGCATGTCCATGGTGGCTAGCCAGATAGGTTCGCTTGTGCGTCACACGGCGCTTGGCGTGATCTACGGCAATGCCGAGGGCAGTTGCTCGGACATCTGCGGTGCGGGCGTCCATCAGCTCGAATACTTTTTTACCGGAACAGGCAATGCACGTCCCGACTACACCAACTGCAACTACGTCATCCAGTTCGGAACCAATGCTGGAACGGCCACGCGACATGGTTTCAATATGACTGTCGAGCCGTTTGCCGAGCGTCGCAAGAATGGGTTGCGCCATGTGGTTTTCGATCCCCATATGGGCGCTGCGGGAGAAAAGGCGGATCTTTGGGTGCCTCTGCGTCCCGGTACCGATGCTGCCGTTGCCCTTGCTATTGCCTATGTGCTTGTGCATGAGGAGAATCTCATTGATAGGGAGTTTCTCACGAACCGAACCAACGGTCCTTCTCTCGTTGACTTGGAAACCAAGCGTATCGTCTTCGACGAGAAGACGGGGCATTCGCTTTATATGGACGCTGACGGCGCGGCAAAACCCTACGACCAATGCAGTGCGCCTCAGCTTGAGGGCTCTTTCGAGGTAGACGGCAAGCAATGTTCCACGGGTTTTACCCTGTACAAAGAGCATCTAAGGACTTATACCCCCGAGTACCAAAAGGGGATAACCACGGTGCCTGCCGCTACGGTTCGCCAGATTGCCAAAGAGCTCGGAGAGGCGGCCTGTATCGGGCAGACCACCCAGATCGACGGGGTGACGTTGCCCTACCGACCTGCGGCCGTGGATGCATTTTCCGGCATCACGCGCCACAAACATGCTTTTCTTACCTGTTGGGCTGTGTTCAGCTTGAATAACCTTATCGGCGCGACGAACGCGGTCGGTGGGTTCTGCGGCTTCGATCCCATCTGCAATGGTTGGACAGACAGCAATCCGAATATGTCGTGGCGTCCCGGACTGTGGGAGCCCGAGGGTCTCATCGACTGTGCAGGGCTCTTGCTCGCGTTCCCCAACTCCTACTATAAGAAGGTTTACGAGAGTGACTATACGCCCACAACCATGGGCATGATGGAGCTGCAGCCCATCTCCGAGGACAACCACTTCGAGCATATCGCCCAAGCGCATCCTGATCTGTACCACACGCAAGCGGCCGAGGTGGCTCTCTGCTACGCGTGCAATCCTATCAAGTGGTGGGGCAACTACGATGAGCAGGCCGAGATATTCAAGGGCTACCAGTACGTGGTGGGCATCGATATGTTTCTGAACGAGTCGTCCTATTTCTACGATGTGTTCCTGCCCGAGTGCTGCTATCTTGAGCGCACCGAGCCGCTGCCGCACGCCTCAGGCAACCATCGCGTCATCGGTGGTTTGGAGAATCCATGGACCGTGCCCGTGTGGCAGAAAGTTGTCGAGCCGAAGGACGGAGCGCCGTCGAGCTGGGAGCTTTTTAGCGAGCTCGCCAGTCGTGCCGGTAAGAACGCCGAGTTCATTGCAACGCTCAACGGCATGTTCCGCGTTAAGGACGAGTACTCCGTGCCGCTCGATCAGAAGCTTGACGTAGAGGCCTTTGCCGACTCTATTCTGAAATCAAACATTGACGAGAAGCACGACTTCGCATGGCTTAAGGAGCATGCGGTGTACGATCATCCGCGAACGGTGGACGAAGTGTACATCTGGGCGAACGGTGATCCAGGACGCGTGCCCCTTTACTTTGACTTCATGCTGGAAGCGAAGGGAAAGGTAGAGGCTAAGGCGGCTGAACTGGGCATACCATGGGAGACCGAGGACTATCAGGCTCTGCCCGATTGGAAGCCCGGCTGTGGGCATGAGGTGGTCGATCCCGCCTTCGACATTTTGCCCGTGTATTACACCGACGCTATCAATACCGACTCGTGGCTCATGGAGAACCCTTACATCAATGAGATCAACGAGGCCAATCCCTATGGTTACACCATCGAGATCAACGCCGCTACGGCTGCGGCGAAGGGGCTTGCCACCGGCGACAAGGTGCGGCTCGTCACTACCGAAGGCGTATCGGTTGAGGGGGTGCTGGCCACGTCTGAGGGCGTGCACGCAGAGTGTGTGGCCGTCATCGGTGGACATTGGGGCTCTAAGTCGGCCTATATGCCCAATGCGAAGGACAAGGGAGTTCCTGTGGTGCATCTTGTTCCCGGTCAGACTCCTGACCGCATGGACCATGTGTGTTCGGCGTTCGACCAGTGCGTCCGCATCAAAATCGAGAAGATCGCGTAGAGGGGGTGAGAACCATGACGTACGGAATGCTTATCGATTTGAAGAAATGCGTCGGTTGCCATGCGTGTGCGGTGGCCTGCAAGGAAGCGCATGGAACGCCTCCTGCTGTGATGAGGTCGCATGTGGAGCGTGCGTTCGAGGGAACGTACCCTCAAGCGGTGAAGCATGTTGTGCCCATGTTGTGCATGCATTGCGAAAATGCACCGTGTATCGCGGCCTGTGCCGTGGAGGGTGCTACGTACAAGCGCGATGACGGTATCGTGATGATCGACAAGGAGAAGTGCATCGGTTGCAAGGCGTGCATTACGGCCTGCCCCTATGCGGCCCGGTACTATGTCGAGAGCGAGGGCGGCTATTTCGGTTCCGAGCTCAATGAGTACGAGGCTCTTATGTATCCCACCATGCCCAAAGGCTCGGTCGACAAGTGCACATTCTGCGTCGAGCGAATCGATGCTGGCAAGGGCGAGGTGCAAGCGTGCGTGGCTGCCTGCCCGGCCGGCGCGCGCGTGTTCGGTGACTTGGAAGAGCTCAAGAAGCAGGCTGTAGAGAAGGATGGCTTCCAGCTTTTGCCCGAAGAGGGCACGAACCCGGCCGTGTGGTATGTGCCGAACGTGAGGAACGAGTAAGAGAGACCTACTCCCTTCCCTCCCTGGGGCGGCAGGCATCGTGGCTGGTTTGCCGCCCTACTGTAGGGAAACGACGATGGTGACGGAGAGGGGGATGCGCGATGAGGCACGTGAGCAATGCGATCATGGAGGTTTCCCGATCGCGAGAGAACGCGCATGCGGTGTTGCTCGTGGAGCGTTTCGACGGCGGGCGGTTCGCCGAGCGGCCCGACTTCGTCGTGCAGGAAGTGAGCATCGAGGTGTTCTTGGACGGTCGCCCGACCTTTCGCGGCACCTGCTCTCCGTGGGATGTCGAAGACCTCGTGGTGGGGCGCCTGTTCTTGGAGGGCGCTATCGTCGAGATGGACGACGTCGTGTCGATTGAGGTCGATTTGGAGGGCGGGCGTGTTGATGTGCTCACCCGCCCGCGTGGCCGTCGGACCGGGGACGGGTGCGTCATCGTGCCATTTGGCAGCCTGCCGGGGCGTGCTCCGGCAGGCGTGCCGGTCGCGGCGCGCCCGCTGTCCGACATGCAGGTGGCGGCTGCCACGGTGAACGCTGCCATCGCGCTGTTGGAGCGCCAGTCGCTCTTGTTCAGGAAAACGGGCGGTGTGCACAGTGCTGCTTTGGCCGACATGCGTGGTCGCGTGCTGGCTTGGCGCGAGGATATCGGCCGACACAGCGCCTTGGATAAGCTCGTCGGCTGGTGCGTGTGCTCTGGCGAGCGTGCGGCCGAGTGTATGGTGCTGTTCAGTGGGCGTGTGCCGCTAGAGATCGTGGCGAGAGTGGCCGCGCTCGGCTGTCCTCTTGTAGTGTCGCCCGGAGCTCCTACAAACCTCTCCATCGAGCTTGCCGAGCGAAGCGGCCTTACCCTTGTCGGTTTCGCCAAGCATGGTCGCTTCAACGTGTATTCCCACCCCGAGCGTATTGTGGAATGGGAGAGGTGAGGCTTCCGAGGTTGACGAAGCCTTTTTCAAAGCCGATTGAGCGTTGCCTTGCAGAGTTCCACCAGCGGGCGCTCCAGATGCTCGCGTAACTCGTCGGCTCCTGGAGCAGCCTGCGCGTCGTCGAAAGCGCCATCAAGGTTGTCCAGCACGTCTTGGGCGAGTTCCGCCATGAGCTCCACGCAGGCGGCTTCGCCGAGGCCGAAGCGCGAGAGGTCATTGGCCTGGGCATAGCGCTTGAGGGCGTTTCGCGAGGTGTGGCCAACCCTGTTCTCGCCTCCGATACTCATCGCCAGACGCGCTTTGCGTCGCAGCTCGTCGTAGGCGAGGCCGGAGGCGACGTCGTAAAGAGGGGCCACAAGGGCATCGCGTCCAGTGCCGAGTAGCAGCGAGAAGTTCTTAGCATGGGCATCCGGCGCTCCGATGAGGCAGTTGAAGAACAGCATCGCGGTGAATAGGTGGACGTTTCTCGCTGCTTGCGTGGTCGAGCTTATGATGCGGATGATGTCCGACGCTCCCGGACCTCCGTATTCGGGGTACTTGTTCTCGGGGAGTATGCCGAGTATCTGGCAGAAATCTTCCTGATGGAGACGCACGATGCGGCCGTCCGGCGCCTTCACGCGGTCATAGCGCTCGATAACGATAGCGGGCTCGCCCTCGAACACTTCGTAGCTTGTGTTTGCGGCGGGAAGGCCGCACCGGCTGGCAAGACGCATGCAGACGAACTCGTTCAGGGCCTGCAGGCGGAAGCCATGCACGCCGTTTTTGAAGATGTGGGTCGTTGGCGCTGAGCCATGGCAGGCGAACCATCGGCCGTCATGGCGTGCGAGTGCGAATTTTCCCTGGTTGCCGCCAAGGGACCAATGCTCGTGCGTGCCGAGCCACGAGTCTTCACGGTGTTCGCGCAAGGTGGCGAGTCGCCGCGCGATGGTTTCGTCATCAATGGGCTCGAGCTTCTCCTGACGTGTGGCGAGGATTGCGGTCTCGCAGGGTTTGCAGAACTGCACGGCGCCCGGGCAGTCGAGGCCAATATTCTCCAACAGGGAAAAGGGGTTGTCGCTTCGCACATCGAACTCGAGGCCGATGTTCCTGCGCACGCTCCTGTCGTCCGGCAGCAGCCCGAAAAGGAATGGCTGCACGACGCGATGGGGGAACGTGCGGTTGGACACGGGCATGGAGAACGACAGCGGGATGCCATCGTAATCAAGATCGTAGCGGAAGCTGATCTGGCCGCTGCTGCCTTGTGCGAGCTCTCCGGCAGGCTGGCCGCAGATGAAGACGAGCAGAGATGCTTCGGCCATGTCGGTCACCGCCCTTCTTGCGCATAAGCCGCTTGGCGCAAGGCCGCTCGAGCTATGTCGTCGTAGGCGTCTTGGTAGGACGGCTTCCGGTCATCTTCCACCAGCGGCGCGTGTGCGGTTTGGGCTGCGGGCCGCTGGCCCTCTTCCGGCTCCGACGGCCACGCGATCGATATCGTCATGCCGAGCGCTTCGAGAATACGGAGTGCCTTGTCGAAGGCGATGCCATCGGCATCGCCCATTTCCAAGCTCGTAATAAGCCGTCGCGATACCTGAGCCGCCTCGGCGAGGCTGGCTTGGGAGAGACCAAGCTGCAAGCGTCTTTTCCGCACGGCTTGGCCGAGGCGACGGGGAAGCCCGATGACGTCTGAGGGCATGGGATCCTCCTTGCGTGGTCGGAATGCATTCGTTGTTTATGCGCATTATACTGCACATAGAGAAAAGCGCAATATTTTGCTCATTACGATATGCGCACTATGTTGCGCATTTCGCGGGGCAGCTTTGCCTGCAAAACGAGGACGAGCCGCGTCGGCGGCTCGTCCTCGTTAGCGTGCGCGTTTTGCTGTGTTCTTAGAACCGCTCGGCGGCCTCGTGCTTCTCGCTCTTGGCGAAGCGGCTGTAGTCGTAGCCGCCGGTGCCGTTGCCCTTCTTGGAGCGCTGCTTCTTCGCGGGCTTGCCGCCCTCGCGGTACGGCTTGTCGAAGCTCTTCTCGCCGCG
>ERZ826396.2887-NODE-2887-length-12775-cov-4.836478_pt1 | contig 12775 bp, 10 predicted proteins | sample MGYA00519926_ERZ826396 | MGnify/ENA primary metagenome ERZ826396 (study PRJEB31778, sample SAMEA3449230) | human gut metagenome | biome: human gut; feature: human-associated habitat; material: faeces | place: United Kingdom | collected 2010/2012 ...
AATACAATGAAAATTGTTGTTTGTATTAAGCAGGTACCTGATACAAAGGGCGGCGTGAAGTTCAAACCCGACGGAACGCTGGATCGGGCTGCAATGCTTACGATCATGAACCCTGACGACAAGGCAGGACTGGAAGCCGCTCTGAGACTGAAAGATCAGTACGGAGCAGAGGTTACCGTAATCACCATGGGACTTCCCAAGGCTGAAGAAGTTCTGCGTGAAGCTCTGGCTATGGGCGCTGACAAGGGAATTCTGGTTACCGACAGAGTGCTGGGCGGCGCGGACACCTGGGCAACTTCCCAGACCATCGCTGGCGCGATCCGTAACCTGGAATATGACCTGATCATCACCGGACGTCAGGCAATCGACGGAGATACCGCGCAGGTAGGACCTCAGATTTCTGAGCATCTTGGAATCCCGGTGATCTCCTATGCACAGGACATCAAGATTGATGGCGACAGCGTGATCGTAGAGCGTCAGTTCGACGACAGATATCATGTGCTGAAAGCGAAAATGCCCTGCCTGATCACCGCTCTCGGCGAGCTGAACGAGCCCCGTTACATGACGCCCGGCGGAATCTTCGATGCATATAAGCAGGAGATCACCGTATGGGGAAGAGCGGATCTGAAGGATGTGGACGATTCCAATCTGGGCCTGAAGGGATCCCCGACGCAGATCGCGAAGGCATCCGACAAGGTGAGAAAGGGAGCCGGACAGATGTTTACGTTTGACACTCCTGACGAGGCAGCTTCCTTCATTACTGAAAAGCTGCAGGAGAAACACGTTATTTAATAAAATAAGAAAAGTGTGGTGAATAAGGATGAATTTAGAAGAATATAAGGGAGTATTTGTCTTTGCCCAGCAGGTTGATAACGTAATCAGCGGTATCGCATTTGAACTGATCGGCAAAGGAAAAGAACTGGCAAAAGATCTGGGCTGCGAAGTGACGGCTGTGCTGATCGGTTCCGGAGTGAAGGGGCTGGCAGATGAACTGGCTGAGTACGGAGCGGACAGAGTGATCGTTGTGGACGATCCGGAACTGAAGGAATACAGAACGGAGCCCTATGCACATGCGCTGGCATCCGTGATCGAGAAGTATAAACCGGAAATCATGCTGGTTGGCGCTACCGCCATCGGCCGTGACCTGGGCCCCCGCGTATCCGCAAGGGTACATACCGGCCTGACCGCAGACTGCACACAGCTGGATATCGGAGATTTCCCGCTGAATCCCGTTCCTGGACAGGAGCAGAAGCACAATCAGCTGCTGATGACCCGTCCTGCGTTCGGCGGCAACACCATCGCAACGATTGCGTGCCCGAATTTCCGTCCTCAGATGGCTACCGTACGTCCCGGCGTTATGCAGAGAGCGCCTAAGGTGGAAGGTGCCAAGGCTGTAGTGGAAGAGTTCAATCCCGGATTTACCCCGGATAACAAATATGTTGAGATTCTGGATATCGTGAAGTCCGTTGTGGATACTGTTGATATCATGGATGCGAAGATCCTGGTATCCGGCGGCCGCGGCGTTGGAAGCCCGGAGAACTTCAAGCTTCTGGATGATCTGGCAGAGGCGATCGGCGGAACCGTAAGCTGCTCCCGTGCGGTTGTGGATGCGGGCTGGAAGCCGAAGGATCTCCAGGTAGGGCAGACAGGTAAGACGGTTCGCCCGAATGTATACTTTGCAATCGGTATCTCCGGAGCCATCCAGCATCTGGCAGGCATGGAGGAATCCGACCTCATCATCGCTATCAACAAGGATGAGACCGCTCCGATCTTTGAAGTTGCTGACTACGGAATTGTAGGAGACCTGAACAAGATTCTCCCGATCCTGACCCAGCAGATCAAAGAGGCGAAAAAGGCGAGCAAGTAAGAAGCATATGAATTTTGAGAGGAACGTTGCCGAAAGCTGGACCTGGCCGGAGGCAGCGTTCCTTTTCTTGAGCGATATTTGACCCGCAGGGCGCGCCTGTCCGGCGTTTGGAAATGAGGAAAGGATGGTGTAAAATGAAGGATTACATAATCAGCTGCTGTTCTACTGCAGATCTTACGGAAGAGCATTTTCGGGAAAGAGGGATCCATTATATTTGCTTCCACTATGAACTGAACGGAAAAGAATATCCGGATGACTGCGGAAAGTCCATGGACTTTGAGACATTTTATAAGGCGATGGATGAAGGGGCGGATACGAAGACGTCCCAGGTGAATGTGGAAGAGTTCATGAGCTACTTTGAAGGATTTTTGAAAGAGGGCAAGGATATCCTGCACCTGTGCCTTTCCTCAGGAATTTCCGGCGTGATTAATTCGGCCCTGGCCGCGCAGAAAGAGCTGGCAGAGAAGTATCCGGAACGGAAAATCTACGTTGTGGATTCCCTGGGGGCTTCTTCCGGATACGGGCTTTTGATGGATCAGCTGGCAGACCTGAGGGATGAAGGAATGTCCATCGAGGAGTTGGCGGCCTGGGCGGAAGAACATAAGCTGGAAATGAATCACTGGTTTTTCTCAACGGATCTGAAGTTCTACATCAAGGGCGGAAGGATTTCCAAGACCGCCGGTTTCGTGGGAGGAATGCTGGGGATCTGCCCGCTTCTGAACATGGATGATGCCGGCCGGCTGATCCCCAGGGCGAAGATCCGCAGCAAGCGCAAAGTGATTCAGGCGATCGTGGACAAAATGGAGGAATGCGCGAAGGACGGTCTGGACTATTCCGGAAAATGTTATATTTCTCAGTCCGCCTGCATGGAAGATGCGAAGGCCGTGGCCAGCCTGGTGGAGCAGCGTTTCCCGAAGCTGTCCGGCAAGGTGGAGATCAATTATGTAGGAACCACCATCGGAAGCCATACAGGCCCCGGAACCGTGGCGCTGTTCTTCTGGGGGAAGAAGAGAGAGGCGTAAAGGCATGGCAAAGAATAAAGAGATCAAGACGAACGCCATGCGGATCCTGGATCGCATGAAAATTCCTTATTCGCATTATACTTATGCGTGTGACGAATTCGTGGACGGGATCTCGGTGGCGGATATGCTTTCCCTTCCCCATGAAAAAGTGTATAAAACGCTGGTGGCCCAGGGGGCTTCAAAAGAATACTATGTGTTCGTGATCCCGATCGAGGCGGAGCTGGATCTGAAGAAGGCGGCGCGGGCCGTAGGTGAGAAATCCGTGTCCATGATCCATGTGAAGGAGATCAACGCAGTCACAGGGTACGTCAGGGGCGGCTGCACGGCAGTGGGGATGAAGAAGCAGTACCGGACGATAATCGATCAGAGCGCCCAGGGGCTGCCGTCCATGATCGTGAGCGGCGGCCGGATCGGTTCCCAGATTGAACTGGAACCGGAGAATCTGCGCAGGGCAGCGGAGGCGTCTTTTGAGGATGTGACAGGATAGAATAGATGTTTTTTCAGAGTCATCTTTTAGAAAGGGGCTATCGGGAAAAGGATAGCCCTAAACGGGGTAGGGAGTGATTCGTACGAGTCACTCCCTACCCCGTAAAATTCATCCACTAAAAAGAAAAAGATGACGAACGACAACCATCTTTCTCTCCATTCCATATTTTATGGAACTATGTCAAGCAAAGATTATTATGACGACTTTATGTGAAACAACTCGATGATTGAGGGAATCATTTTAATCTGTAATAGCAAATGGTCTTCCCGGCACCCTCCCGTTTCAATTCGCCGGATGCCACTAATTTCCGTAGCGCCCCTTCGATGGAGCTGATGCTGAGTGAAGGGCATAATTCACGAATGTCCTGTTTGGTAAAACGGCCGATTTTCTCCATGGTGGCACGACGTACCATTTCAAGGGCCGGGAGTTTGGTTTCCACCAGAGCAAAGCGATCTTCAAAGTCCTTATAGGCGGAAAGGATGGTTCCCAGCAAATACTTGATGAACGGCACCACGTCTTCGCTGCCTTCATGCCATCCAATCTGTACCTGTCCCAAGACATCATAATAGAGGTCCTTATTTTTTGCGATCTTAGCCTCCAGAGAGATATATTTGCCCACATAAAACCCACTGCGATAGAGTAGCAGCGTGGTCAGCAGACGGCTCATTCTGCCGTTTCCGTCATTGAAGGGGTGAATGCAGAGGAAGTCGTGGATGAACACGGGAATAACGAGCAGCGGCTCCACTTCCATGTTCCCAATGACCCGATTGTATTCTTCGCATATCCTGTCCAGTGCCTCCGGTGTTTCATAGGGAGTCAGGGGCGTGAACAAAGTCTCTACATGGCCGTCTGGATGGGTGGCGCTGATATAATTCTGCACTCGTTTGGTCTTGCCCGCCATGGGATTGTTCATGTAGCTGTAGAGGATCTTGTGGAGCTGCAGGATGTAGTTCTGGTTGATGGGGATGGCATCGAAGTTCTCGTGGATAAGGTTCAGCACGTCCCGATAACCTATGATTTCCTGTTCATCCCGGTTCCTCGGCGTTGTTTTCTCCTCCACCAACTGCCGGATGCGGGTGTTTGTGGTCACAATGCCCTCAATGGCATTAGATGCCTCGGTGCTCTGCACCTTTGCAATCTCCACCAGTTTTTCCAATTTCTCTGGCCGCTGTTTCAGATACAGTTCCTGCTTTCCGGCTTCTTTGTAGATCGCTGCGACCAGGCCCAGAACCTCCGAGTCCCACTTCTGTTCCCGGATCGCGGAGTAGTCAAATTTACGCATACCCTTATCCCTCCCGCTATTCCCTTAAATTTTAACATATAATAAGGGAAAGTTCAATTCTCGAAGAATACTTTCCCTTATCAGTATATTAATTTTAAGGGATATCATACATCTGTAAGGGAAATTGCTCCTGTTTCCGTCATAGGTCTGCGCCTATGGTGCTTTTCACATCCCCACAGTCTTTTGAATTGAATAACTGCTCCGATTCTCCCCTGTAGCGATCTTCCGATGGAGGTTAAGTAACCCTTGCTTCAGCTGCTCTCCGGTTCCTTCTCCTCGCCCCCACTTCTTTGACAGGAAATTAGCATCCGCAGAAAACGGTAAACCATTGGTTGCATCGATTGTAACCGCAGTAAACCAGATTCCTCACAAACCCAGGTTTCATGCGGGTTTGCGGGCTGCCCGTCAGTCTAATGGCTTCATCGAGGGAAATTTTGGATACGGTGGAAGTTTTGACGGAGAAAAGGTTCCGCGCGCAGCCGGTGGATTAGTTCAATGTGTTGTGGTTGGCATAGTCCTTTGTATATAAAACAACGAAATGACGAAAAAAGTAAAAAGAATATAAAAAAATACACACATATTACAAATTGCAGCGCATATCTTCCATTAATCTGTTGTATAAAATGCAATATACTTATTTTGAAAGAGATAGGAAGGGAGGTGCTGCTACCGATGGAATTTATTCAGACAGAAGGAAATCAGTTTTTCCTGAACGGGGAAAAAATCATTCTTCGTGGATGGGCTCTTGGTTCCTGGATGAATGTTGAACATTTTATGATTGGACTGCCAGGAACAAATTCCATGATTTTGGAGGCTTTTGAAGAAATTTATGGAAAGGAGAGGGCAAAACAATGGCTGGATTCGATGCTGTCCAATATGGTCGGGGAAAAAGACATCCGTTATTTAAAGAGCATAGGAATCAACTCAATCAGGATTCCGTTTGGCTACCATTATTTGATGGATGATGCTGAGCCTGAAGTTTTAAGAGAAGAGGGGCTGAGGCATTTGGACAGGGTGATAAAGCTGTGTGCGGAAAATGAACTGTATGTCATCTTGGATCTTCATTCCGTGCCCGGGGCACAGAATACGGACTGGCATTCCGATAATGGGACGGGACAGGCTTTATTCTGGGAATATCGGTGCTTTCAGGATCAGGTAATCTGGCTATGGGAAAAGCTGGCATCAAGATATGCGGATAATCCGTGGATCATCGGATATGATGTCATCAATGAACCGCATTATAAGCTGAGCGGAGAACAGATTAATGGATTTTACAGAAGGTTGATTGCTGCTATCAGGAAACAGGATAAGAATCACATTCTTTTTCTGGAAGGAATTGATTTTGGAAGAAATTTTGCGCCGTTGGAAGATTATGAAGATCCACAGATCGCATATACCGTCCATTTTTATCCGTTTGTTTTGCAGGAAGATGTTTTGAACCCGCAGATGGATGAAGAACGGCGTATATATATATTTCGTGAGATTTTTGAAAAACAGATAAAGGATGTAACAAGGTTTGGAAGACCGATCTGGTGCGGAGAATCCGGCTATGAAATTATGGATGGAATGGAGCCCTTTTATGCAAAGCTCTTGCTTCATAATATTTCAATCTGTGAAGAGCGGGAAATTTCCTGGAACCTCTGGACCTATAAGGATGCAGGAAGAATGGGAATAGTAGTACCGCAGAATGATTCGGACTGGATGAGCCTGCGACGCAGGATCGCCGAACAGTGGAGCCACGAATGGGAACAGAAAACCTCTATGGAAATTGTCCATTATATTGGAGATACTTATTATCATCCGATTGAAAACAGCCTGGCATATGATCTGGATTTTCGGATTCGTTCCATCCTGCATCGCATTGCTGTTGAACAGATATTAAAACCTATACTGAAGGAAATCCCGTGGGAAAAAATGAAAATGTATCCGGAAGATTTTTCCTTCGACCGCTGCAGAAAGAGAGAAGTAATTGTAGAGGCAATCAAAAAAGAGATTCAAGGGAGGGTGTAAGATGAAGAGAATGATGGCATTGGCAATATCCGCAGCTCTGTTCCTAGGGACATTGGCAGGATGTGGAAATCAAACCGTTGTAGAGAATGCGGAAGAAAGCGTACAGGGTACAACCGAGACGCAGACTTTAGCAGAACAGACAACGGAAGTACAGACGACACAGGATGAGGAGACACAAGAAGCAGGAACAGAAGGAACAGAACAGCTTTCTGCAGGGGTGGAAGATCCGTTCGGCTATGATTATGTAGACAAGGATGTGGAAGCAAATCTTACAGTTTACCGCTATTATGCGGATTCTGACAAAAATGATTTGGATTATGCAATGAATGTCATGCAGGAAAAATACCCGAACCTGACATTTACCATGGAGCATCGTACGGATTCGGAAGGGGATGCGCTCCGCACCTGGGCTGCAGTGGGGGAACTGCCGGATATTTTTGAGATAAATTCTTCTCAAGTATACGAGATGCTAAAAGACGACGGAATGCTGTACATTGTTGATGAGGAAGTGAAAAATACAGATTTTTACAGCTTGTTCAGCAATGGAAAAGCGGCGCAGGAAGCGAGGACGGCAGATGATGGACATCAGTACGGTTTTGGCTGTGAAGTCGGTCATTTGGGAGAACTATGGTACAATAAAGGCTTGTTTGAAGAACTGGGAATCAGTGAGCCGACAAACTATGAAGAATTTAAACAATCCATTCAGGTGCTGAAGGATGCCGGGAAAATTCCGATTGCACTGTTTGGGGCAGAGAAGTGGCCCGCCACAACGTTGTTTTCCATGGCTGCGATTGCAGAAGGAAAACCGGAAGGGTTGGATGCGGTGAATGACGGGACCGCTTCGATTACGGACGAGCCATATGTAAGGGCGGCGGAAAAGTTCGTAGAAATCTCCAACATGGGAGCGTTTGGACAGGGAGCGTTATCCACGAACTATCAGCAGGCTTATGAACTGATGTATTCGGGAGAAGCGGGATATTTTCTGTCCGGCGCATGGTTTTTCCTGACCCTGGAATCAGATGGAATGGGGGATGAAATAGACTATTGTAATTATAATGTATTTGCGGATGACGATGTAAAAGAAGAGGTTCGCTGGAACGCGGTTGGAGGATATCAGACAGAAGCTAAATTTTCTGTAAATACCAATCCGCCCTGCGGTTTGACGCCGGAAACGGTAACGTATCTGGGACTGGAAATGGAATATTGGACCAGAGTGGCGGCGGGAGTTTCAGGAAATATGACGACGGTAATTGGGGATTTTGAGTTTAACGGCGGAGAAGGATACAGGGATTATTATGAGAACTATGGAAATTATGTAACCTTTACTAATTTCACAGGTGATTTAAGCAATGGAGAATTTGTGACGGCGGCAGATAATGCTTGTGAAATGGTAATCTCTGGTAATTATACAACTGCGGAAGAATTGATTGATGATATTGCGGCCAGCGGCTTCTGATGGTACAAAAGTGATTCCGCATAAGAGAGTGGCCTGGATGAAATGCCGGGAAAATGTACAGAGCGAAAATCAGTGCAGAAAGAGGGGATGCGGCGGAAGGGAACTTTCCGCCGCACTCTTTTATATATGGAAAAGAAAAAGCATAAGGGGGAATTATGAACGCTACATTGTTGAAAAAGAATAAAAAATATCTTGTGTTATTTGCGGCACCGGCGTCGGTTTTGTTCTGTGTTGTTATTGTGATACCGCTTTTTCAGACGCTTTATTACAGCTTTTTTGAGTGGAATGGGATCAAAACGACGGCCTTTCGCGGAATAGAAAATTACAGAACCATGCTGGAATCAAGAGAAATCGGTACCTCTTTGATAAACAGCCTGATCTATGCGCTCTTTCTCGTCGTATATCAGGTCGGATTGGGCATGCTGTTTGCATTTATTCTGACGCAGATCAAAATAAAGGGAAAATACCTGTTCCGTAATCTTTATTTCATTCCGGTTCTGCTGTCAATTTCAGTGGTATCTCAACTTTGGATACAGATATATAATGCGGATTATGGATTAATTAATCAGTTGATGGATGCTTGGGGGATTAACTGGCATCAAAACTGGCTGAACCGCAAATGGACATCGCTTCTTGCAGTGGCTTTTGTGGAATCCTGGAAAGGAATGGGATATATCATGCTGATTCTTTATGCAGCTCTCAGAAATATTCCGGAGGTTTACCATGAGGCTGCCTGTATTGACGGCGCATCGGCGTTTCAAAGATTCAGACATATTACCGTACCGTTGGCCCTGCCCACGATCCGAATTACCGTGGTGATGTGTCTGACCAATGGATTCCGGGCCTTTGATACAACTTATCTGATGACCGGCGGCGGACCGGGTATTTATACATATAACCTGACGATCATGATGTACGAAGCGATGATGGGAAAGAATGATTATGGCTATGGAAGTGCCATAGCAGTATTTATTGTGGCGATATGTGTAGGGCTGATGTTTGTGATTAATAAAGCGACGCAGAAATATGATACAATATATGAGTAGAGGGATTCTGATGAAGAACAAAATAAAAAAGGGTTTTTTGTATGCCATTCTGGTTTTGTATGCGGTTGTTTCCATCTATCCGCTTCTGTGGATGGTTTTGTATTCCTTTAAGGACAACCAGGAAATATTTGTAACCAACCCATTTGGACTGCCGAAGGTGTGGAGATTGGAAAATTATCTGAATGCTTTTGAAGCGTTTGACGTCCTAACTTACTTTAAAAACAGCCTGATCGTAGCTGTGGTTACAATTTTTTTGGTAGAATTGCTGGCCCTGCTGTTTTGCTATGTGGTGGCGCGGGTACACAATAAAATGACCAGGTTTTTACACTTCCTCATTTCTTCAGGTATGTTTATTCCAATTCAGGCGATCATGATCCCTTTGGTGATTATTGTCCGCAGATTTGGATTTACTAATTCGTTATGGTCGGTTATTATCCCTTACACCGCATTGGGGCTGCCATTTGCTTGCATGCTTTTCTATGGGTTTTATCTGGGGATTCCGATAGAATTGGAAGAGTCTTCGTTCATGGACGGAGCAGATCTGGGAACCATTTACTTTCGCATCATTCTGCCGCAGATGAAGTCTCCGATTGTAGTTCTGGTCATTTACCAGTTCATGAGCTGCTGGAATGAATTTAATCTGGCTTTGATAATGCTCACTCGAAACGAACTGAAGACATTGCCTCTTGGTCTGGTCAATTTCTGGACGGCCTATCAGGCACAATGGGGAGAGGTGGGGGCCGCGATGGTGATGGCGAGCATACCTGTGCTGATTATCTATCTTTTTTTCAGCAATCAGATTGTGGACGCAATGGCTACTAGCGGGATGAAAAATTAAGCTTTATTAGAAAGTTTGGCAAGCGGGAGGAAAGAGCGGTATGAAAAAGGAAAGAAAGTTCTGTTCCATCATGGTTAAAATGCGGTTGGCTTTTTTGGCCCTGCTTGCCGCTTTTCTGATGATTATTATCTATATATTAGGGGGTCAGTATAAAAATCGTTCGATTGACGAAATTATAAGGCAGATAACATATGAGGATGAAATATTGGCGCAGTCGTTAGAAGCCAAAATACAGAATACGAAAAGTTCTGTGAATTCCATCATTATTTATCTGAATGAAATCCTTTCTTCTTCATGGTTGATTGAAAATGGAGGACCCAATATAGATACGAATACTCAGCACCTGATCTATGATAGTATGATAAAGACCTTCATTAACTTTTATGATGCGGAACAGGTCATGATCGTATGGAATAATGGTGTGACATGGTATGAAAACTGGACGGAAAATTATTCTATGCAGACAGGCGGGGAAGAATTGCTGGAAAAGATGCGGGAACTAAATGTAGACCGATATGGTTGCTGGCTGATCCATATTGCATCAGATATGCAGATTGGAGGTTCCGGAAATTATCTTGCACAGGAGTATATTGATATCGAAACTGGAGAGAGTTTGGGATATGTCATATTAAAAACAACGGATATTTTTGAGGGAATGGAAAATGAGAACTCGGACAGAATGATTTATCTGTTTGATCCTACAGGAAGTTTGATACAGAGCTCTGATGAAGAGGTTATCCTTCGCAGGAATGCATATGAGACGGCCCAGGAGAGACAAAACTATGCTATAAAGCTAAAAGAAAATCTGGAAAGTCGCCGTTCAAACAGAAGGCAGACGATCAACGTGGTTCAGATGCCCGGCGGATGGGAAATGATCTCGGTTACTGATATGAGCAGGGAATTATCGGAATTGAACCGATCCATTATTACGCTTCTTTTGGCAAGTTTTCTTTTTGCGCTTTTTATATATTTTGTGATTTACCGCATTGTAAAACATATTGTGCAGCCAATCCAGATGCTTTCTGAGCATATGCTGAATTCCCATGGAGAGCTTCCGTCTCCTGTCGATATACCGATCCGAAATGATGAAGCAGGAATTTTAATCGCACAATTCAATGAAATGGCGAAGAGCAACAAAGAATTGGTGCATATGCTTTTAGAGGAAAAGAAAGAACAGGAGCAGCTGAAACTATCGCTCTTACAATCTCAAATTAAGCCCCATTTCCTATATAATACATTGGATGCCATTTATTGTTTGGTGATAATGGGAAGAAATGAAGAAGGAAGCAGGATGACAAAGCTTCTTTCTGATTATTACAGACATGTTTTGAGCCGTGGAATGGACTGGACGCTTCTGTTTGAAGAAGTACGACAGACGGAGAATTATCTGCAAATCCAGCAGATACGATACAGCGATATGATGGAATTTTCAATAGAGATTGGGGAGAATGTGGAAAATATCAAAATTCCCAAGCTGACGCTGCAGCCTCTTGTTGAAAATGCAATTTATCACGGGATTAAGCCTACAGGGAGCAAAGGTCATCTTCAAATCAAAATCACACAAGAAAATCATATGGTATTCATCAGAGTGATCAATGATGGGATGCCTTTTACCAGAGAAAAATTTGAGAAGTCCATTGCGGCGGATCAGAGCAGTGCAGACGGTTTCGGGCTGCAGAATGTGGTTAGTAGACTGAAAATCTATTATCAAAATCGGTGCTGGGTTGATCTGGAGGACGAAAAGGAAGGAACGAGCCTGTTAATTAAGATTCAGATTTAGAGGAAAACTTGATTGAAAAATGGCAAATAATTTGGAAAGGAGTCCGGATCAATATGTATCAGGTGCTATTAGTGGATGATGAGACCATTTTTTTAGAATATATGCAGAGTATTATAAATTGGGAAGAGTTTGATTGCGAGATATGCGGCTGCAGGCGTGACGGAAAAGCGGCTTTGGAATTTATCGAAACGAGAAAACCGGATATTGTATTTCTGGATATCAGTATGCCTTTGCTGGATGGAATTGAAGTGAGCAGAATGGTAAAGGCCAGAGGTCTTTTGGCGAAGCTGATTATTATGACGGGCCATGATGAATTTTCTTTTGCTTATCAGGCGATAAAAATCGGAATTGATGATTATTTGCTGAAACCCTTCAGTCGGGAAGAACTGATAGTGGCACTTCAGAAGGTTCTAATGTCTCTGAAAAGCGACCGAGAAAAAGAAGAAAATGGGAGTGGGAATGAACTGCCTGAGGCAACGACGAAATACGAGATTATCACATATGCGATAGAAGAATTTCTGAATCAAAATTACAGCAACAATGCTGTGACTATGTCAATGATCGCTGCCAGCCTTGGGTTTGAAAGCAGCTATTTGCGCAGGGTATATAAGCTCACGACAGGGATGACGATTATGCAGAAACTGGAAATGATTCGCATTGAACAGGCGAAAGTATATCTGATGAGCGGAAAATATCAAAGTCAGGAAATTGCTGAAATGGTAGGTTTTTCGGATGCCTTCTATTTCAGTAAACGTTTTAAGAAAGTATGCGGGGTATCGCCTTCTGAATACCGAATGAAATAAGTCATAAAGGAAGGCCTTGTTACAGCTCAGCCCTGCGCATATGCTGTTTGGCCCTCCGGCGCCAGCCCCATCCGGACAGCCTTTGTCCCTGCGGCGGAGAGGTGTTCGCTGGTACACACTCGCGTTTGACTAAAAACGTAACGGTACATAACGAACCAAAAGACGGTTCGTAAGTACCGACGTT
>ERZ826396.2896-NODE-2896-length-12724-cov-2.390165_pt1 | contig 12724 bp, 8 predicted proteins | sample MGYA00519926_ERZ826396 | MGnify/ENA primary metagenome ERZ826396 (study PRJEB31778, sample SAMEA3449230) | human gut metagenome | biome: human gut; feature: human-associated habitat; material: faeces | place: United Kingdom | collected 2010/2012 ...
ATTTGAGCAAAGCTTGCCAGAAGCGCTACATAAAGCGGATTCTGCCCTTCTCCTCCGGAGTTTTTCCGTATCATTTTCCCAAGCCCGATATGCATATCTTTCTCGCCCCGGACAATCTGCTGCATATCAAAAGAAAGATAGGTTCGGTAGTCAGAATATTTCTTCATATTCCGTTTTGCCTCCTCCATCTCTTCCGGAGTAGCGTGTTCCGGCGGAATGAAAATCTGGATCAGCTCATTTACCACATCTCCATAACGGTCCTCGTGCTCCATAGTTAAAAGATCCATCTGGCTGTCCATAGCGTCAGGGAGCTGCGCCGGATTGATTTCCAGGGAATCGTCCATAAACATTTTGTAATATACACCGTCCGGCCCTTTATTCGGCCCGATGACAAACCGGTATTTATCTTTTCCGAAATCCAGCCGGCTGATGACGCGGTTCAGTTCATCCTGCCTCTGGTAGGCTTCTTTAATGGCGCTTCGTATTTTATAGACGAAATCCTCCTTAAAGTGGCGCACTGCCGCCTGTGCCTGCTGGGCTGCCTTTTTCTGATATTCTTCCAGATGGTCGCATTTCAGTCTGTCAAGAAGCTCTGCGTATTCTTTGTTGTCCTCTGTTCCGACGGAAAAGCTTCTGTGGGATACTGCCTTAAATATTCGCTTCTTGCATCTACAAGTTCCTGATATCTTTCTTCCCTTTCTGACTGACAGCTCTGCACCTCTCTCTGGCAAAGTCCCCGCAGATACTCATAATTACTGCTTCGCTTTTCTGCCAGATAACGCTGAAAACTTTCAGCATGACGGCTGTCTTCCAAAAAGGCTGCCTCTTTCTCCTTAAGCTGACTGCTGATATCCAGATACTGTACATCTGCCTGACGGATCCGGCTCTCCCGGCCCCAGATTTCTTTTCGTATCTGTTCCAGGTTCTTCTCGTTCAAAACCTGCTGCTCCTTGAGCCTTTCTTTTTCCTCTTCCAGCTGCCCCACATTTCCACCCTGCATCTTTTCCAAGCGGGCCAGAAGTTCTTCTCTTTCTGCTTCTTTTTTGCGGATCGTGGAAATATCTGCCATCATATGAAGATAATCCGCTGCCGGACGTTCCAGATATTCCATGGAAAGGAGCGTACGGATATCCTCCATATCCTCTTCCAGAGGCAGCCTTCTCTTTTCCAGCTGCTCCTTCCTCTCTTCCAGCTGTTTCCGTCTTCTCCTTAAACTGTTTTCTCCGATATAAGCTCTTCTCGTATAATTTTCCGGATTGATATGCTGAACACGATATCCTTTGTAAAGAATGCAATCTGGTGTTGCAGAAATTTTATAATTTCTTAATTCATTAATAGATTTACACTTTATAATATTCCCCAGAAGGAAATTTATATATGCGTGTGCATATTCTTCTTTTGCTTTCACTTCCTCGGCCAGTGAGTTCTTCTGTACCGGGTGTTCATTCTCCATCAGCTTTTTCGTATCAACCACTGCTGCCCGACAAAACTTTTTCTTATCCATGGATTCATAAATCTCTATGGCCTCCCCGGCATATTCCGGTTCTACCATAAGCGCTGTCTTATGGTTCCCCAGGCAGCCTTCCACTGCAGCATGCCATGTCTCATCTTCTACTTCCAGCAGATCCGCAAGAATCTGAACATGAACAAATTTCCCTGCCCTCTTTTGCAGCTCGCTTCGGATATAGTATCTCGCCTCCTCGATTTCCGGAGGGTAATGCTTCTTCCCCTGTTTCAGATCTGACGCCTCTTCCCCCAGAAGCTTTAACTTCTGCTTCACATCCCGCAGCTGACTTCCAATATCCGTTTTTTCCTCTTCGGCTTCCTGGCGGATTTCTTTCAGATTATTTTGGATCCGTTCCAGTTCTTCTTCCGTAATCTTAAAACTGCAGAATTTTCCGATATCCTGAAGCGTCTGGCTGGATACGCGGTCCTGACTTTTCCACTTTCCCATACTTTCAGCCAGTTTTATCAGGTCTGTTCTGCTCTTTTCCAGATGTTCAAGGAAGTCATTCGTTTCTTTGATCTGACCTTTGATCTCCTCATATCCCGTCTGGGCGATCTTTACAATGACATCTTCATACTCTTTCTGAATTTCCCGGATCTTTGCAGCCACGCTTTCCTCTGTCTTCTTTTGCTGTTCGGTCTCCTGAATGGCTGTCTCCTTGCGGTCCTTAATTTCCTGCAGTCTTGCTTCAAGCTGCAAAATCTCCAGCCGGCCGGCACGATAGCTCCATGATTCCTCTTCCAGACACTTATCCTTATAAGATTCGAAATTTTTTTCGATCTTTGTCAACCATTTTATTTCTCCCAGTATAGATTCTATTCTGCTTCGCATTCTTCCATACTGGAGAACACTCTCCTGCATTCCTTCAATCTCAATATCCTGCTCCATGCAGATATATTCCTTCACAAAATCCTCCAGCCGGATATTCATGCGGAACGGAATCGCCCTCTTGAAAAGCCGGGGAAATTTCTCCATATCAAGTCCGCCGAGATAGACATCATAGAGCTGACGGCGGAACCGTTCATTGCTGGGACCACAGTAATAATTCTCCTGTGAAAAATTCCTCTGCAGATATTCCCGTATCTCCTGGGTAGACAGCACTCTTCCCTCTCCTCTGTAGGCATTTGGCAAAATGCCTCCCCGATGCCAGAAAAAAAGCCTGTTTATATCATTGGAGGCAGTTTCCACATCAAATACGACTCCCACACACTCCTCCTCTTTTGTGGAACTGTTAGTAAATTCCAGGACGATTGTGGTGGAAAAGTTTTTGTTTCTCAGATATTCTGATTCATTATTTTCACTGATATTTACCATCCCGCGCAGGTATTCGATCAGATTTCGGTCGGAGTCGTCTGCTGCCGCCTTGTTGAAAAATCCTCTGCCGTCCGTATTTGCGTACAGCACGATCTGAAGCGCATCGATAACTGTAGACTTCCCGCTGCCTGAATGTCCTGTAAAAAAGTTAATTCCTTCATTTAAAGTGAGAATTTTCCTGTCAATGTAATGCCAGTTATTCAGACAGATCTTCGATAGTATTTTGAATGGCTGTTTCTTCTCCACTGTTTTCCTCCTCGCTAAAACTTTCCAGCAGTTCTCGGATATGATCTCCCGAAAGCACCAGATTGACTGTAGGATAAATGATCATCCTCGTATTTTCGTTCAATTCCTCTAAAATGTCCAGCGGCTCCACAATCTGATACTTTTTCAGAAGCGCTATGGTCCTCCTCATCTCTGTGGGAGATGGGATGCTCTTGATCACACGAAACGCCCCTGCTTTCTGATTGATCTCACCTGCCGTCGCCACTATACGGGTACTGGACGCTGCCTGCGCCATCTGCTCATCATAGATCAGCTTCAGGATCAGCAGATACACTGTGGCAAGCCTTGGAAGCTTCTCGCCCCACAGCGTTTCTCCCTGTATGTAAATAATCCCGTCATGCACATTTTCTTCCAGAGAAATTCCGGCGACTGCAAAATAGTCTTTCAGAAATTCCAGATGCGTGCTGCATGTTCTATACTCCTTTGTATACTGGTATTTCTCTGTCCGTCTGTCGTATCTTCTCTCCAGAAGGTAGGTCTGACGGTACAGAAGCTGGATCGCCTCCCGGATCGCCTCCCTCTCCTGGTCTGTCAGCTCTTCTATATATGTTATCATAATCTTCTCCTTACAAATGTCAGTTTCGGACAGCGGTATTTCCCTTTCACTACCTGTCCTTCTTCCTCAATCACCTGATATCTGCTGCTGTTTCTTATACTGTAATCGTATGCCAGTATGATCTTCTCAAAATCCGAGTCATCCCGGATCTCTATGTTTTCCAGGCACATTTTTTCCTCTTCCATATGGGATTCAATAAATTCTTCTATCTGCTCCCGGCTGTAACGAGTATGGATCCGGTTCAGCTTCAGCACTTCTCCCCGGGAAAGTTCCTCTTTTTCCTCTTCTCTCTCCATCTGGCTGATGAAATCCTTTCGTCCTTTCCGCCTCTTGTACAGAGATTTATCCGACAGCATTTCCAGCAGGGAAAGATTCATCTTCTCCCCAACTTTTGCAAGTTTCTCCTCCCCGTTCTCGTCATTTCCTATCTGATTCAAAAGCTGCACCACAAGCCCTTTTGTATCTGTCTGTCCGCTCAGCAGATAATTCAGTCTTGTCACTGTAGCGCGGATATACTTTGTATGCTCTCTATCCATATTGGAGATCCGCCGCTCCATGTCATCAAAACTTCTCTCGATCCGGTTCAGTATTTCCAGACCCTCTTCTCCGATCCTGTCTATAGTTTCTTCGTTATCTCTTATTTTTTCCAGACATTCTTTAATATCCATCTTGTAAAGATAAAAATTATCGCTTGTTTTCAGAATGTGATACTTCCTGCTGACCGCCTCCTCTACATAACCTTCCAGATGCTCTTCAAGAAGCTGTCCATAATTTTGCTGTTCCAGAAGCCGTCCGAAAAACCGATCCATATTGTGGAGCATGTCCTGGAGAACTTTATTCAGTTTTCTCGTATTGACAAGCGCCGACCGCAGCATTCCTGTATTCAGCCTGGGATTATTCTGGAAAGAATAGAGGGTCGCATACACATTTTGAATGTATAGATCCGTCTCATCCATCCCTTCCCGGGTCATCTGTTCAAACGCTTCAATAAACACTGCCGCATAGTCCGGTATGACAATGTTTGTTACAAAGCTTCCGTAATCCTCCGATTTTTTCAGCCACTGGAATCGTACAAGCCAGTTAAGGATGCGGGCCGCCGGCGTTTCCAACATATCAAGTTCACTCTCTGATTCTTCCATTTCCAGACGGATCTTTTTGCTGGCAAAATAGTCACTCAATATCTGAAGGCAGGCATCCCTGCTTAAAAAATAATTATTATACTCATATTCTTCATTGATCTGAAGCAAAGCTTCCATATATATTTCCCTGTTTCTGGAACGAAACAGGCTCCAGAACGAGTCTGGAATCTCATATACAAATTTCATCTGTACTCCTTTTTATCTGTGCTGAGGCGAATCCCGCCGTTGTCATGTTATCATGGAGATTTCTTTTTTTCAATCCCTTGGGCGCCATCTTCCGGGGAATCATTCCTTTTATCATTATTCACAGCCCCACCCGCATGCGCACTCGCCCGGCTTACGCGCTTCAGTCCTGAAACGGCTGTGAATAGTTACTTTTCTTTCCGCATATTTATAGAGAAAAACCCTTAGGATTTTTATATGAAAAAAAAGCTTTCTGCTCTTCTTTGTCTGGCTCTTACAGCTGTTATTTCTCTGAACGCCTGTACCCGTTTATTTTCCCAGGATGAAAACGATGCTTTCCTTAAGTTTACTGCAGACCTCTTCCGTCAGGAAGTTTCATCCAGCGCCATCACCCTTCACTATACTCTGAAATATCCTGAAAAATATGGCGTTGAAAACACCCCCGTCACTCTGGGCGCCTATACAGCCGATCCGGCGGCTCTAAGCGCTTCCTGCGAAAACACTCTGGCTGTCCTCGACAGTTTTCGCCGTCAGAAACTCTCACGGGAAAACCGGCTTACTTACGATGTATTGAGAAGCTATCTGACAGAATCTCTGCATGCCGTGCCATTTGCACTGTACGAAGAGCCCTTAAGCCCCCTCACAGGAGTCCAGTCACAGCTCCCCATCCTTTTATCCGAATATCCCTTTTATTCTGACGAGGACATTGACAGTTACCTTGCTCTTATCAGCGACGTGCCTGAGCATTTTGCTTCCCTCATCGCATTTGAGAAAGAAAAATCAAAAGCCGGCCTTTTCATGTCTTCCCGCTGCGCTCAGGATATTATCGAAGAATGCAGTTCTTTTGCATCCATGGGTGACAGCCATTATTTATTTTCCTCCTTTCAGGAGCGGCTTGAAACTGTACCTGACCTTTCAAAACAGCAAAAGGAAGCCTACATATCCCAGCATCAAAAACTGGTAAATGAAAATATTTTCCCCTCCTACCGAAAGCTTTCTGCCGCAATGGCTGCTCTGAAAAATACAGGAAAAAATCAAAACGGTCTCTGTTACTATCCTAACGGGAAAGCCTACTATGAATACATTGTCCGCCGGGATACCGGCTCCTCCCGGAGCGTTTCTGATCTGCAGGATCTTACAAAGTCCCAGATGGCAGAAGATCTTACTGCCATGCAGTCTGTTCTTATAAAAAGCAGCAAAACAGGGGAGTCCTCCGGCGGCAGCACAGTAAAACTGACTCTGGAAAATACTGATCCCCTTGTGATCCTTGACAGTCTGAAAGAAAAATGCTCCGGCGATTTTCCCGCCCTTCCTGACGTCAATATTCAGGTGAAGCAGGTGCAGGCAGAAATGGAGGACTATTTAAGCCCTGCCTTTTTCATGGTCCCTGCCATAGATGACACAGATGACAATGTCATCTACATTAACGAAGGACATTTGCCCGATGATCTGACGCTCTACACGACTTTAGCCCATGAGGGTTACCCCGGCCATCTCTATCAAAATGTATACTACGCCTCCACAAATCCGGATCCCATCCGGAATCTGCTGGACTGGGGCGGCTATACGGAAGGGTGGGCAACCTATGTGGAAATGATCAGTTATTACTATTCAGCGCTGGATACACAGCAGGCTGTTCTGGCACAGCGGAACGCCTCCGTGATCCTGGGACTTTACGCCCTGGCAGATATGGGGATCCATTACGACGGCTGGTCCCTTGCAGAGACAGTATCCTTTTTCCGCAACTTCGGGATCACCGATACCCAGACAATACAGGACATCTACGACCTTATTCTGGGAGATCCGGGAAACTATCTGAAATATTATATTGGCTATGTAGAATTTCTGGAACTGAAAAAAACAGCAATCAAAAAATGGGGAGACTCTTTTACACAGGAACGTTTCCACAAAGCTGTCCTGGATACCGGACCTGCTCCCTTTGAGATTGTAGAAAAATATGCTTTAGGGGAATAACAGCAAGACAAAGAAAGAGGCGAAGAAGGGCTTTTCAAACGTTCCTCCTTCACCTCTTTTTTGTCTATACCATCCAGCCCGCAAGAACAACGCGGGCTGCCAGTCCGGCAAATGTGGCGATCAACGCCCCTTCCAGGGTATACCTGGTCTTTGTAATCTTCGCCGTCATGAAATAGACACTCATGGTATAAAAAATAGTTTCTGTACAGGACATACTGATGGATCCCATCAGTCCGATGAGAGAATCTGTCCCAAATTCTTCATAGAGATCCAATAAAAGCCCTGTTGCCGCAGAGGAAGAAAACATTTTTACGATAGTAAGGGGAACCAGTTCTCCCGGAAATCCGATATGTACCGTGAACTTCCCGATCAGTTCTGCAGCCATTTCAAGGAAACCGGATGATCGTAAAATTCCCACTGCGATCATCAGTGCAACCATTGTGGGCATGATCTTCAGCACGATTTTAAAGCCGCTGTTTGCGCCTTCTATAAAGGCATCATACACCGGTACCTTCCTGGAAACGCCAAACCATACAATCCCCACGATAAGCAGGGGAATGATCATGTTGGATACGATCATAAATACATCCATTCTTTCACCTTTTGCCAAGTTCTGTTTCTTTCATTATATGAAGGAACATTGAAAACAATCTCCAAAAAGTCTATACTAGAAAGCAGAATGAATCGATAAGGAATGATAGCAACTATGCAAAACTCAAGTGATTTCAGCAAAGGAAGTATTTCTGGAAACATTCTCCGCCTGGCTGTTCCCATGACTTTAGCTCAGCTCATTAACGTCCTGTACAATGTGGTAGACCGCATCTATATCGGCCATATCCCCCATACTTCCACAGAAGCACTGACCGGTATCGGACTGACTCTTCCAGTCATTACAATCATCACTGCATTTGCCAATCTGTTCGGCATGGGCGGCGCTCCCCTCTTTTCTATAGCCAGAGGATCCGGCGACGAGAAAAAGGCCGAAAAGATCATGGCAAACTCCTTTTCCATGCTCCTGATCAGCGGGATTCTCCTGGCTCTTCTTTGCTTTATATTCCGGCGCCCCCTCATGTATCTGTTCGGCGCCAGTGATGTCACCTACCCTTATGCCGATGCTTATCTGTCCATTTACCTGTGCGGCACACTGTTTGTCATGGTAAGTCTTGGTATGAATAATTTTATCAACGCGCAGGGATTTGGCGTAATGGGAATGCTCACTGTTTCCATCGGAGCAATCCTGAATCTGATTCTGGATCCGATTTTTATTTTTGTATTCCATATGGGTGTCCGTGGGGCTGCCCTTGCCACTATTTTGTCGCAGTTCGTCTCCGCAGTATGGGTGTTCCGCTTTCTGACAGGGGAAAAAGCTGTGATCCGCCTCCCCCGCACTCTGGCGCGTCCACAGCTTTCTATCGTAAAAGATATTACAGGGCTTGGACTGTCCGGCTTTGTCATGTCCATTACCAACGGTTCTGTACAGATCATGTGCAACGCTATGCTGCAGCGCTGGGGCGGTGATCTCTATATAGGCATCATGACTGTTATAAACTCTGTCCGCGAGATTATCACCATGCCTGTAAACGGGTTGACCAGCGGCGCGCAGCCTGTCATGAGTTTTAACTACGGAGCCGGGGAATACCGCCGGGTAAAAGCAGCAATCCGTTTTACTTCTGTCGCCTGTATTATCTTTTCCCTGGCAGCGTGGGCCCTTTTATTTTTCTTCCCGCACTTTTTTATTCATCTGTTCAACAGTGAACCGGAATTGCTGGAAAAGGGCGTTCCTGCTATGAGACTGTACTTTTTCGGAATTTTCATGATGGCTTTGCAGTTTGCAGGTCAGTCTACCTTCGTTGCTCTGGGCAGATCAAAGCAGGCTGTCTTTTTCTCCCTGTTCCGAAAAGTTATTATCGTGATCCCCCTTACCATTTTCCTCCCGGCAATCGGATTTGGCACCGACGGCGTATTTCTGGCAGAACCCGTGTCCAATTTTATCGGGGGAACAGCAAGCTTCGTTACAATGCTCCTTACCGTCTGGCCCCGGCTGAAAGAGACACAGCCTCCACATACCCAAAGATAAACATGCGCTCCGGCACACGGGAAGTCAGTCCTCCCCCCTCCTGTTTTTCAGGATTCTCCACAGAGTGCTGCGGCTGATCCCGAGCCGGCTTGCGGTCTTTTCCTTGCTTCCGTTTTCCTCTTTGAGGACCGTCTGAATAATCTGATAATTGATTTCTTCCATAGTCCGGGAGAGATCAAGGTTGGAGGAAACCGAATCCGCAGGGAGACTTTGCTCCTGATCCAGCATATATTTCACATCCTGGCAGGAGACATAGGGCGTCTGGGTAATGACCGCCAGTTCCCGTAAGATATGATGCAGCTGATCCAGGTTGCTCGGCCAGGGAAATTCCGTCATGAGTTCCATCGCTTCCGCTTCAAATCCGATAATCTGTTTTCCCAGCTGGACATTCAGACGGTGCAAGTACAAGGCGACAATGCTGGGAATATCTTCCTTCCGCTCCCGCAGCGGAGGCAGCTTCAAAGTAAGGCATGAGAAACGGTTCTCCAGGTACGTCCTGCAAGTCTCCGCGTTGGGATACCGGCTGGTATTCAGCACCAGGGAGAACAGCAAGCGATTCCGACTGGCCAGGCTGGCGTTATCCAGGTAGGCGAAAAGCTTATCTGCCTGTCCTTCGCTCAGCGCCCCCGGATTTTTTATATAGATGGTGCTATGCAGAGTATTCAGCGGGGAGTTGTCACTGCCAAGAAGGGCATTCCATTTCCGTTCGTTCATGAGTTCACAGTTAATGATATAAAAAGGAGCGCGCCCAAACGGGCCGTTCTCATAGAGAAGGGAGGCTGCTTTGTCCTTTCCGGTGCCGGCCTCTCCCAGGATCAGAACCGGCAGACGGCTCTTTCCATACTCATCAATAGAGTGCGCAAGCGTTCCCATATTGTTGGAACTGCTGTAGGAATCCATGAAATCATTGGGCGCCCGGTCTATCTTATTATAGATGGTAATCCCCGGATTTTCCTCGGGGAAGAGGGCGTCCTTCTGTTTGATGGTAATGGCCGTATATCTCTGCCCGTCATAGTACAGATGGCGGTTGGACAATGTATAAATCTTATCCCTGATCTGCCGTTCAACCCTTTGATTTGGCACTTTCAGGAAGGCTTTCAGATAAGTCTGTACCAGATTCATCAAAGAATTATTCCAGTCTTCCTGTGGAAGGCTGGAAAACCAGAGAAAGCCAGCCGGATCATAGATCAGAAATTCCCGGTCGTCACTGGTAAGAAGCGACTGGAAAAGAGCTTTTTGCTTGTATACATATTCCGTGGAATGAACCAGCCCGATGGCATTGTCGATGGCCGAGTGGATGCTTTCCGTTCCTGATGTGATAAGGATGGAATTTAAGTTCAGCCGTTTGGCGGCGTTGATTCCTGTGATATCACACAGCACCAGCGTACAGCCGTTCTTTTTGGCGGCCTGAAGGGACCGGCAGGCCTCCTCCTCACTGGAGAACGTAAGAATGTCGATGTCGTACTGCAGCAGATCGCAGATTATGTGGGCATTCTCGGTAATAGGCGAAAAACCGGCAATAGCGAACTTTCCAGAATAATTCTGCGCCAGTTTGATGGTGCGGAGAATATCATATCCCGAGATGGAAATCTCCGCCACAGGAAGATCCACTGCAGAGCGTATCAATTCCGCAGTACCTCCACGGGAAAGAATAATATCATAATTGCTGTGGGCAAGTCCCATGGCAATTTTTTTTCCTTTGTCCAGGTCGCCCACTTCCACAGTTATTTCCACATCCTGCCGCTCATGGGCAATGGCAGAAACTGCATCTGCCAGCCCTTCATAAGGAGCGATGACCAGGATTCTGATTTTCTGCATAAAAAGCCCCCTCTATCAATAATAAGAAAATTATAGTATGAATCGTTTCATATTGCAACGATATTTATCACGTGCGTGTCAAATTCAAACGAAAATTCCGGAGTTCTTATGTTGAATTGCCACAAAAGAAGTGATAATGTATACACACAGCTAAACAAAAGAACAAATTTTGTGTCATAATGAAACATTGTGAATGGAGGAAATTAAATGAGTTATCAGATTAAGATTCCGTCTTGCATTTACGGAGGAGAAGGATGCATTGAAAACATCAAAGGCATTATCGAAAAAGAAAATGCAAAGAAATTAATTATTTATACAGACAAAGGAATTTGCAAAGCCGGCCTTCTGGATATTCTGACTAAGGTTCTTAACGAAACGCAGGCCGAGTATAAAGTGATTGATGATCTGACTGCAGAGCCCGCTTACCAGGATGCGGAGCGCGTCATCCGGGAAGCGGAGGACTACAGCGCCGACCTGATCATCGGTATCGGCGGCGGAAGCGTCATGGACGCCGCGAAATTATGTTCCGTACTAAAAGGCGCGGATTATACCATCCGTGATCTTTTAAAAGATCCGTCCCAGGCAAACAAACAGGTGAAAACCGTGATGATCCCCACAACCTGCGGTACCGGATCCGAGGCAACCTGCAACGCCATCGTGGCAATTCCGGAAGAGGAATCCAAACAGGGAATCGTCAATGACAGCATGATTCCAGACTATGTGATCCTGGACTCCCAGATGATCCGCAAACTTCCGAAAGCCATCGTTGCAGCTACCGGCGTAGACGCTTTGGCTCATGCAGTTGAGTGTTATACCTCCAGAAAAGCGACTCCGTTTTCCGATACTTACGCTGCGGCAGGCGCAAGACTGATCTTCCGCAATATCCGCGAAGCATACGACAACCCAGATAACATGGAAGCAAAGAGCAGTATGCTCCTGGGAGCTTTCTACGGCGGCGTTGCCATCACAGGAAGCGGAACCACAGCCGTTCACGCACTGTCCTATCCGCTGGGAGGAAAATACCATATTGCCCACGGCGTATCCAATGCGATCCTGTTCGCACATGTTATGGAATACAACAAAGAGGCCTGCAAAGACAGGCTGGCACAGCTGTGCGATGTAGTATTCCCCGAACAGAACGCCGGGAGTGTGGATGAGAAAGCAGATTACATGATCAGGCAGATAGCCGATATCGTGAAAGCCACAGGCATCCCTACCGATCTGAGTCAGTTCGGCGTGAAGATGGAGGACCTGGATTTCCTGACAGACGCCGGAAGCAAACAGACCAGGCTTCTGGTAAATAATATGAAAGAATTAAGCCTGGACGACATCCGTGCAATTTATCTGAAAGTTCTGAAATAGCAGGCATCAAAAGCCGACAGATCAAAACGAAGCAGGAAAGGGATTAGGAAGAAATGAATAAAAGACCGATTATTGGAATTACCATGGGAGATCCGGCAGGAAATGGATCCGAGTTATCCGTAAAGGCGCTGTCAGATCCGAAAGTATACGAAGAGTGCCGCCCCCTCATCATCGGCGACGCCAACTGCATGGAGCAGGCAGTGAAAATTGCCGGAAAAGAAGGACAGATTAAGATTCATCCGATAAAAGAAGTAAAAGACGCAAAGTTTGAATACGGAACCATCGACGTCTATGACATGGGCCTTGTAGACATGGAAAGACATGTCTTCGGAAAAGTTTCCAAAATGTGCGGCGAGGCGGCGTTCCAATATGTAGTGAAAGTGATCGACCTGGCCATGAAAGGGGAAATTGACGCCACGGTGACCAACGCCCTGAACAAAGAGGCGATCAACATGGCCGGACATCATTATTCCGGACATACCGAGATCTATGCAGACTATACCCATACG